>SMTZ1_10016620_pt1 | contig 15492 bp, 14 predicted proteins | sample DeeMarSWOR136_30_FD_25667 | JGI IMG/M metagenome (IMG submission 25667)
ACCGGTCAAGCCACGATGCCTGGTCAACAAGACATTATGCAAGCCCGGTATGGCACCCACGGTGATATTGCTCCCATCGCCTTTTGCCCTTGGTCTGTTCAAGAAATGTTCAATTTCACAATCCATGCATTCAACTACGCGGAACGTTTCCGAACACCGACACTCATTATGACAGATGGCGAAGTCAGTTACATGCGTGAACCGTTAAAAATTCCGGAATCAGGTGAGATGGAAGTAATCAACCGTGAAAAACTGACGAAAAAACATCCACGTCCCGAGGAGACTTTTCTACGGTATGAAATGCCACGCTTTGGTGATGGACACAATCTCCTTGTCACTGGTTCTGCCCATCGACCTACTGGTGTTCGCGATTACTCTCCCCAATTCCTCCGGGCCACCATTAAGTGGATTTTCAAAAAGAATCAGGCAGCAGGTGCAATGTTACGAAAAGAGAAGCTGGACTTGGAAACCTTCAATCTTGAAGGTGCAGACACTATTGTGCTAAGTTTTGGAGCGGCTGCACGACCTGCCTATCAAGCCGTTCAAACAGCCAGAGAGGAAGGAACGGCTGTTGGGTTCATCCGACTGAAAACGCTATGGCCACTTCCAGAATTACACCTATCAGAACTCATGAAAGATGTTCACCATGTTCTTGTTGTCGAAATGAATATGGGCATGATGGTCAACGAAATCGCTCGAGTAGCATGCCACGCAAATGTTGAGAGTGTGCCGAAGGTCGCTGGAGAAGTTCATCATTCGAATGAAATCATAAAACGCATTCAGGAGGCTGATGCAGCATGAGTAAACCCCAAACACGACTTGGAACTCCCCAAAAATATTACCGTGATCGCTATCTCCGCAACCTCCCCACATCATTTTGTGCCGGGTGTGGAAATGGCACTATCCTTAATTCCTTTGTTCGAGCAGTTGATGAACTAGTTACAGCAAAGGAACTACGTCAAAGAGAATTACTTGCTGTCTCTGGTATTGGTTGCTCAGCATGGATACCCAGCCCCCATTTTCGGGCCGATACCCTTCATACAACCCATGGTCGCGCAATTGCATTTGCCACGGGTGCAAAGGTTATGAATCCAAAGCTAAAGGTCACCGTCTTCACAGGCGATGGTGACGGGGCTGCAATCGGTGGGAACCATCTCATTCACGCGGCACGACGAAATATCCCAATGACGGTGATCCTTGTCAATAACTTCAACTATGGCATGACAGGAGGACAATCTGCACCCACCACTCCACTCCATGTTCGAACCTCAACGTATCCAAAACATCCCGAAGCCCCTTTCGACCTTTGCCAATTAATGCTAGGTGCAGGGGCTAGCTATGTTGCCCGGTGGACCACCTTCTATGTCAATGAACTCATATCTACTCTAAAAGAGACAATACTGCACCCTGGATTCGCCTTTGTAGAAATCCTCGCTCAATGCCCAACCTACGCCGCTCGCTTCTTCACTGAATATCAAAACTCACTTTCTTCCGACGAATTAGAACAATTCCAACAATATCCCGGCGCTTGGATGTTGAAAGCTTTCAAAGGCAAAAAAACTGGGGAATCCAATGGGCACCCACGGTATAAGATGGTCTTCAAAGACAGAGAAATCGAACTTGGGGTTTTTCTAAGAGAACAGCGACCAACTCTCATCGATAATCTTCAAGAACTCTGGGGCTAGCATGAAAGGTGTTACAAGAATGAATCTCACAATTCGCTTTGCTGGATATGGTGGTTATGGTGTCGTTACTGCCAGCCGTATTCTAGGCTTAACCTTTACACAGAAAGGCTTCCATGTTCTTCAGACCGAATCACATGGTGCGGCTGCCCGTGGAGGCGCATGCACAGCAGATCTAACAATTTCTACGGACCCGATTTACGAACTTGGCTTTGACAAACCTAGTGTCCTCCTCGTCTTGTCAACCCCGGCTTTCCGAAAGTGCTGTTCTTTAAGTCCAGATTTGAGTAGCGATTTTCTATTAATCGAATCAGAAATCCTTGAAGAACCCACAGTGAAAATGGGACTCGCCGGTCTCGCCCATCATAACGGTACAAAAATCTACCAGATTGGAATTCGACAAATCGCCGAGGAATTAGGGCATGTCCGTTATATTGGTATTGCTTCGCTTGGAGCTCTTGCTGCTGTTGATGACCGAGTAGATAAACGCCTCTTGGAAAAAACGATTAAAATTGACTCAAAATTACGGCGCTTCGAGAAACAAAATCTTACCGCCCTTCGAAAGGGAGGCAAAGCCATATCATTACTTAAACCACAGATATCATGAGATACACCTTAGAGCATTTGGCAAAACAAGGTGAGTGTTGATGACAGAATCCCGATTCAAGAACTATCTCAGCCTTGTTATTGCCGCCGTCTGTTTCGGAACCATCCCCGTATTCGCGTTTTATCTAACCGACCTGGGTGTCCCGTCCTTACAACAAGCATTCTTCCGGATTCTTTTTACTGTGTTCTTTCTGTTCATTGGTCTAGGCATAACTTTTGCCTTTCGGAACATCCTGATTCGTCGCGAACACCTGATTCAGTTTGTTATCTATGGATTAATCGCCATTGCCATGTCAATCATTGTATACGTAACAGCGATTGCCATTGGTACACCTGTGGTTATTGCAGTTTCCTTGACATATCTATACCCTGCCATTACACTGCTTCTTGGGCGGGTTTTTCTCCAAGAATCCCTCACACCAATCCGCCTCATCGCCGTACCGTTATCAATTATTGGTGCAATAGTAGTCTCCCTTCCAATCACTCCCTACATCGCTGCAGTTCCCATTGCTGGAATAATTCTTGCTCTGTCAAATGCGGTCTTTGCAGCGTGTTACATGATCCTAGGACGAAAATGGGGAAGTTTTGAAGGCTATCGCCCCACTATAACCACCTTCTGGGGATTCTTTTTCGCAATGCTCTGGACAGGCCCCCTCATGCTCATTCTCAGCCTCTTCATAACCGACCCTCGTGTAAGTGGATTTCAACTCTTTCTTCCCCCTCACACTTGGCTTCTCCTTGTGGGTTTCGCGCTAATTTCTACTGCAATACCATATACACTCACAAACGTCGGAGTTGAGGGGATCGATGCAGCTGCAGCTTCAATCATCCTACTGTTAGACCCAATAAGCTCTGTAATTTTTGGAGTCATTTTCCTCAGTCAACCCGTGGCCTCTTTGCAGGCTATTGGTGCAGCACTAATACTCCTCGCTACTGCCCTCATTGCCATAGAACCACGTCTCCAACAACGAAGAAAATCCCAGAATGCATTAGAGTAAGGTTTGCGGCTTTACCACATTCGTTATAACTTGAAACGCTGCAATCACCTACGGAGTTGCCATCAACATGACCCTTCCTAAAGGCAAACTGCATTTACCTGATTTAGAACGACTCGTGTTTCCTCACATTCCACGTATTGATGATCCTCGAAAAGTTACTCTGGATTATGCAACTACCACGGTTCAAGGCAATCTAGTTGTTGCCTCCGATCCAGTAATTGGTATTCCTCTCCAGTTCTACGGGTTCTTTGCGGTTCACTATTCTGCTACAGATGTAGCTATGTCGGGAGGAACACCTCAATTTCTAAATCTGGGAATTTACTATCCACCTGAAACTGAAGAGAGTTGGCTTACCAATACTTTACAACAACTTGGTAATGAAGCAAACCAACTCAACCTCAAAGTTGTTGGCGGGCATACCGGTGGATACGACGGATTGCAAGTTCCAATAATCAGCACAACTTGTTTTGGCGTCATTACGGGCGAGCCGTTTCAACCAAATGAAATCAAAGCCGATGATGTCATTATCGCAGTTGGTCCTGTCACACGAGAAACCTTATGGTTTCTAGCCAATGTTGCCCCTTCACATGTTGATGCAATTCTATCCCGCTCCCAACTAGAAGCTCTCGCCATGGACCTTTCACCCTTCTCTATTGTGCCCGTTGTGAATAGTCTACCTCGAGACCATTTACTCCTCTTACATGATTTAGCTGAGGGAGGACTCACCACGGGGCTTAAGGAACTGCAAACGGCAACAGGCTATGGAATTACAATACAATACGATGCTGTTCCTTGGGATGAGATTGGTATCCAACTGTTTGAATATCTGAAATGGAATCCCCTCCATTGTTCTTCCTTCGGGAGTTTTCTCATAATCTCCACGATTGAATCTGCCGACGAAATTATTCACGCAGCAAAAGCCTGCAACCGACAAGCAGCGGTGATCGGTCATTTTACTAGAAAGAAACGAATTATCATCGAATATCCCGACAAGTCCAAACCGCTCGAACCAGGAGAGGATCCATACAAACGTTTTACTTCAGAAATTACTTAGTCTCAGCAGAACGGGCTTGAACAACGCTAAATGCACCTAAGGATCGACTTACCCATCGATTTCCCAATATACCGTCCAGCCGAGAAAAGGTTGCTAAACACCTCTTAGGTGTAAATGTTGGTGCATAAACGGCGCCTCGATAATGAACACGATGAAATCCATTTTGATAGAGTCTCCGGATTAACTGCCAGGGGCTCGGAAATTGGGCATGGCTAAAGACGTTTTGTTGGGCTAAACTTCGGATTCTACGTTCCAATGCCCATAGGTTTGTGGATGTTAATACTCCTAATACTAACCATCTTTTTGGATGAAGACAGGTTTGCACCTCTTTTAAGAAACGGTCAGGATTCGGCACAAATTCAAGCACAGTCATTCCTATTATGAGATCAGCAACGTTTCTTCGGAAGGGTAAGTTCTCTCCATCCCCAATAACCAAATGCACCTCTTGATTTTCTTGGTTCTTTTGATACGCAATATTGACCATCTGCCAAGTGTTATCCACCCCTACAATTTGCGAGGAAAATGGTTGAAGGAGAGACAACGACATTCCTGTACCAACACCAATGTCAACAACAACACCGTTCACTTTCGGAGGAAGCATTGCATGCACTGCTGCAGCTTCAACTGTCCAGACGTATTTTCCTAACGGAGTATGATACCATGTATCATAAACGGGGGCTAGAGCTCCAAAAGCTGACCGCACAGCGCGTTTTTTCGTTGCATCATTGGGAAGCACAGATGACAAGATTTCCTCACTCATTCACAGGTAGTTCATTAATAATCGCTTGAACATGTTCTCTTACTTCTTTTGAGTTCGAACCAAAGACAACGACAAGTGGTTCAATTCCATGTGCTCCCCAATCAGTGCTCCCCAATCAAACAGCAATTCGGGTACAAATTTTAATCGCGATAATCCAGCCAATGTCATGCAATCAGGGATTGTTGCCCTTTCAGGCAGTCGAAACCCTACAACCTGCAATTTCGCCTTTCGACCTGCTTCAGTAATTGTTGAGGAAAATCGTAATGATATCGCTGAACGAATGTCTTCATCCAAGTTGTGCGCTTTTAAAATCACTCGACCCATAAAAGGCGACCAACCATAATCCACTTCACCCACAGCTTGTGGGCGTCCACGGACAATAATGATTCTTCCTGTTAAACCTGCAACTTGGGAGAGTTTAGTGGCGTTTGGAAGGCACGCTACAAAGTTGCTCCCTACCTCTGGAATAAGTCTGGCAAATCCTGGCGTTCTCAATATTGAATTTATGTTTCTAGCCAATTGTTTTTTGAGTTCTTCTGCAGTAGTTGACATCACAGTCCCTCCGTGGCTTGAACCGTTTTGGTTCTTGATTAATCCTCCCTTTTGAATCTACACTTTTTACACAAGGCTTATATACATCACGTATAGCAAACGCAATCAATCCATATGAGGGAACCACAATGGCTGAAATACCATCACCGCGATCAATGTATGTTGCTACAATCGGAATCCTCAGCGCCCTTATGGCCGTATTATCCTATGCGAGTATTGTTATTCCCACACCATTGGGAAGCATCGATTCCTCTTCTGTTCTTATTTTTGCTACAGCGATTTTGTATGGTCCGGAAATTGGTCTAATTGTCACGGTTATCGGTCAGCTTGTTGGAAAGGGCTTCCTTATCACCTACGCTGGTTTACCTGCAGTCTACATTCCAGGCGTCGTAGCTGTTCGCGGCGTCGAAGCTTACATTGTAGGTTATCTAGGTCGACGATTTGCCTCAAGCCGATATGGGGAAATAAGCGCCATGGTAACTGGTGCCTTATGGGAAACTGCCGGTTTCGTCATAGCAGATTTTTACCTTTGGGGTATGATTGTTGGGTTTTTTGCAGGATTAACCGCAATTCTAACCGGTACAATTTGGACTATTGTTGATATAGTTTGGATTCCCCTTGGTGTAGCTGCAATTTACTATGTCCGTGCTTCCTTCAAAGCCACATATCTGGATGATCACTTGAACCTGGTCAAGGCGCCTGGTCGTTTGGGCGTCTTGCTATTCAGTCTATGTCTCGTTGTTCTTTCTTGGATTCTAATCATCGTAGCCGGATTGACAGGATGGCTCATGGGTCCAGTATTCTCTTTCCCATAACTCTACAAGATATTTGACATTCAAATTAAGAAAAATGCACAGGGGCTTCAAGAAGAATTCAGTGTTTCAGTAATGAAGGTTTTTGGAGGGGAAACCTTTAAGCTTGAAAACGAAGCTTTGTGCGGATAGTGGATGATCGAATGGATGTAGGCGCATGCGGCGAGTTATCAATAAAGTCATCGTTGAACTCGTCCAAGGTGATATCACCGATTTAGCAACTGACGCGATCGTGAATGCGGCAAACGAATCGCTTCAACTGGGTGGAGGCGTGGCTGGGGCAATTCGCCGTCGTGGTGGTCCAACTATCCAACGGGAATGTGATGACATCGGGGGAACACCTGTCGGCACTGCAGTGAAAACAAGTGGGGGAAACCTAAAGGCTAGGTATGTAATTCACGCAGTGGGGCCTCGTTGGGGAGAAGGGGATGAAGATCAGAAGCTTGCCAGCGCGGTACGTAGTGCTCTGACTTTGGCTGACAGTAAGCAACTACGAAGCATAGCATTTCCAGCAATCAGTACGGGTATCTTTGGCTTTCCTAAGGAACGGGCTGCAGAGATAATTCTCTCAACAACGATTACCTATCTTAAAGAAAGCAATGCTTCGCTTCGTCGAATAGTCTTCTGTCTTTATGATCCTACAACATTAACCATTTTCAAAGATGCATTTACAGATCTCACAAAATCAATATAATATTCAAAGCAAATTTTTGAATGAGTTGAACTGCCGTTCTGTTCCTATTGTTGGGCCATAAAAATCAAATGCATCATTGCATCCATCATACGACTCCACGACTCTTCGACTACATCGTTAGGTAAATCCGACCCTCCAACCGCATACCGCGTGTAAATGATTTCACCACTATGATAAAGCGCATGAAGAGTAATTCGGGACACAACCCACCCAAGACTAGGCTTAACGCCTTCAGTTGGCGGTTGAAAAACAAGCTCCTCATCCAAACATTCTTTGAGTTCGTGTAGCACACGATCTTTGACTTCGTCAAGAAGGTCGATAGCAATGTCAAGTGGAACCTCTTTGGCGTAGACAGCAACTTTCCGTCCTGATGCCGCGAACCAATAGAGTTCAGAGTTCGCAATATGAGTCAAATAATACAGAATGGTTCGGGACTCGGGGGCAGGTTCTGTTGCAGCCTGCTCAGGTGTTAAATCCGTTAAAAGATATCGAAGATGGCTTCGAGCAGCCCGATATGCGGTTGCGAGACCATCGCGGAAATCCTTGGTTGTCTGAGTCGTCATGAAACGCACCTTTTACTCTAATCGCTTTAATTTTTTACCTGTATAAATTATCCTCAATTGGTAGGAAAAACTCCTTTGAGTGGTGCTTGTTCCCAAAATTCTTTAAACTGGAGAAGAACAGGGGTGGTAGAGGTTCACAGCTTGGAACCAGAAGAGATGGATGCCACATCACTGGTCCCAAGGGAACCGGAAAAACAACCATCGTACGTTCGTTGGCAGCATTACTTCCTGACATTCCCGTTGTGAAAGGGTGCAAATTTCGTTGCGCCCCTGATGATCCAAGTGGGGTTTGTGAGGCTTGTACAGCAAAACTTCAGAAGAAACGAAAACTCACGTCGGTAACGCAAAAAATGCGCGTTGTAAATCTCCCATTGAGTGCCACTGAGGATCGGGTGGTTGGTAGTTTGGATGTTGAACGGGCCATCCGAGAAGGCGTTGCAGCCCTCAAACCGGGAATTTTGGCAGATGCTAATCAAAATCTTCTCTATGTTGATGAAGTCAATTTACTCCCAGATCATATTGTTGATTCGCTTTTAGATGCGGCGGCTACGGGTGTCAATGTAGTTGAACGAGAGGGAATTTCGATTAGCCATCCGGCTCGGTTCATCTTTGTCGGTTCTATGAACCCAGAAGAAGGCGAATTGCGTCCTCAATTGTTGAGTGCAAAATGGATGGATGAAGAGAACAAATTACGTGAGGAGATTGTCGCTGCTCGAGAACGTATGGGTGTTGTTCAAATTCCTGCTGAGGTCATGGAAGTTATAGCTAACCTAACCTCGCGCCTCCAAGTGGATGGGGCTCGTCCTGATATCGTAATCGCCAAAACTTCTATGGCATTCGCCGCTTTTGATGGACGGGCAGAAGTCACTCCGGAGGACGTTGAAATTGTCGCGAATCTTGCTCTAAGCCACCGGACACGGCAACGAGGCATCCTGGAACCACCAACTCGTGAAGAAATTAGCGCAACCATTCAAGAGGCAAAAAAGAAAGTAAAAACGACCGATCCCAAATCCAAGGACAAAGATCCAGCTACTAAAGATATACACAAGAAACTTACAAGCAAATTCAAACAGCATCACGCGCTAGATAGTAATCAGGATGGACAGCGTTTTTTTGGAACCCCGCCTAGCCGAGGGCCACCTGGACGCTGCGCATACACGTCGCTTATCTGTTCTTTTATGGTGATGACGGCGGCATTTGGCTACCTCTTAGGCACTCTAATTTTTCCCATTAATTTCATCATTGGTGGTATTCTGGCATTTAGCCTACTGTTTCTAATTGAACGTGTAATGCGCTATCGACGCAAAGCTGGTTTAGTCATGCCGTCGCTAGCTCAAGCTGATCGACCCCCTGATCCCGGTTCAAAAATCCGTCCTACAAAACATAAGGGCGACTCTACAGCACCTGCAACTACGAGTTCAAAACCCTCATCTTCTAGTAAAACGACTCCTTCACAGCAATCCGCTCCGTCGAGTCCCACGGATTCAGCGAAGCTCATCCGATTAGATGAAGGCACACCCTTGTTCCATCTAGAGGAATTACTCGAACCACGCTTTTTCGGACGACAACGCGCACCCAAATGGTCGATCCGCCAAGTGGGTCGAAGAGCTGGAACCGGAACAACACGACTTGCCGAGAGTGGTGTCATACAGGGTTCAAGTCTTCCTCAAGGATCTCCACGTAACATCCATCTCCCCGCCACAATATCTGCAGCAGCAATCCATACTGACCTTACCACAAAACAAACACCTAGGGTGAAAATTCAACTGGAAGATGTCCGCGAAAAACGGTTCCTTAGCAGAACCCCAATCACCATTATCTTTGTCGTTGATCTCAGCGTGTCCATGCTCAAAAACTTCGACAAACTCCAGCTTTCTCTAATAGCCTTCAAAAACTGCCTTGAAGGCACTCGAGATCGCGTCGGGCTTATTGCCCTAAAAGATTGGGGCGCAGCAGAAGTCCAAGCCCCCACCACAAACTGGACACGTTTAGTCGCAAAACTCATGACACTGCGCCTATCCGGATACACACCTCTAGCCGCAGGACTCAAACGAGCACATGAGACCATAAAGCGCGAACGTCGCCGAAACTCAGGCACCCTTCCCCTCATTGTAGTCTTTAGTGACTACCTCCCAAATATTCAGCTAAGCAAATCAGATACCCCTGACCTTGGACTTCCCGAAGCAGTGGCTGATGTCCTCCATCAATGCCATCTCCTGGCAAAAGACCGTATACCACTAGTAACTATTAATCTGCATCACGAATTCTTTCCCATTCGACAAAAACGCCACCACAAAGTAATTGCTGATTGGCTTCACCAACGTGCGAAAGAACTCGATACATCTAGCATCATCGAAGTTGGTCTCAAAGAAGACAAGCTAATTCCCTTTCTAGGCTACTATATGGCATTCATCACATCAGGACGCACATATCTCGGCGATGAACTGACGACACCCACTGAAATCATCAGTGAAATACGCGCGATTGCCCGACGAGGTGCCTGGTAATTTTCAACGTGAGAAGCGAGTTGGAACAAAGCTCAGTACCTATTTAAGATACCATTAGACATGTTAAACAATCACAGAACAGACAATTCGTGTGAAGTTGAATGGCAACATTGTATAGTCTCTATGTTGTTTACAGAGATGGACGTACTCTGCTCCAAAAGGACTTCCAAATTGAAAATATGGAACCAGACCTTGTCACCGGGTTCCTCTCAGCGGTGAGCATGTTTCTATCAGATCTTGTTGGACGAATATCTGATGATGGGCAACAGTTGAAATCCCTGGAACGAGAAGATGGCCGTTTACGAATTATCGACCGAGAGGATGTCAAGATCCTCTTAGAATACGGAAAAAATATCTATGTAGCCGCATTTTCAACCCATGATTTACCCGTGATCCGGCGACGAATGTGTACTTTAATAACCCTGCTTGAAATGCGCCATGAAAAGCTGTTAGAAAATTGGCTCGGTGATCTCAGTCATTTCCGAGATTTTGTACCGATAATTGATACACTATTTCGACCCCTAGCGATCTCAGAGCGCTATGTTCCCGTTCGTGTTCACACTTTTCCCCAAAGCTCTCTCCCTCAAACACTCCAACCTCTTCTGGAAGCCATCGATGATAATCGATCACTCGAAGAACTTGCAATTGTCCTCCAACAACCACTTTTTCAAGTCATCGTTAACTTTCAAGCATTACAGGACCATCATGCCATAATGTTAGAACGACGAATAACCGTCGAACAACTCGTTTCTTCAACAACCCAGACTCGAGAGTAACTATCTTAGGACTCGTCCTTTTCGTCTTGAAATTGACGAATAATCTTCTCCATTTCTTTCAAACTCGTATTGATGACCTTCTTTAGACCAGCTAGTTCCTGTTCAATCTGGTTTAGTTGTAGTTGCAGGTCAGCAATTGCTTCATTCGCACTAACAACTTCACTCATCTCTGTATCAGGAGTCAAAGAAATTACAGGGACATTCACTGGATGACCCGCCAACCAGCGAAAAGCTTGAATAATGAAAACCTCATGGTCATGGATTCCAACATAGTCGTTGAAGAAGGGTGTGGCTCCACCCATTGCGAGGACACGTCCCTTGTCCAACTCAATAGTAATGACATTTGTTGGATTCCCTGGACTATTTGCCGTTCGAAAAAGGTGGGTTGCAGTGTCCTCTGCTTTGATGCTTGTGCTTGTTGTGAATAGAAGGTGGCTGATTCCTTTTACAAGGGGATGCTGTGCTGCAGGAACAGCCATTATCATCTCGTCTTTAGCTGCAGCATCGGACAAATCTCCTTCTAACTGACGACTAATGGCTTTCTCCGAAAATTCAAAGTGGAATTTGGTCGCAAGGGCATTCAGGTTTGTAAGCCGGGCTGAATCTCCTCCTTTCCCGAAAATTGTTGCTCCACTGATTAACAGCAAACCTCCTCCTGATTCAACGAAAGATTGCAAAGCTTTGATTTCTTTTGATTTTAATTTAGATTCCCGAGGATTTCCTAGGACTATGACTTTAAAATTCGTGAGTTCTTCCAGCGTGATCGATGTATCAAGGGAGCCAGTCTTCATTCCATTCGTTTCTAAAAGAAGACACAGACTGGAAAGTTCAGGCTCTTGAAGAATTACCTCCTCATTATGCGCAGCATCAAAAAGTATTGAAATTGGCTTTGAGGTGGTCATAGACTCTCTACTCTATATCTCCTATCAGGGGCTGGAGTTAAATATGCTACTCGCGTGGTCTATATGTGCCCTCTCCTGATACATCAAATAGGGGTGTGAGACTAGCGTGACTGTAGCGTCGGTTCGTGTTGCTGAAGCAAGCGCCGTTGATGTGGGTCGTTTCACGGTTCGTGTTGATCCAACAATTTTAGACCAATTGCAGATTTCTGATGGTTCTGTTGTCGAAATAGTCGGCAAAAAGAGTGTATGTGCTCTTGCACTCAGGGATTCTTCTATTCACAATCGAGCCGTCATCAAGATGGATGGATTATCACGGCTAAATGCGGGAGTACGTTTAGGTGACACAGTTACGCTACAAGGAACCGATGCACAACCCGCAAGAAATGTTGTATTAACGCCAATGAAGGGGGAAGAACTACAATATCGGCAGGAATTAGCGGCATCACTTTTGAAATCCAATCTCATGGATAAACCAGTCAAGAAAGATACCGTGATTGCCGTAGGGCGAGCAGCTTTTGCCCTCGGCGAAGCCAAATTCTACGTGGCTAAGACAGTGCCCACGGGGAATGTCATAATTACAGCAAGTACCGATCTCCAACTCCTTAAGGAAGCTCCAGAAGAAGTTGATACTGTTGCCACTGCAACATACGATGATGTGGGAGGACTGGATGTCGCTATTCATCGGATTCGTGAAATCGTCGAGCTCCCCATTCGACATCCGGAACTGTTTGCTCGATTAAAAATTGAGCCTCCTCGTGGAGTGTTGCTCCATGGTCCACCCGGTTGCGGAAAAACGTTACTCGCTAGAACAGTGGCTACAGAAAGCGAAGCCTTTTTTCGGGCAATAAACGGTCCTGAGATTGTCAGTCAATATTATGGCGAATCAGAAAAGTACCTGCGAGACGTTTTCCAAGAAGCGGAGAAACACAAACCTGCCATTATCTTTATTGATGAAATCGATGCTATTGCATCACGGCGTGAAACGGGGGGAATGGAAAGCCGTATCGTTGCTCAAATTCTAACCCTGATGGATGGTCTCAAAAATCGTGACCAGGTTTTTGTCATCGCTGCGACAAACCGACTCGAAGCTCTTGATCCTGCACTACGAAGACCTGGACGTTTTGATCGCGAAATCTTGATCAATGTTCCCGATACACGAGGACGGCTTGACATCCTGCAAGTACACACTCGTGGAGTACCCTTGGATCCATCAGTGAATCTGCAGCAAATGGCACACAATACACACGGATTTGTGGGTTCAGATTTAGCCTTTTTAGTCAAAGAAGCTGCACTCAGCGCTTTGCGACGTGTCCTTCCACAGATTGAAGAACAACAAATGCAAATTCCCCCGGAACTGATTAATCAAATCGTAGTAACAGCAGATGATTTCCGCTCCGCTAGACAGCTCGTGGAACCTTCTGCGTTACGTGAAATTTCCGTCGAAATTCCCATGGTTCAATGGGATGATGTTGGTGGAATGGAGGAAGCAAAACAGGCACTTCGTGAAGCCGTTGAACTCCCCATCAATCGACCCGATGTTTTCACACGTTTTAACATCGATCCACCCAAGGGTGTCCTCTTATTTGGACCACCCGGAACAGGTAAAACACTACTCGCAAAAGCCGTTGCCACTGAAAGCCAAGCAAATTTCATTAGTGTACGTGGCGCTGAAGTTATGAGTAAATGGGTGGGAGAATCTGAGAAAATTATTGCAGAGATCTTTCGCCGGGCTAGGCAAGCAGCTCCTGTAATCCTCTTTATAGACGAATTAGATAATCTTGCACCTCGCCGTGGTTCAGGATTTGACAGTCGCGTAAGTGAACGTGTAGTAAACCAACTCCTTGTGGAAATTGATGGGATGGAAGAGCTTCAGGGAGTTGTCGTGCTTGCGGCAACAAACCGTCCTGATATCATTGATCCTGCCTTGCTTCGTCCAGGGCGTTTTGATATCTTTGTATTCACACCTCCACCAGATTTAGCCGCTCGACGTGCAATCTTTGCAGTCCATACACGAAAAATGCCTCTTACTGAAGATGTAAATCTAGATCAACTGGCATCGACAACTGAAGGCTTTTCAGGTGCTGATATCGGAAATGTCTGTCGAAAAGCGGTGTTGGCTGCTATCCGTGAAAACCCAGACGCTTCAAAGGTCAGCATGAATCACTTTCAGGATGCACTAGCATCAGTACAACCTAGTATTTCACAGGATACTCTGAATAAATTCAGTCAATTTGCTGAACGTTTCCTTGGACAATAATCAAATATCGAATCAGTATAGGGTAACATCAGGATATCGCGGAAAGGATGGTCATAAACGTTGACATGGGAACTGGAACCAACTGAAAAGCTAACATTGGCCAAAAGCATCTTACCAAAGGAACAAGAGACTCTCATTCTGGTAGCCAAGGCCAAAATTGCCAAGGGTATTCGCGCAGGGGAGCGACCAATGCTTGTGCGTGGACAAGATGGTCATCTCGTTCTTACCAGCTATCGTGTAGCATTTATTGCAGAAGTCGAAGGTCTCCCACCTGCAGAGCCGTATGCTGGCGAGCTAGAAAAAGCCTTCAAACAAAGTAAAGTATTCATCAATGTCCCTTTGGTATACTTGCCTGAACTACAGGAACATCCGGGTAGTTACGCAAAATGGAAGAAACATATGAATTTGGCAATTGAGAGATCAGATGGAGTGCAAGAATTGGTATATGTGAAAGCAACCGGTGAACTCCTTGACTTCCAGCGAACGAGCCATGATTTCTTCAAGCAATGTTTCGCTGGACCCATTGACTTCTATACGCTTCTTGAAAGCGGTGTAAAACATGGAGAAACAACAGAATCAACAATCTATGATTTGGTCGGACAACGTATCAACATACAGATGACAATAGTGCCCGAAAGCATGTTAGATGCCTATCCGAAAAAAGCCCAAATAGTCTTCAATGGGCTGGTCAAGTTTCTCGGAAAGAAAGGTCAAGGTGGCTATTTCGATTCAGTCTCACGAACATTAGCACTACGAGGTGACCATGTACATATTTCAGAAGAGTGGATTGCCCATTCTTCAAATGATATTCTTCAACAAAAAATCCAGCAGCTTATAGAGGAATGGCGAGCTGAAGAAGAAGCTAAAAGAGAAAAACTAGGAGACCGATATGAAATCACAGGCTTCTAATATAGCACCAGAAGTTATATGAGGCTAGAAAATACCGCAGATAAGAGAAGGAGGTTTCAACTATGGCGAAAACAATTTGTTTACTTGCTCCAGATCCAGTCTTAGGACCTCACCCTAGTATCCCAATTGGCGATGTGGGAAGTCAAAATTACTGGACCCAAATGATTCAAGCTCCCCATAAGGATCGGGGTGCTCAAGCCATCCGCGCATTCAGGCGACTGACACGGCTTGCAGCTTTTGGAGGCTTTTCGACAGGTAAAACATTGACACGGACCCTGGCTTCAGGCACTGAAATAACCGAGTCCGATTCACGGCTTCCCCAATTCATCTATCATCCCCCAGATCTTGAACGGGATATGGAGCAAATTGAAATTCTTGAAAAAGATGCGAAAATCGATGTTCCCCCTGATTGGATCTGTT
>SMTZ1_10003639_pt1 | contig 15489 bp, 13 predicted proteins | sample DeeMarSWOR136_30_FD_25667 | JGI IMG/M metagenome (IMG submission 25667)
TACATCAGAGTCATACATTTTCGGTAATACCCCGGCACATCGACGCGCGACGATACTTGGTTTTTACTTCTATGCCGGTGCTGAAGCGGCCGGTCTGCTAACCCCCCTGGTAGGGTACCTTATCGACAAGATTGGGTTCTATCATAGCGTCTCGATTATCAGCGGTAGCCTGGCAGTAATTGTGGTGGTCTGCTCTCTCTTCCTACTGAGAAGCAGAGCGAAATAACGTTCGACGCTGTCATTACCAGTATCGGTGGTACAGGCGAAGTATTACCTGTCACCTATCAAAGAACGGCCGCCACGCCGCTCCCGTCCGGGAGAAGGACTACATTGGCTTAATTGCTGCCTCACACTGTTTGACTCGGAGACCAGCTACGCTCTGTTTGAATGGCTAGTCACTCACCTCAAAGGACTCGATAACATCGCTGCCCTCGGCCTGCACAGGTGGGTCGTCGTCACCACTCGGAGTATAGGTAAACGCTTCATCTGTTGGGTCATCGTAGTGGAGTACCGCGTATATAGTCTCGCCTGCTTCAACAGTGCCTGGTAGCGTTATGGTGAGATCATATTCTCCGGCACCTGTGAAGCGAGCCCTGGCAAGAATTACACTGGTATCCATTTCTCCACCGGTCGTCTCCGGACGTAGTATCAGCCAACCGGCTGCATCAAGGCCTAACGTGAAGGTTACCTTCCCGGTGGTGGCACTCTGCTCTATTTCGATGTATGGCGGGATACCGGGCAGGGTGAAGGAATCCTGTACAATGCCGCTCTCTGTCGTCACTACTGGGTCGGTGGTATTATCAGATGATGGTTGGAATATTCTGTCAATCGGGTTATCATAGTAAAGCATGGCAAAAATAGTGCGTTCTTCGCCGACGGCCATCGGTACCGTTACTTGGATATCGGTCCACTCCCCGGCACCGGTTAAATATGTTTTCTTGAGTACCACGCTGGTGTCCGGGCTCCCGGCTTCTGTAGCCGGATGGAGAACTAGCCAGCCAATCGCGTCGATTGCTGCATTAACACTGACCTTACCATCTTCGATACTCTGGTCAGGGACTTCTAGCGACGGAGTGACTGATGTCTGACAGGCGGATAAGACAAAAAGACATGCCACGATGAACACAACTGATACTAATTTAGCCATTATTCCTCCTTGCTGTACCATAGCTGCTCTATAAACTCGAACTGAATCCCTCTTGGCTTTCCCGGCAACTGTGCGGTTATACCTATTCAGTCTGTACATTCTAACAAGAATGTAAGTGATAAGCAATATATTATTGGCCATCCCCTAAGTACGGTGGTTCTCTGAAAGGCCAACCATGTAGGGTCGTCTAGGGATATTATTTGTCGCGTATGAACCGGCGAGTAGCTCTCGCAGCTGCTCCGGGTTGCTGCTTCTAAACATGGCTTCCTCTTGGGTAACAATGCCCCGTCTAATCAGGTCTGCCAGTGATTGGTCAAGTGTTTGCATACCTTCCTTGTTGCCAAGCTGGATAACAGTAGCCAACTCATGGGCTTTCTCTGTACGGATGAGGTTCCTTACCGCCGGGGTGCCAATCATAACCTCAATGGCGGCTATCCGCCCTCCCTCAATACGCGGCAGCAGCGTTTGTGATAATACAGCCTCTATTACCTGAGCCAACTGCATTCTGATCTGGCGTTGCTGGCTGGGCGGGAACACGTCAATGATACGGTCAATGGTCTGGGCAGCATCGCTGGTATGCAGTGTGCCAAGCACCAGGTGCCCCGTTTCGGCAGCCGTGAGAGCCGTGGCAATTGTGTCCAGGTCACGCATTTCACCGATGACTACTACGTCCGGGTCGTGGCGGAGGGCTTTCACCAGGGCAATGTTAAATGCCTTGGTGTCATCCCCGAGGTCTCGTTGCACAATGATGCACTTGTTGTCAGTGTGGAGGAATTCGATAGGGTCTTCTATCATGATAACGTGGCGTCGTTCATTATCGTTCAGATAGTTAATCATTGCTGTGAGCGTAGTGGACTTGCCACTGCCGGTATGTCCAGTCACCAGAATTAGCCCTCTTGGCCGGCGAATGAGTGTCTTCAGGATTTGGGGTAGCTCAAATTCTTCAATGGACGGGATTTTAAACGGGATAGCCCGGAAGGCAAGGCTCAGTGTTCCCCTTTGTTGTAGTACACTAACACGAAATCGTCCAAGACCATGGACACCGTAAGCGAAATCTAACTCAAGGTCTCTTGTGAACATGCTCCTCTGTTCGCTCGTGGTGACCTGTTCGAAGATGTATTCCGTATCTTGGGCGGTAAGCTGTGGTAGTTCTTGTTGTGGTACAAGGATACCATCTATACGGAGTACTGGTGGGCTGCCCACCTTGAGGTGCAGGTCAGACGCACGCTCGTCAACAACCAGTCTAAGAAGGCTTTCAATTACCATATTCCACCCCTACACCACTACCTCGGCATCGGACGCCTGGCCCGGTAGTTTTTTATCAGTATCTGTATACTTCGTACTCAGAAAGGCCTGAACCACCTTAGCATCGAACTGAGTGCCTGCCCCTCGTCTTATCTCTTCAACTGCTTCCTTATTAGATAATGCTGAACGGTAAGAGCGTGGGGATATCATGGCATCATAGCTATCGGCGACAGCCAGGATGCGGGCATCCAGCGGAATATTATCACCTTTAAGGCCGGCCGGGTAGCCAGTGCCGTCATAGCGCTCGTGATGGTACTGCACTGCGGCCAGGCAATCTCTCAGACTATCGACGTGTTGCAGGATGGATACCCCCAGATTAGGATGAGCATGTATCAACTCCCAATCTTCGGCGACCAGAGGTTCAGACTTCGTCAGTAACCGATCGGGGATGCTAATCTTGCCGATATCGTGCAATAATGCTGCGGTGCGGATTCTCTCAATCATCTCCCGTGAATAACCAAGAGCCGTGGCAATACTCGTAGCATACTGACTGACCTTTTTAGAATGCTCCCGGGTATGGTGGTCACGGGCGTCAACGGATGCCGCCAGATTGTATATTCTATCTAGAATTGCGCTGTCATTTTGCAGGTTGTCCGTTTTCCCTTGCTGGACTTCTTTGACAGGTGGTACCTCGCATGCTAAACATACCCGGTCCCTCCCGTTCTGCTTGGCATCATACAGGGCCGCATCTGCTGCCCGGGTGGTCTCCTCACGTGTTAGCCCATCGGTTGGCCAGGAAGCGATGCCCAGGCTACAGCTCTGTGATGTACCTTTGTCACCTGTTGCCGACTTTATTCCCTGTCGTATTCTTTCGGCTACCCTCGATGCGCCGGTAAGAGGAGTTCCCGGTAGTAGGATGGCAAATTCGTCGCCACCATAACGGAAACCGATGTCTATCGTCCTGATAGAGTGCGTTATTACCTGACCGAGTAGCCTGAGGATTTCATCACCTGCAAGGTGGCCGTAGGTGTCGTTATATACCTTAAAGAGGTCCATATCAATAAAGATGAGTGAGAAAATATCGCCGAACCGGGAGCACCTTTCAATTTCTTCGTTCAAGCGTTCTTGGAAATACCGGTGATTGAATAGCCCTGTCAGGGCGTCGGTGTTGGCCATTCGCTCGGCCTCTTCCAGTTTGGCTGTACGGTCTTCTACCATATCCTCAAGACGGGCATGGTATTTCGCCAGCTCTTCTTCCATCTGTTTGCGTTCAGTGATGTCGAGGATGTTGCCCAGAGCAGCCCGCTTTCCCTGGTACTGTATCGGAACAGCCGTCTCCACGAACCATTTGGTCTCTCCAGTCTTACTGATACAGCGGAACTCGTAGGATGTGGAACGTGTCCCCTTAAGCATGTCGATAGCGTTTTGCCGGACCATTGCACGATCATCTGGATGAACTAGGTTTAGCGTCTCGGTATCAAGTAGCTCTTCTTGAGAATAACCCATATCCTCTAGAAATTGGGGGTTGACGAATACAAACCGGCTGTCTACGGCAACATACATCCCGCAGGGTGCGTTTAGTGAGACGGTACGGAAAAGTTCCTCCGCTTGCTTCTGTTCGGTAATATCGACGGTCACACCTCGCAGGCCGACTGTCTTGCCGTCCCGGATGATGGGTGTCGAATACGAGCGCCCCGGGTAAGTGCTGCCGTCTTTCCTCACCAGAGTATATTCAATACCACCCAGATTCTCGCCGTTCATTATTTTCTGGATGTTACCTCGCATCCTTTCTCTGTCTTTGGGGACGCAGGTGTCAAGGGCATTCAAGGGGTTAGCCGCAACCTCTTCTTCGTCATAGCCAGCGGTCGTGATAGATTGCTGGTTTGCGAAGGTGATATTATATTCCGAATCCATCTCCCAGACACCCAGCGGCAGGAGGTTTACTAGGTCTCGAAAGCGGCGACGGCTCTCACGTAGTTCGTTTTCTGCTTGCTTTCGTTCCGTGATATCGAGAAGGGTACCCATAACAGCCCGTTTCCCCTGATACTGAATCGAGGCGACTGTCTCCGTGACCCATATGATTTCGCCGTTACTGTTAGTAACCCGGTATTCATATGGGGTGGTACGCTTACCCTTCAACATGTCTATCGCATTTAGTCTCACCATCTCACGGTCTTCCGGGTGGACCGGGTTAGGGGCTCCGGTACCGAGTAGCTCATCCTGAGTATAGCCAAGACGACTGAGCAGCCGGGGATTGGCAAAAATAAACTTGCCGTCCTGCATAATATATATGCTGGTAGGTGAGCTTAACGTTATGGTCTGGAAAATTTCCTCGGCCTGCTTGCGTTCGGTGATATTCATGAAGTTACCTAGGGTAGCTGGTTTCCCCTGATAATGGATGGAAGTAACTGTCTCCAGAATCCAGCGGATTTCTTCGGTTTTGGTAACGACCCGATACTCATACGGTTGTGAACTCTTGCCTTTCAGCATTTGTATTGCGTTTTCTCTTACGCTCTCTCTGTCTTCCGGCAGGACAAGGTGCAGCGGGTCCATATCGAGTAGTTCCTCCTCGCTGTAGCCAGTATCTTTGAGAAGGCGGGTGTTAACGTACCGGAAACGTTTGTCCTGAACGATGTAGATGCCGACCGGCGAGCTTAAGGATACGGCCTTGAATAGTGCCTCCTCTTGCTCTTCGGTCACTATACCCAGACTTGCTTTGTCAGGCTTTTCTTTTGAATGTCCCTGCATGCTCATGCTCTCTGTTTGGCCGATTCTCCGGGTCAGAATAGCGTGGTCGGTTATCCGGATGCTATGTTCTGTAGTTGCTTGCCTCCTTACCTTGTAACCACCTGTCGAGTGAGTCCCGACGGAAGCGTAGTTGACGTCCTACGTTGCTCACCGGTACCTGGCGACTTCTTACCAGACGATAGACACTTGCCCGTGAAATACGCAGGTACTCGGCCACCTCGGCGACAGTCATTAGCTGAGGTTCGCTTCTTAGATATGCTCCCATTTTTCTCGTTTCTCCATTGCGCTGCAGTATACTCTAGTTAACTGGCGATATCAGTGATTGCCATCACTAATAATAGTGTAGCAAGGGTGAATAACCGCAGAAATGCCCCATTAGTCCGTGTGCTTTTAGTACTTATGTCCCCTTGTGTTCGGAAAAATTTCGGACGGGACAGTAATTATCAGTATTGACAGTTTGGAAGAATAGAGTCGGAAAATTTGATGTATCAATCGCTTGACACCACGAGATAATAAGTGCTAGTCTCGGAATGGCTTCTGTACTGGCGGGGTGGTGTGCTGGGGGTCCAGCTACTCGGCATGAGCCGAGAATGTAGAAAGGATAGACTTTGCGCGTCCTGCTCATCAGTACGACACACCCTCTGGAAGAAAACCCGCTTCCTCCACTCTCGCTTGCCTACCTGGCGGCTGCCCTCGAGAGTAACGGGATAGAGGTGCAAATCCTTGATTTCCTGGTGACCCACTATCGCCCGGAAAAACTCAGACAGAAACTCGAAGAGTACCAGCCCCAGATTGTCGGTGTTACCTGTGTGACCCTGAACTACCACCTGGCAGCCGAGATGCTTCAGGTATGCAAGTCAGTCAACCCGGATATTGTGACCGTTATCGGTGGGCCCCATGCCAGCTTTACCCCCGAAGAAACACTGCGAGAAGCCCCCTGGATTGATGTCGTCGTCATCGGTGAAGGGGACAGGACTGTTGTGGAGCTCGTCGAGACTGTGGCAGGTGGCGGTAGTCTCCACGATACAGCCGGCATCGCCTTTATGGAGCAGGGTACGCTGGTGAAAACGTCTCCCAGACCGCTCGTTGATGATATCGACAGTCTCCCCGTACCGGCACGCCATCTGATACCCCTTTCCCGTTACCGCGCCCTCGGCTCTCCCTGCACCGTTATCACCAGTCGTGGTTGCCCGTACGGCTGTATCTTCTGCTCTGGCCGCCGTATGCTGGGACGGAAAGTCCGCTTTCGCGACCCCGGTCTCGTGGTTGATGAAATCGAAATGATACAGCGCGATTACGGTTTCCAGTATGTCAATGTGGTTGATGATACCTTTACGGTCAATCACCCGCATGCCTACCAGGTCTGCGAGGAGATGCTGAGACGTAATCTTACTGTTAACTGGAGCGCCTTTGCCCGCGTCGACAACATGACAGACGAACTGGCTGCCCTGATGAAGCGGTCTGGCTGCAACATGGTGCTCTTCGGGGTGGAATCCGCCGACGAAGGTATTTTGAAGACAATAAGGAAAGGCATCACCACCGACGACGTGAGAAACGGGGTGAGGATAGCCACCGGTGCCGGTATACAGGTCTACTGCTCTTTCATTATCGGTCTGCCTGGCGAGAGCCCGGACACCATCCAGAAGGCCATATCCTTCACTGAAGAGATTAATCGCAAATACGGTGCCGAGTACGGCTATCACATGCTGTCACCCCTTCCCGGGACGGAGCTATATGAGAAGGCCGCCGACTACGGGCTGCGTATCCTTAGTCATGACTGGGCCGACTACGATGCCAACCGTCCTATTGTCGAGACCGATACCATGACCCGCGAGATGGCCGCAGAAGCGATGGCCTACTACGATACGCTGGTGGAACATGCCTGGAAAGATATCCGGCAGTGGGCTGAAGAAGGGAACAAAGACTGTATTGCCAGGCTGGAGCACAAGGCAAGCATGGATTTTGTCTGGAGTCTGCTTCAGGGGGACGTTATCGGTGATGGTACCGCGGCCAGTGTAGTAGCCGGTTCCATTCCCGCAGAGGCTGAGGCGGAACTGGCCGGACAGCTAACGACCAGACTGTCTTTACCGTATGATTTGGTGCAGCAGCAGGTGGGGAGGCTGGTGCAGGAGGGCCTGATACAGCCTGTGCCTGTAGACGGAGGCTTCCAGTGGCAGTGGAGCAACGACCATCGGGGCAGCAGGTGACTGGCCTGTGCCACCTGCTGCCTTTTTATCGATAGCTGTTTGCCCTCCCGGGACAGGCAAAATATTCTAGCCGCCCGTGTCTGTTTCGACGTTCCAGTGTGCCTCGACGTTGCCCATGGGTGCTCCGCCCTCGTCATATTGGGTGTACGTCCAGTGAATTTCGCCATAAGCGAAGGACACTTCCTCTACTGGTCGGTCTTCGCTGCCGGCAGTGCCGTTGACAATTACCGAGGTTACAGTCACGTCTGTAAGCACTATCTCCATGAATCTGTCCTGGTCACCGTCCGTATAGCACAGCTCTATGGTCACTTCCTCGATGTAGTGACTGTTGCTGCAGTATAGCGCCAGCTTTGGAGAGGTCTTGTCCAGTTCTTTCGTAATCGTGAAGTCTTGGTGTGTACCATGTCCTGTCGACCGGGACGTACCGGAGCCTGCCTCTTGGGAGATACCGTGACTGTAGGATAGGACTTCAATCCATTCATCGTGGGCGTCGTCGGTCGATTCACCTATCATACCTGTGATTTGCATGAAGATGTTATAGCTGCCGGGAGAACCCAGTACCGCGCCTCCGTTGTCGGTTACGAAGTCATCATCTCCGGGGAGCGTTGCAGAATCCGATGACTCCTCATCCGGTGCCTTCGTTTCGAAGATATCACAGGCAGCCAGCAGGCCCACTGTGAGGAACGCTGCTACGAGCAGCAGCATGACTCCGGGCATGACTCCTTTCAGTGATTTTGCCATTTGTTTTTACCTCCTGTATTTAGTGTTTGCTACCAGCGCTCTTGAAAATCGTTCCATAAGTCCGTGGGATTTTTATACACAATCCCCTCCCAGTACTGCTCTAAATAGGGATGCTTCCTGGCGTCCTCCCAGCAGTAAACACCGCCGCATGAGGGGTCGAGGGCAACCGCCGCACCCTCCGCGTTGTAGACCATCAGCCAGGCGTGGTTGCATTCTTCGAAGGACTCCCGTGACATCTCCAGGTTACCGACCACTATCAGTGATAGAATACCCTGGTTATTGAGGTTGTCCCAGATTTCGACCACCATGTCGTTGCAGTCGGACTCGCCGAAGACGTAGTCGTGGTTCCGGGAATAGTCGTTGATGAAGGTCCGCAGTGTGTGATACAGCCCGGTGGACTGTCCCTGCCAGCCGATGTTCCAGTACTCACCGGCATCACCGAGGTCCACGGTAGGAATGTAGTTTGTCTCCATGATGCTACAGCCGGCCAGCAGCAGTGCCAGCAGTAACAGGGACGATAACATAATTCTGGTGGTCATGCTAATGCATGATAGAATGGCCTGTCAGCCTGAGTCAAGAGTACTTAAGGACTGGTGATTGGTATTTACACTGCCATATTAATCCAGAATCTCGAAGGTCTCCAGTATATGTTCAAAATCAGCCTTTACCTGGTCCACCATTTCCATCTCTGACATGGCTGTGATTGTCCAGATAAGACCATCAAAATCGAAATAAAATCTTCTGTGATACTGTAGATCCGGCCATTCCTCGCCAAATGGGAGAAACCAGTCAATCACAAATGCTATTAATTCACCTTCAACACCAGACACGGTAACCGGATAGCGTTCCAGGAGCTCGAAATTCTCCCACTTACTACTATCAGAGATGTCGTTTTCTATTCGTTCTATTGCACTTTGTGGGATAGTAGGAGAATCACGCGGGGCATAAATAGATATCTCAATAACAGCCGGAGTATATGTAACAGAGATAGTCCTTGATTCATCTGCCGGAACCGTTAAGTGCCTAGTTTTTTCGGGGGCGCCAAGGGCTATGTATATTGAAGGAATTGTGCTTCCATCAGTTATGTAGTCAGGGCCTTCCCGCTGGTAGAATGTGGAATACTCAAAAGAGAAGCTGTAATGGTCCCTAGTTACGGAAAGAACCCTGAAACCATCAGACTCGATTTCTGTGAACCCACAACTACAACCAGTGGTTGCTGCCGCGATGGCAATTACTATAACAAACGCCACACAAACTCTTTTCATACCCACTAAATATATCACGTCAGTCAATACTATTCATCCAGCAGTACAGGTTGGTAACCTCTGAGCACTGCGGGTATAATAGACCCGTGGCAAAGAAATACGAGGAAAAGCGCGATTTCTCCCGCACCCCGGAGCCGCCACCCCGGCAGCCGGCGGAAGGTGGCGGTCCGCTGACCTTTGTCGTCCAGAAGCACTCGGCCCGCCGTCTCCACTACGACTTCCGGCTGGAGGTGGACGGCGTCCTCAAGTCGTGGGCAGTCCCCGCCGGGCCCTCGGCGGACAGCCGTGTCAGGCGGCTGGCTGTCATGGTGGAGGACCACCCGCTCGACTACGACTCGTTCGAGGGCGTAATCCCGGAGGGGGAGTACGGCGGCGGGCAGGTGATTGTCTGGGACCGGGGCACCTACTCACCGGATGAGGGCGGCAGGCTCTTCTTTGACGACCGTGAGCATGCTCAGGAAATGATGCGAGGCGGACTGGCTCAGGGCAAAATCTCGGTATACCTGCGCGGTGAAAAGCTGAAGGGCTCGTGGACGCTGGTGAAAACGAAGCGGGGCGACTGGCTGCTTATCAAGCACCGCGACGAGTACGCGCAATCGGAATATGATATCCTCGATGACGGTAAGTCCGTCATCTCCGGTCTCAGTATCGAAGACCTCAAGGTAGGGAAGACGCCTGATGGCTAGTCACGGTTGAAGAGTTGTGCTGCATTCCTGTAGAGCCACTTTTCCTTGACCTCGTCCTTCAGGGGAAGCGCGCTCATCTCCTCGACTACGTTGTTTATCGGCATGGCGTAGGTTGCCCAGCTTGAGGCAAAGACAATCCTGTCCTGCAGCAGCGTATTACCGAACTGCATCAGCATCTCCCATCCCGAACCGGGCATGGCCAGGTACTTCGGCCGGTGACCGGCGGTGCTGATGTAGACGTTCTTATGGCGGCGGGCCACCCCGACCATATCCGGTATCCACGGCCAGCCACCCAGACCGGCGATAATCTTCATCTCCGGGAAGTCCATGGCCACCTCATCGAGATATATCGGGTGCCCGATGTCCATGGGAAAGTCGGTACGGTAGGTCATCGTGGTATAGACAAAGACGGGGATATCAAGCTCTACCGCCTTGGCGTAGAGGGGATAGAACTTCTTATCGTTAGCGCGGACCCCGAACCTGTAGGGAGAGGCGTAGAAACATTTCAAACCAAGCTCCCTGACCGCCCGCTCAAGCTCCCTGACGGCCTTCATGCCGTCGTGCGGGTCGACATAGGCACAGCCGATGAAGCGCTCCGGGTACTTGGCCACAAGCTCCGCCGTCTTTTCATGGCTGCCAGCATTGACCACCCCCCACTCGATTCCGGCCTCGTCGAGCAGTTCCATGAACTGTGGTAAAGATACCACCGCCTTCTCCGCTCTTTCTGTCAGGATATTGTCCAATTCGTCTTCCGGGAGCTGTCGCATCCGACCGAGCTCCTCAGGCGTAAACTCAAGGGCGCGCGCCCTGGAAGGGCCGAAGATGTTGCCGTAGTTGGCCAGGCCTTTCTCGTCACTGCGCAGCAGGAACTCCTTCATTCTGTCGACCATGTCGTCAACGGTGGGTGGGAGGTCCAGTTCCAGGTCTATTACCTTTGGCATCTTTTACCTCATAGTTTCCTTAAATTACTTATACGGGTTACTAATGATACAATATCACGTCATAAATCCCAAATGGCCGATTTCTCCACAGATATTCTATGATACAATGTGCCTGTGAACACATTATATGGAGATACATAGAATGGCTAACATACTTGAGTTGGAGAGACTTGCTGCCGAAATAGACAAACTGAACCCAGAACCATCTGAGTTGGAGAAAATGCCTCATCATTTACAGGTCAGTGTTTTACCATCTAAAGAGTGGGACATCGAGTCCTGTGTGGTTGTTAGTTACAGTTACTTTCTGGATGAGGAATTGGCCAGGGCACTAATCAAGCAGGTACACCAATATCGGTCGCAGTAAGAAATCTGTCAGAGAGTAGAGGCGAATCTGAAGTAATAGAGGGATTGTGGTCACCCTCTTAGTGCAAGTGAAGTTGAACTAGATGCTGTTACCTTTTCACCAGTGCTTTGCGTAGCTGAAATAAACGCCACCAGTAGCTACGTCTTCGGTGAGGGAGTCTGTAGTAACCACCAGTTGTGGCAGTTTGAGAGCCTGAGCATTTTGTAGCTGTTTTTCTTCTCATAAGTCCGCATACCTAACCTGGTATCATCCCATGATTAAATCACTTTCACTACCTTATAACTATAGCCCATTAGGGTTACAGTGGAGTAAACACCATTACTCGCAGGAGTTACATTTTAGTTACATTTATAGTCCTGAATTATTGGATTACTCCACCTTATATCCCATCTTATTGAAAAGGAGTCTGTGGTACATTAAACTAGGGAACAACCCTTAAGCCCCTGTACTAAGGAGGGTGTCATGAAAAGAATCGGAGTACTGACCAGTGGGGGTGATGCCCTTGGTATGAGTGAGGCTAGTTGTGCGTACCTTCTATGAGGTGTAAAATTGCACCGTATCCAATTGCGAAAATGCCATGTGGTGCATTACCTATGACACTTTTGAGATTTAGTGATACGCCACTGTAGATACTAGTCCAGGTACCACTGCTATATTGTTGGATAGTACCACCGTGTCCCACGATGAAGATGTCTAATGACGAGTCGCCCCAGATACTAAAGAGATGCTCCGTAGTATTGCTCAACATCTCACTCCAGATATCACCGTCATAATGTAGTATCGTACCATCATATCCAACAACGAAAACATCTTCGGATGAAGCTCCCCAGATGCCTCGAAGAAGTGCCTTGGTATCAATTTCCATTTCAGTCCAGCTATTACCGTCATAGTGGAGTATGGTACCCCAGTTGCCCACCACGAAAATATCAGAAGAAGAGCTTCCCCATATGCCGTATAGAGGTACAACAGTACCACTGCTCATAGGAGTCCAGGTGGTGCCGTCGTAATGCAAGATAGTACCGTGCCATCCTACAGCAAATAAATTGAAAGACGATGTACCCCATACATCGAATAAAGACATATTAGTCCCACTGACCATGGAACTCCACGCATTACCGTCATAGTGAACGATGCTACCATCCTGCCCCACGGAGAAAATATCATTGCATGAGCTACCCCATATACCATAGAGGCGTTCCGATGTGGAGCTATCCATTTCTTCCCAGGTTTCACCATCATAGCGGATTATGGTACCCGAATCTCCCACCATGAAAATATTGGAGAAGCAGTCCCCCCAACCATCGCGCAGACGCTTCGGTACATCCGTATCCATCGTCTCCCAAGGACTCGTCTCGTTCTCGTCATCCTCAACATCCTCAACATATACAGTTGTGCAGGATACTGCAAAGATGGTCACAGCAACAAGGCAATTGATTGCTACCCACTTGGTGTTACTTTTCATTCCTTTCTCGATTCAAGTTCGGTTGCACATCGGTTGTCAGCCATACTCACTTACTCACGGTTCAGCGAAAGATCAAATGTCCGGGCTGCCCTTGTACCACCCTCCCAAGGTTGGCTATACTCCATTGATATGGTGACATTACCCGTTAAACCCAAGGTGAAAGTCCATACCTCGGTTCCGTCTAACTCCTCGCTTTCATCGGTCGAGGGCGAAAAGTACTCTCTGCTGAGTACCTCCACTCGCAGCTGGCCCGTAACATCGGTTAACTGCCACTCAAAGCCATCTGCATGATCAGAACACAGAGTCACTTGCAGAAAATCAACCCACATGTCTGCTTCTGCTTCCTCGCAGATAGCACCCTGACTCTCAACGGAGTTTTCACAGGAAGCATCTACATATGTATACCTTGAGTGTGAAGACATCCAAAGGAACAAGAGGAGTATCACGCCAACAGTGCATCCGAATATGATAGCGGGCTTCAATCTAATAGTAACTATCATCCTTCTGGTCTCCGCTGGTTAGCATCAGAAGTTCGCTACCATAACAAACGGCGTTTTCTGTTTCGGTTCGCAGCCTGGCATTATGCCTCGTATCGAACTTATTAGCGATGATATACTCTTGACACCTTACTGTCAACCTCTGTACTGATATATTAAATACCCGATGACCTAAGAGACAACCTTCAGGTAGTCATTGAAAAGGAGTCTGTGGTACATTAAACTAGGAGTCAACCCTTAAGCCCCTGTACTAAGGAGGGTGTCATGAAAAGAATCGGAGTACTGACCAGCGGTGGTGATGCCCCCGGTATGAACGCTGCCATTCGTGCTGTGGTGCGTACCGGCATAGACAAAGGCTGGGAGGTTTTTGGCATACAGCGTGGCTATACGGGGCTGATTAACGGTGAGGTTGTGCCCCTGGGGCTACGAGATGTCGGTGGTATCATACAGCTGGGCGGTACCATGCTCGGTAGTACCCGCTCTACTGAGTTCGTGACTGAAGCCGGGCAAGAGAAAGCTCTGCGTACGCTGGAGAATCAACGTATTGAAGCACTGGTGATTATCGGGGGTAATGGTTCCCAGAAAGGGGCCTACGCACTATCCCAGAAGGGCTTTCCGGTTGTTGGGATTGCCTCGACGATAGATAACGACCTCTACGGCACGGAGATGTCTATCGGGGTGGACACTGCCCTTGATATTGCCCTGGTGGCAATCGACCGCATCAAAGTAACGGCATCTTCACATCGTCGGGCCTTTGCGGTTGAGGTAATGGGACGTGACACCGGTCACCTGGCACTGGCGGCCGGGATAGCCGGCGGGGCCGAGCATGTGGTCATTCCCGAGGAGGAGGTTGATATGGATGACCTGGCTGCCAGGATTCGCAATGCCTATGAGCGTGGTAAGCCACATGCGATACTGGTGGTGGCTGAGGGTGCTAAATATAATGCCGAGGCTTTGGAAAGCTACTTCGCTGAGCATCAGGCGGAGGTGGGTTTTCAATTACGGATAACTATTCTGGGATATGTACAGCGTGGTGGTGCGCCCGGTGCTTTTGACCGGTTGCTGGCCACGCGTTTTGGGGCGGCTGCCACTGAGACAATTTCAAGCGGCGAGCATGGGGTAATGATTGGCTTGATTTGTGGCAGGGTGGAGAAAATCCCGCTATCCGAGGTAGCCACTACTAAAAAACCACTAGACCAGGAACTGCTTAGTCTGGTGCACGTGCTGGCCAGGTAATACAGTCATACCTGCTATCTCTTATCTGGCACGGTATCCCTAACGGAGGACGTGGAGTTTAGTTCGCGGTTACAGGTTGCTGCCGGATTGCATACCTTGAGGTCCGATGGCGATATTTCTGGCTGCTTGCTATAATAGAGTTCAAAGAGATTCCTCTGACAGCACGATTGTGCCGATGGCCCTGTGGTGCAACTATTAGGTACATGGAGGTGTGAAATTGGCCGGACCTCTGGAAGGCATCAGGGTGCTCGACTGGACACAGTGGCAGATGGGAACGGTGGCCACGGCAATGCTGGCGGAATTCGGGGCGGATGTTGTCCACATTGAGAATCGCCTTACCGGTGACGCCGGCCGGGGATTAACATTTCCCACCATTGGTGAATTACCCGCCGGCAGGGCCGCCTATTTTGAGACCAACAATCGCGGTAAAAGAAGCCTGGCTATTGACCTTATCAAGCCGGAAGGCAAGGAAGTAATCTACCGCCTTGTCAAGAATGCCGACGTTTTTGTACATAATTTCCGCCAGGGTGTCCCGGAGAAGCTGAAGCTCGACTATGACACTCTCTGCCAGCATAACCCCGATATCATCTATGCAGCCGCTTCTGGCTATGGACCGCGTGGGCCGGAGGCCAGGGAACCTGCCTTCGATATGATTGGGCTGGCCAGATCCGGCATCACCACGGCTACCGGAGTGCAGGATGACCCGAATCTGCCACTGGGGGGAGGTCTTGCTGACCAGATGGGGGCGATTATGACCTCCTACGGTATACTGATGGCCCTGCTGGCGCGGGAAAGACTGGGCATCGGCCAGAAGGTGGATGTTTCCCACCTGGGAAGCATGATGGCGCTGCAGGGCCTTACCATTGGTATCGGTCTTTACCTCAATCCCGAGCTACGCCCGAAGCTTACCCGCAAGCAGGCCGGTAATCCGCTGTGGAACTACTACCGCT
>SMTZ1_10003640_pt1 | contig 15488 bp, 12 predicted proteins | sample DeeMarSWOR136_30_FD_25667 | JGI IMG/M metagenome (IMG submission 25667)
TGGATTAATATTTTCCTAATATTTATTTACGAATATATGAGAGCCCGACATGAAGGTTTAGGTTTACTTGAAACAAAGCCCTATGCTGGTGAAAGAGTAACTCGGATCCTAATAATCGGTTCTTGTTTTTTAATTTATGGTATATCAAGTTTTATGATTGTAATAACTGATTTGATTAATCCGTCTTTTGCTACAATCTGGCTTGATTCACACTATGCAACGACAATATGGTGCATGTTAATTTTTCAAATCATTCTATTAGGAATTATGACTCTGTCTTCAATTCAATTAGCAAGATATAGTTTTAGACAATTAAAAAAGATGGATACAAATAATAGAAATTAAATGAATTTTTAAAAGGAAGTTATTTAAAGAATGAGTATATTAATAACGAAAATATAAAAAAAATTAAAAGAGGTTTTGTAAGATTAATCTTAAGGGTATTTTATATGGATTTATATGGTTGGTGTTTTTTATTCTCTTACACTTAAATTTTCCGCCCTCTTGGTCTTCTGGAACAAAAATAGCAATTGATAATTTTTTTGCTTATCCTATTACTTACTGGTGGTTCATTTTTCCACTAACTGGTCTAATGATCCTGCTGGGATTTATCATTTATTATGGAATTTATTTCCTAGCATCGTTCGGCAGCGGTTATCGGGCCAAAACGCCTTATTATGCAAATATAAGTATCCTAATTGCCTCTAAAAATGAAAAAATATTATTAGAGAGAACTCTAAATTCCATCATCAAATCGAATTACCCCAAGGAGAAAATCCAAATAATCATTATAACAAGTGGATCAACTGATGATTCAACGGAATTTTGCAAAAATTTCGCAAGAGAACATAATACAATAAGTATAGAAATTTTATCAGAGGTTCTTCCTAAAAAAGGAAAACCTCCTGCTTTAAACTATGGTTTAAAATATGTAAAGAATGATATTATCGTGCTGTATGATTCAGGTTGCATTTTAGAACCAGATACATTAATAAATTTAATAGCACCATTTCAGAATGAAAAAATTAATGCGGTTATTGGTCCCGTATTAGTAAAAAATTGGAAAGATAATAAATTAACTAGAGGAATCCATTTTGATTACGCTTATCTTTCTGGTGGGGGACAACTCTTCGAAACAAAAAACAGATTAGGAGCATCAGCTTATTCTTTTGGACGAAACTTTGCTGTTAGTACGAAGTATATTCGAAAATATGGGGGTTTTAACGAAGATTCGATGACTGAAGATTTATATCTTTCTGTACTTTTGAATTTGGATGGAGTTAAGATTCATTTTTCACCCAAAGCGAAGGTTTATGAATATGTGCCAAATAAATGGGAGATTTTAGTAAAACAACGTACACGATGGATAGCGGGATATACTTATGATATGCCACAGTTAATGGCGATGAAAGGTGAAAATAAAAATGGGAAATCTATAATTATTTCCAGAAACATGACGATGACCGTTATAGGAAATATGGATACGTGGATACCTATTATTATATTATTCGCATTATTTTATTTTATAATTGGTGAATATTATTTACTAAGTTGGACTTTGATATGTCTTATCTTTCAATTTGGATTTTTATTCAATGCTGTACGTAAATATGCAGATAGGCATTATAGTATATTATTATTTTTTCCAATCAGCGCCTATATCCATCTTTTTATGTTTACACGTCAGTTTAGTCTTCCTAAAGAAATAAGTTGGGATAAAACTCCCATGATCTTAGAAAGGCAAGAAGCCGAAATAATAGCATTATCCGGTAAATAGTTATTATAAACAATACAATTAATTTTTTATTTCTTAATTTTTGATTAATATTTAAATTAAATTTTTCAAATATTTTTGAATAAAAAAGGTGTATTTTGAAATCTATTGATGTTTTATTTTTACATCCTCCAAGGATTTTTGCAAAAGACTATCTTGAAGTGAGAAGTGCGTTTGCTATGCTGCCAGTGGGTCTTGTAGCTTTGGCAGATTATTTAGAAAAGAGTGGCTATACTACTCGGATTTTGAATATTCCGATGGAAATTCATTTTAACAAAAATTTTCGTCTTTCAACATATTTAAAATCAGTTGAAATTAAAATTTGCGCGATTGATTTACATTGGATTCTGAATGCTTTTGGAGCCATTCAAACTGCAAAAATCGTTAAAAATTTTAATTCCAACATAAAAGTGATTGTTGGTGGATTTAGCGCTACGCATTTCCATGAAGATTTGATAAATTATTCTTCAATAGATGTTGTTGTACGCGGAGAGGGGGAAGAACCACTTCTACAACTAGTAAATCATTTACTAAAAGGAAATCCTCAAATGAAAGATATCCCAAATATTACTTTTAAACAGAACGGAAAAGTATATCAAACAGCAATAAGATATACAGCAAAAAATCTTGATTTCTTAAGTTTTAGTCGTATGGAGTTGATGGAAAATTGGAAAAATTATACAAGAATGATTCCTTCTGTCAGTATTATGATGGGACGTTCTTGCCCATTTAAATGTGGGTATTGCGGAGGTGGTAAAGAGGCTTATTATCAGTTGCATAAAAGAAGAAATGTGATTTTGAGAGATCCAAAACTGATTGTTGAGGATATCGTTCACTTGAAAAATCTCTATCCTAAATTAAAACTTATTGATTTAACTCACGGATATTATCCTGAAATACATCAATTTTGGATGATTTTGTTACAATTAATTAAAAAAGAAAATCTTGATTTAGGAGCTATATTCGAAGTATGGGATTTACCAGCAAAAGATTCATTTTTACAAAGAGCAATTAAAACTTTCGATGTAAAAAGGTCGTTCTTAAATTTTTCCGTACATACCTTTTCAGAACGAGTAAGAAAAGTCTTTGTAAAGCTTGGAGATCCCAAATTTAGTTTTTTAAATAGTGAGGTATACAATTTAATTAAAAAATGTGGGAATTTATATCTTCCCTTAGTTTTATGGATAACTGTAGGCAACCCATATGAGACTGTTAAAGATATAATGATAAATCTCAAACATATCTTAAAAATTACCAATGAGTATATACTCAAATATAAACAAGCAATTTTATTTATCAATACCGCAATTTTAATAAGTCCAAGTAGTCCTGCATTTTTAAATGAAAAAAAATTTGGAGTAGATATTCAAGTCAAAAGTTTCCAAGATTTTTATAGTTTATTTAGAGATCTTCGATATTCAAAAGGTTTTTTAGATGATCCCGTTACTTATGATACACTTTATTTATCCAAGAGAAAAATTAAAATTTTAAATAATATTTTTCAAGGAATTAGTTTAATTCCCATAATTCTTTCCCTTATTAACCTTAAAACCCATATAAATACACAAATAACAAACTTAAAAATTCAAAACAAATGACGATTGAAAAAGATTTTTTACTTTTAAAATTTTGAATAAAATTTTACATTATCAGAAAAATTGACTTAAATCTTTCTGTTTAGCTAATTTAGATATAAAGTTAATTCTTTTGTCCATTGTCTTTTTTAGTAACAATCCCACCATATTTCCATCGAGCAAGTGCTTCAATCGGGTAATTATTTAAATTTAATTTACGAAGAACAAAATTAAATAAGCCAAAGAAAAAGATTGCTAAAATCACACTTGCTAGAATTCCTATAATACTTACATTAAGGATGCCTATATATGGATAAATATACAAAATTCCAATTATTCCATTTGTAATTAAGATATAATGAATAAAATCAGTCATTTTGTTTGAGTTGATAATATGTCGCTTCAAAATACCCTCAATCCCAAATTCTAAGTTGATAAAAATACTAAAAAAAGCAATTATTAATAAAATTTCTGAAATTTGAGCAATCAAATTTGGAATTAGAAAATAGATTGATAACGGAAAAGATGTAATAAAGTAAGTGGAATAATGATCCTTATAGAGAGAATGTTGATAAAAAAAGATATTTATTAAGGCAAAATCAATCGATATAGCACAAACAGGAGCAGTTTTTGCTGGATTTGTATCAAGAACGTGAAGTATAAAAATAAAGGCATAAATGGAAAAAATTGCCATACTCAGGTTCAATATTACAAATGAAACAAATACAATTGAGATAAAAATTTCTAAATTAGATGGCACTGGAGGGTGAGATGGAGGAACTGGGAAGGGGAAATTTAATGGATAAAAGAAAACTTCATATAGCCAAACAAATTCAAGGAATACAATCACAAATGTCAAGATTGAGAAAAATTGAAGTTGTAAACAAAAGACAATCCAGTTTTTTGATTTTGCCTTCATTTTATTAACCTTTAAATGATTATATGATAATAAGAATAAAAAATACTATCGTGAAAATGATAGCAAGTACTATTAATATGGAATTGATGACAATACCGAAAATGGCAAATACACTTCCAGCTTTCTCAGAAGAATTTGGGGGTTCAAGGTCGGCAGCTTTTTTACTATACTTCCTAGCTGAAATTCCAAGGTTTAAAGCTACTATATGAATTATTAAAAGAATGATTGACCCTAAAATATAAAATATTATGATTAAAATTAATCCAATCATAATAGTAACTATTCCCATAATGAATGATGTTAATGCATAGCTTAAACATTTTCTCGAATCAGGGCCAGGACGTCCAATTTTCACTTTTATTGGCTGGATTGGAAGGGTTGTATAAGTTATTGATTGAGATTCAGTTGTATTTGAAATTTCTTTTCCACAATTTGGGCAAAAATTTAGGATGGTGTCTCCAAGATTAACACCACAGTTTGGACAGTAAATGATTCTTCCTCCTTTAGGATTCTCTTAATTAAATTTATATAATACAAATTGAATAAAATAATATTTAAAGTTTGTTTTCGATTAAGGATCTGGCAAAAGAAGCAAAAAAAAGGATTAAAAGCAATTAAGAATTGGAAAAGTTCTTGCTAATTATATTTGCCAGCCTAATACTTTTTATCAATCTCTCTCTTTTCCGATTCAGTTAATTGACGCATTACCTTAGCAGGAGCACCATATGCTATTGAATATGCCGGTATATCATCTGCCACTATTGATCCTGCTCCAATTATAGATCCTTTACCTATTGTAACTCCCGGAAGAATAACTGAATATGCTCCTATTCTCGCATTTTCACAGACTTTAATCGGCCCAAAACTGAAGCTACCATGTTTTATATTCATTACATTATGGGTTAACAATTGTACTCCAATCCCACAGCCACTCCCATCCTCAAATTCAATTAATTCAGGTAAAAGGGGATCAGGTATCGATCTCGAAGAGATATGGCAATTTCTTCCTATTTTCATCCCGATAAAGCGAAATAACGCAATCCTGGCTCTTGGCCACCCTATTAAATATGTAATGATTAATGAGAATAAATGATTAAAAGCCCCTTTTACAAACCACGATATGGAAAATCCTTCATTACGCAGATATTTAGCAATAATTAGAATTGGTATAGGAGTGAAAATATACTTATCAGTATCTATATTAATGTAAGTTATTTTTCCTTTAACTTTGATTTCAAATTTAGGCCTATTATGATTCCAAATTTGTCTAGCTTTAATTAAGTCCTTTAGAAAGATATAGAAATCTATATTAACTAGAAGCAGGATTAAACCGAATGCAAAAATAAGCGGTAAGAAAAGAAAAAATAGCATTAACCTTGTATTAAGGGAAAGATCCTGATTAAATAATATGCTAAAATAAGCATATAATAATCCTATTAAAAAAATTATACTGATTCCAAGAAAACTAGAAATATATATTATTGAACCTATTAATTGTTTATATTTTGCTAAATTATATCCCATGATAAATAAAAACAATAAAATAACAAAACCAATAAAAATACCTCCATAGATGAAGATCCCAAATTTATAGAAAATTAACACAGACCAATACGTAAGATAATTATAAATTGCATCTACTAATGGATTTGAATAAAATATTCGGGTAAATATAAACAATATGATAAATAGCGAATTAAAAACAAATAAAATAGATAATAATATAAATCTTTTTTTCATTTTAACAATTCAAATTTAAAACTTTTATAGAATAATAAAAAATCATCTCTTAATAATAAATATATTTTCAATAGTTTAGAGAATCATTTAAAAGCTCAAAAACCAGTCTATTTAGAAAATAAGAATGAATTTAATTAAACAGAAGAATAAACCTAAAATTTCAGTCGTCATTCCGGCATACAATGAGGAAGCTTACATAAAAGAAACTTTAATGGCATTAAAAAATCAGACTTGTAATTTCCCTTATGAAATCGTTGTAGTTGATGGCCAAAGTTCCGATAACACAGTTTTTATAGCTACCAAGTTTGCTGAGGTGTATACATCACCCCAAAAAGGCAGAGTATTTCAATTAAATTACGGAGCTTCAAAAGCAACTGGCGAATTAATTCTTTTTTTAGATGCGGATACACTAGTCAAACCATATTTTTTACAGAATCTCTACAAAAAATTTGAGAAAGATGAGAACCTTTTTGCGTGTGCTGCTAGATTCAAATATTATGATGGAATTGCTATTTCATTTAAGATTGGTTACATGTCATTTACCATTACAAGGTATTTTTTTCTTAACGTTTTTATGCATTTATGGTATTTTTTTAAAAATCTATTTGGATATCCAGAACTTTGCGGATGTAATACAATTGTTAGAAGGGAGATATATCTTAAAGTGGATGGATTTAAGGAACCGCCTAAAGGTTTAGGGGCTGACAAGGTTTTCTCAGACTCTTTATTATACTTAATCAGAACAATGAAGAGGGGTAAGATTAAAACGTTAAATTTTATTTCGGTACTAACAAGCGCGAGAAATATAACCATGAAAAGAAGCTTAAAACGTTTGAGACAATATTCTTCGATGAAAGATATATATTACGAATTAGCAAAAAAAATTCGGTGAAAAAATAATGAGATATAATTCTTAATTAGAAGAAAACCTTGTATGATTCGATTTAATCCTTTTAACCTTATACTTTATATGCGTCTAAACTAAAGAGTGAACTGCATCCTTTTCCTATTGACGGGGTTAAACGCCCCATAACCCGGAAAATAGCTCCTTGCCTCCCGCATTCGGGGCATTCATTCCAATTTTCGACTTGAACAATGTCGTCTAATAAAACTGCCACCCCTGCATAGCTATCTACCCCATAGGGGGTTATAAATTCTAATATTCCGGGCTCTCCTGTTTTTTTTATTGGTTCTAGTGTATCCATATTACGGAGTGCAAGTCGACCTTTATTATTATCAACATGGAGTATAAAATCATTATATTTTTTTGACCAATGCCCTCCGCATGCTAATGGACTTTCAGTTGCCGCAAAATTATCGCAGAATTTATCCGTGGTGATATTAAACATATCACACATTTGTTCAATGAATTCTGGTTTTTCAACCTTATATCCTAATTTAATCCGACCTTTGGTTCCCTCCCACCCACCTCCACCAGTGATTATATTAAAATTTTCGCTTAAATCAAAAGTTCTATTCTTAGCTTTATAAAAATCCAATAGTACTTTATGCATCCATAATGGTGAATTGGCCATGATTGTTGGGATTTTATTTTTTTCGACCCGGTCAAGCTCAGATTCTAAAAGTTTTCCATTAATCCCTATAACAGCCTTTGGTTTAAATGTGGTCATTAGATTCCAAATTGACTTCCACGCAAAAAATTGTAATAAATAATGAACCTTTTTACCTTCCCAAATATCAACAATACTCTTGTATAAAAGATATGCGTTCTTATCATAGAAATTGTGTTTTATTTTATTGATAAATCTTATGTTGGGGGCAAATAAGATTAGATTATTTACTTGATCTTTAACTGAAAAAGAATTAAAAACATCATTATAGTTTTCCTTTAAAACTTCTATATCACTTTCTAGCCTTCCAACAATGCTAGGATCACCGCAAGTCGATGAGGATTCCATCCAAAAATCTAATTTATCGAAAGTATCTCCGCGCAACAAATCTTTGAATTTATTAATGGATTGTTTGAACAAACTCCATGGAATATATGGAATTTCTCCTAGCGTAGTATCATTTAAAGGTGCATCAAAATCATATTCGACTTCAGCACATCGACTCCTGTAGATTTCACAATCTTCTGCGGTTTCCTTCACTGTTTTAACTAAATCATCATAAAATTTATTTGAACTCATAGGCAGACATGGTTTAATTATATATTTTTTATTTCTATTGTAATTAGGATAATTAAATATTTTAAATTTTGTATTATACCCCATCGCATATTTTATTAAATGAGTTTATTAATAAATTTCATTTACCTTAATGTTAATAGATGGTTTTCAATTGATGTAAAATTGTTGCATATAATTCAAGTTTAAAAAATTGACGTAGAGTGAAGAAAAGGCAAATTTAGATACATGTAGAGGAATCATCAAATTAAAGCTTGTCAACAATCCACTTTAAAATTTTTTCTTCTTGATTCTCAAAACCATGTCCCGCATTAACCAAAAAATATCTTTCTTTACTAAGATTGTATTTTTCAATAATTAATTTTCCGCTTTTTTCGAAAGGTACGTATTGATCTTGTTCACCATGAATTATGTAGGCTTTTTTAATAAGATCGTCTGTTAGATAATATTTTGGCATAAGAAGTGTTTTTCCTCCCGAGACAAAGTTTATAAATTGTTTAAACCACCAAGGTGGGCTAAGAGATGCCTTAACTAATTTTAACATTCTTTTTCCAATTGAAGCTAATGAAAGAGTTTTTTCTCCTTTATTGTCTGTTGCCATAAAATCTTCAATTGAATACAGAGAAGATAGAGCAAAAACCTTATCAATTCGGTGATCTTGAATACCTATTGTTAAGGATGCCACTGCCCCAAGACTGTGACCAATTAAAATTGTATGATCAGGGCCTTTATTTCTTTCCTCCATTCTATGGATTGCAGCATCAATTGCATATTGAATGTCCTGTATTTGATTCTCAAAATCAAACATTAGACCTTTACTTTTTCCATGACCCCTCAAATCATAGGCAAAGGTAGAATATCCATATTTGTCCTCGAGCGGTTCACACCACTTTTCTGCATCGCTGGCTGTACCACCCGCTCCGGGTGACCATATAACTAAATCTCTTCCACAACCGGCCATACGGCCGTGTAATATCGTCCCATCACCAGTTTTGAAGAACATTTTTTTTCACTTAGTTTTTTTCAATCTCTCAATAATGAAAAATCTCAGATTATTAAAGGGATTCTGTTAATATTTAATGAATCTATCTATAATAATTTCTATTTATATTTAATCCTTAGTCTTGTTCCTTAATTTATTTGAATTTAAGTAAAAGTGGATATCAATTATTCCTTTAAAAAAATTTAATAAAAATAAAATTAATTTATATAATATTTAAAACCTAAACTTAGATTATGAAAATTGCGTTGACCTTTGATATTGAAAGGGATAATCCTAATTTTCTGGATACATATTTTGGAATTAAAGTGGGACTTCTAAAAATAATAAGAATTTTGGATAATTTTAATATTAAAGGGACGTTTTTTTGTACGGGAAATGTTGTTAAGCGTTTACCAGAGTATATTAGATTAATTGAGAGTAAGGAACATGAAATTGCATGCCATGGTTTAAATCATGAACGTTTAAACCGATTAAACTTTAAAGAGTGCCGTGAAATTATTCATCAAAATAAGGAATTGATTGAAAATATATGTCAAAATTCTGAGATTATTGGATTTCGGGCACCTTATTTAAAAGCTCCAAGATTTTTATTTAAAGTATTAGAAAGTTTAGGATTCAAATATGATTCCTCAATTAAATCACCAAAAATATTGAAAAATTATCAGGTAGAAGGATGTAAAATTCACGAATTTCATCCATCTGAACTTGGTACTCTTTTTAGGTTACCTTTGAGTGATTCCCTATTACGAAAAAGAATTTATAGAAAGAAGTTAGTTATCTTATATTTTCATTCGTGGGAAGCAGTAAATATGAAAAGCATAGTTTTCAATCAAACTCATGGGATTAATTTTGTTAAAAATTTTCAATTCAGACCTGATAGATGGGTCAATACTGGAAATTTATTTATCAGCAGAATTATTAGTTTCATCAGCGAATCGATTTCACGCAAAGCCGAATTCGTGAGTTTAAAGCAACTATTAATTGAAAAAGATAATTACTTCTAAATTACTATTTATCCCTTTTTATTTGATTTTTTAAATAGGAAATAGTCTATTATTTTTTAAAATTGAGGGGAGTTGTTTCTTATTCATATCTAGGAATTTTTAATCCATATCGTGCAACTGTCGCTTTTGTTACTTCAGATATACAGGCAATTTCTTGTTTTGAAAAATCAGGAGTATAATAGGTTGGTTTATGTAAATGCTTAACGTAATAATCTTTAACTTTTTCAAATTTTTCTATCGGGAGTTCAGTATGTTCAATTATTTGATCAATTATTTTAGCTGGTGTCTCGCATAGATCATCATACCTGATAATAAGCGTTGCCTTTTTAAGATTTTCATTTGTATTTAGGAGATTGGCAATAAAATCATATATAGAAACCCAGTAATAAGCCCATCCCTTTACATATGTATTTTTATTTCGCCATAATTTTCGGATATTATGAATGAGTGCTGTATTACCAACGTTTATACAAACTTGGTTATAACCGAACTCATGATGTCCAATAATTCTTAACCAATCTTTTAAAAAAGGATTTTCACTTTCCATCTTTAAAAAAAGACTTGATTGTTTAATTAAAGAAGCAATCTGTTCAACTGGATTGCGAATTATTAATAAAAATTTTGAGTTAGGGAAAAGTTTAAGCAAATATTCCAATCTAGAAATATTATAATTATTCTTAGCTAAATAGCGGGAACTATTCTGACTTAATATTAGTTTTTTTATGTGATTTCGGTAAAAATTCTCAAAACTGGGATTAGAAACATTCATAGAAATGATGTTCGATTTATTTTCGTTGTGGATGCGGTCAAAGAATTTTTGCCAAAATATTTCTTCTAATGCTTCAGGACTCTCATGTGTGACAATTATTCCATCCTTATGAAGCCTCTCATAAGATTGTGTAAACATCATATTCTTTTTAAAAATCTGCCCAATCCAATGTGGAATATAAGGTATAAGGAAATGTTTATATTGGTGCGATGCTAAATCAGGATGTTTGTGTAACATTTCTAACACAATTGTAGTTCCAGCACGGGCTAGCCCGGTGATATAAATTGGTTTTTCGATGATTATATCTTTTAATTTGTCATTAAGCATCAATGTCTCCAATTTATCAATTAAAAATGAAAATTTTTTCAAAGAATCAAAGATTTTAGAAATTGTATATCCTCCCGCATATCCGTACATGGGAAATTTGATTAAATCCCGATTTTTTGATTTTTTATTTAACATCATTATTACACTTGTAACGATTGATCTTATAATACTAAAAAGGATCAACCTTAGAACTAAAAAAATCCAGTATCAAATTAGAGTAATTATTAAAGAAAAATTAATACTGTTTTCATAAATTATCTTTCTAAAATATAAGTTTTGAGAAAAACTTAATCAAATATTAATATTCATTAAGAAAGAATCAACAAAGATTAGGAATAATGGCATTTTAATTCTAAAGATAATTTTATATTTTTAATATAAAATTTATTGTGAAATTCTTGAAAATATCTTTAATTTTTCCAAGACCTCCTGAAAAAGGAACTTTTTGCGGCACCGTTAAGGGAGCTGAACGGTATAATAAAGATAAAATTGAATTTTATGGTTTTCCCCCAATAGGAATTCTATATCTGGCAACATATCTGCAAAGTGAAGGAAGTTTTGATGTTTCAATCCTAGATCAATTCGCTAAAGGGTATTCCATTAAAACTACCTTAGAATGGATAAAACGAGAAGACCCCGATATTCTAGGTTTTTCAACCATCACCACTGCTGGAACCGGCATTACCTCTGCCCGTATTGCGAAAAGAGTAAAGGAAGAAATAAATCCAAATATAAAAATCTTATTTGGAAATTATCATGCTACTTTCAACGATATGAGAATCTTAAAGAAATATCCATTTATTGATGCATGTATAAGGGGAGAAGGAGAAAAGACCTTATTAGAAATTGCTGAGAATATTGAAAAAGCAAAAGGGTTTGAAGACATAAGAGGTGTAACATATCGTAATAACAGCAGAATATTTAGAAATGATGATCGCGCGCTCATAGAAAATATAGATGAATTACCGTTTCCAAATAGAAAATTATTAGGAAATGTGAAATATAAAAGTAAAGTAGAAGGTGTTGATATTGCCCTAGGAAAATTTACATCAGCCGCTTCTTCAAGAGGATGTTCCTTTAAATGCTCATTTTGCTCAAGTTCTAAGTTTTGGAACAAGTGGCGTCCGAGAAGTCCGGAAAATATAGTGCAGGAGTTAAAGATATTAGAGGAGCAGGGTTATGAAAGTTTACTTTGGGTAGATGATAACTTTACCATAAATAAGAAAAGATTATTGAAATTATCAAATCTAATAAGAAAAGAAAAAATAGATCTGAAATGGATGGCCGATGGTCGGGTAACGCAGAGTTCAAAAGAGATCTTAACTGCAATGAAACTGATGGGCTGTAAGGTTTTAAGTTATGGTCTTGAAAGCGGATCACAGAGAATTTTAGATTGGTATAATAAGAATATTAATCTAAACCAAATATATGGTGCAATTAAAAACACTAAAAAAGTAGGAATTGATTTTATTATCGGGAATTTTATATTAGGAGCACCAATTGAAACCCGTGAGGAAATAATTGAAACATTGAATCTATCTCTTAAATTAGATATTGATTTTCCACAATTTCATATTTTAGGCATAATTCCGGGGAATTGGATTTGGGATCAAATGGTTATGGAAAAAAGAATTAATCCAGATGAAAGTTGGGAAGTGGGCACAGCAGTTCTTCCTATACCATTGAGCGAACTAATGATAAGAATAAGAGCTACTCATATAAAATTTATGCAACGGCCTAGTTATATTTACCATCAAATTCTTAAAACGATAAAAAGTGGATATAGATTAAAAGGATTAATACATAATCTTAAAAATATTGAGTATTGGGATATATGGAACAGCTGGAAACCGTTTTGGGGATAAAATAAAGATTCATTTCTATAATATAATACCAAATTTTATTCAAATTAATAAATAACAATATTGTATGTGTAAAATTCTGAAAATTATTGAAAAATAAAATGAGAAGGGGGATAAAATATGGGTGGTGAGAGTTTTTAAGATCGCTTTAATTAATCCCGGGCCGGGAGAAATTCTAGAAAAGGGTAGAATTGTTGCAAGCGCTGATCAGCTTTATCCACCCCTAGGTATCTGTTATTTATACGCAGTATTAAAAGAGGAAAATTATAATGTTGATATTATTGACCAAACAGCAATGGGCTTTAATTTAGATCAGATTTTTAGATGGGTAAAAAAAGTGGATCCTGATGTTTTAGGATTTTCTACTTTAACGGCCTCAGGATCAGGAATTACAGCCGCTAAGACTGCGAAAAAAGTGAAAAAGTGGAATCCTAATATTAAAATAATATTCGGAAACCGTCATGCGTCTTGTAATGATTATAGAATTCTAAATAAATATCCGCAAGTAGATGCATGCGTAAGAGATGAAGGAGAAATTACTTTTATAGAATTAGTCAAAGCATTTGAAAAGCATCTTCCTATTAGAAATATTAGGGGAATAACTTATAGAGATAATGGGAAAATTATTAGAAATGAGAATAGGGAACTTATAAAGAATCTTGATGCTTTACCTTTCCCTGACAGAAAAGCTCTAAAAATTGAATATCCAGCACGCTTTTCTAATTTAGAATTAGTACCAGAGGGATTCACATCGATGATTTCATCTCGGGGATGCCCTTACCACTGCACTTTCTGTTATGGAAAAAGAAGCGTAGGATTTAGAACTCGTTCTGTAGCAAATATATTAGAAGAAATTCTATATTTAGAGGGGGAGGGATATAAATTCATAAATTTCGTAGATGATAATTTTACAGTTTCAAAAAAAAGAGTAATAAAGATGTGTCGGTTAATGCGAAAAAATAGAGTTGATTTGGATTGGATGTGTGAGGGAAGAGTAAACCAAGTATCTAATGAAATGCTAAATGAAATGAGACGTTCAAATTGTAGGTTTCTCTGTTATGGTGTAGAAAGCGCAAATCAGAGGATTCTCGATTATTATAGAAAAGGTATTACTCCAGCACAGTCTATAAATGCCGTAAAAAAAGCCCGAAAGGCAAGAATTCCCTTTATCACAGCCTCCTTTGTAGTCGGAGCACCTGGAGAAACTTTTAAAGAGATATATAATACGTTAAAATTTGCTCAGAAATTAGATATTGATGTCCCAGTCTATAATCTTTTAGGGACAATGCCTGGAACTGATATTTGGGATGAAATGGTAGAAAAAAACATTCTGGATGATGATAAGTATTGGGAACAAGGAGTTCATATCTCAGATATCGACCCCAATGGAGTCCCAACTGAACAAATTTCATATTTAATTGCCGAAATGATATATCAGTTTTTTACAAAACCAAAATATATATTAAAAGAGACTTATAGAAACTTTACTAGCTATTATCGAATTAAATCTATGAGTAAATTTTTAAAGCATAATATTAAGAATTTCAAAGATTTCCATGGAATTAAATCGATATGGAATCCTGAAAATGTTTGAGAAAATTACCGGAACTTCTTATCTGTCTTAAATTTAAATTTTATACTTAACAAAAAATATTTAAATTCTTAAAGAGAAATTATTCATATCTATTACAAATTTTAAATAGGTGAGTAAAAGTTGTCAAGTTCCGATGTAAATTATCATTTATCGCAATTTGGGAGCAAGATGCAAACTATAGGGATATTAGCGATTATTGCACTGATTTTTGCTATTGCTGGAAACTTTGTGCAACAATTAAATGCTGTTAGTTGGGTACTGCAAATTGTCATATTAATCATTATATTTTCAGCTTTAGATAAAATCAAAGCGGCTAATGTTTCTCTTAACAATAAAAATTTAAGCGAATTCCGTTCAAAAATAAGAAAGGCCTATATATTGTTCATAATAGGATTGTTTTTTTTATATTTAGGAATAGCTCTTCTTACTGTTGTTGGCGCACCAATAGGAGGAATTGTGACTATAATCATTGGTGTTATCCTATTAGTTATTTCAGCAATCTTTAGAATTCAAGGCTGGGGGGCATTAGGGTCCTTTTTTAAAAATAATAAATCAATGTTTCCAGAAAAGATCGGGGGAAATGCATCAACAGGTGCTACTTTATTAATGGTCGGTGCTATTTTATATTTAACCATAGCATTTTGGTTTATTGGTCTTATCCTTGAGATTGTTGGTTGTTTTATATTGTCCTCGCTAAAAAATCTAGGTGGTGCTGCAGTGATTCAACCCCCAACTCAACCTACGCCAGCACCAGCTCCTGCTGCAGCTGTTGAGC
>SMTZ1_10004206_pt1 | contig 15484 bp, 22 predicted proteins | sample DeeMarSWOR136_30_FD_25667 | JGI IMG/M metagenome (IMG submission 25667)
CGAAGCCACTAGAATCGAAAGAATATTGGCAACATCAACCCCCCAATAAGGATCCACTGGAACAAATACCCACAAGAACACAAAAAAAATCAGTGTCGCAACCACAGTCAAAGAAGCCACAGCCGTTATCACATCACCAAACTTCAACCTATCACCTCCTCTGATATGAACAAACGGATGTGTGTCTGGCTTTTTGAGTTTTTATAATTTGTGGAAGAAACTTCGATGACACTCTAAATGATCTATAATCCCTAATACGAACTTTTGTGATTCTAATTAGTTCTTTTGGTTCAGCTATAACTTTCGTAATCCCAATAAATTAGGAAACTCTTCTTGAAGTTTTAAGTAAAGTTGTTCGGATGTTTCCAAGTCATCTTTGTTGTGTTGTATTATCTTTCTGAATTTCTTCTTCCTATAAAGTTGGGGTATGTCTCGTCCAGTGATATCTTCATATTTTGCTTTGATTCCAAGTTTGTTTAACCAAGTAGACATCTTTCTGAAATCATTTCCTAGAAACTGGTACAGATCAAGCCATTTTCTATCACGATATAGAAGTTTCCACAAGTCATGAGATCATTTGTCAAAGTGAAATGACGATTCCCATAAGGCAAGGTAAATTATTGGATGTTCCAATCAAATTTCGAGTTTGCTATTGATTCTTCTATGAGACTTCTTATTTTTAGGATTGTCAAGCTCCTATTCAGCACTCAGCAATAGCAAATAGAATGTTGTTCCATAAACGTTAAAGTTGAAGAATGTGTAGTATTTAGAAAAGTGAGCCTAGATCTCTGATTCTGAAAATAACCAACAGTAAACCAGTTACCTATGCAGCTATTATTAAACGATTGAAACGTAACGGTCTAAAGACCAGAATTAACGAACTGAGAGATCATCATGCTACTTTTATGGTGAAACACGGTTTAATTAGAGAAGAAGTAGATCTGTTGCAAGGTCGTATTCCACCAAATATTTTCATTAGGCATTACTGGAGTCCAAGTCTCAAAGAATTGAGAGATCGAACATTGAAAGCTATTGACCTGTTAGAACAATCACTCTGAAAAACGAAACCAGGTTTTGATCACTGCTTTGATAAATATTCTATTGACTTCATAGAAAGAAAAGAGTCTATTGTTTCACATGTAACAGAACTCGTCTGTCATTTCTTCAATTTTATTTTGGAAGTGATTTCGTTTTTTTCAATATGTGATGTATCAATTGTCATATCAAACCCGAACTCTTTCATCATCTCTTTGCCTGCCTCGGGGAAAAGTTCCATATATTCCTTCAAGTCGAGCTTAACACCTGTTTTTTTTATTATGTCTCTATACTTTTTTAGCATTACAGAGTTCTTTGTTTTAATTATTGCTTCTGTGTCAGAAAGACTGACGAGTTCTGTGTTGGACAATGGCTCCGTAACTTGACCATCTTTTAACATGCCCTCGACAAACATTTTGAAGGCTCTTCCTGGTGATAGTGTTTTAATGAACTTGAAGGCATAACCCATGATTGATGGCATCATCTTTTTATAAACTTTCATCGTGTAGTCCAAATACTCATCTGTAAGCCCATTCTCCTTAATGAAAGCCATGGCTATGACATCTGTGATGATATATTGGTCGTAGAGCTTGTCATACTTCTCTTTTAAAGACAACTCTTTAATTTCCAAATCTCTCACCTCCATTAGAATGAGAATAAACAGTGTTACATGTCTGCTGATTCAGTTTTTATGATTTGTGGAAGAATCTAAAGCCTAGTTTCATCTATTCTAGTTCAGGTGATAGAATGTTAGACATAACGTCAATCAATGCAGTTTCAGGAATACTAGCAGCTACTGGTGTACTAGTAGGTGTTGTCTTTGCTGTATTTGAACTTAGGAATCTGGTTAAAGCCAGAAAAACAGACTTAACCATGAGACTGGCTTCGGCTTGGCACTCCGAAGGACTGATGGAAAAATGGTTGAAGATCATGAATCTGGAATTTAAAGACTACTCTGAGTTTAGAAAGAGATATGGTGCACGACATTCCTACAATCCAGAATACATAGATCTCTATATAGTTCTCGAGCACTTTGAAGTGCAAGGGTATCTTCTACATAGAAAAATGATAGACTTTGACTTGGCTGATATGTCTCCAGTCAGTAGCGCATGGAGGAAAACAAAGCCAGTAATAGAAGGGTGGAGAGAAGAGTATAATTCACCAAGATTGAATGAGTGGTTTGAATACCTCTACAATGAAACGAAGAAAAGAGAACAAACACTACAATCAGCCTAGACCACAATCCTTCTTTTTTCTTTAATCGAATTCACAAACTGGAACTCTAATTTGATGCCTAAAAAGAGGAGATGTGAATAGGAGCGTTCTTTTAAACTGTGGTTGTTGAAGATACGATTATGTAGCAGGCATTTCTAGTCCTATCATTGGCATGACTTCTTCAAATGTCATAAGAGTCTCCATTTTGAACCCGTATCCCTCGATGCCAAGGTATTCAGTCTCACGTCTAGCGGTAAGATTCAAAGCTTCTTCAAGTTTCCCTCTTTCAATTTCAGTGAGCCATACGGTCTTTATTCCATCTTCATCACTCTTTACACCGGCTAACCAACGTTTTTCAAATGATTGCTGAGGAAATTTCTCATTGACTTCAAGAAACTTCTTTGCAGCTTCAGTTGCCTTGTGAGGTGGATACCATGAAGTCACCATAATTAATACCATAATCTCTCACCTCCTTCTTTCTTGTTCACCGATTGTTTTGATTGAAGTTATATTAATGATTTAGGAAGAGATCTTCTACTGGAAACGAACACTCGGATCTGCTTCCTCACTATCAAATTCACAAACATTCTGTAGACTTCATAGAAAGAAACCTTCACAGATTAGTTAAGGATTCTTCTCGAATAATACACCCTCTTTTGTGAATTCAAGTTTTTCATAGAGCTCCATTGCAGTTCTGTTATTTTCCCTGGTTGTTACATGAATTTCAATTACATTTCTTCTTTTAGCGTTTTCTACAGCTTTTTCAATCATTGACGAGGCTATTCCTTTTCTTCTGTACCCTTCTTTGACAAAGAGACTTGTTATATCCGAATTCAGTCCAGCATGAAGAGGATCAATGTAGAATATTTGATGCAAGAAGGCAACTACCTGCCCATTAGACTCTGTTACTAGCAATTCTCCATTAGGATCCTTGATTGCCTTAAGTAAGGTCTCACTCCTTTGAAGGTTCCAGTTAGAGAAATCCAGAAAGAGTTCTTCCAGAACTGGTATGTCTTCTTCTCTCGCCAATCGAATAGTTATCGACATTTCTACTTCATCCTTCTATATCAATTATATGCAGAAGGTGAGTTCGATATTAAGAGATAGCATACACACCCTCTCATACATTAACACAATAACATACTCCAATTACAATAGATGTATGGCAATACAAGCAAATTAACATAGTAGACATATCTATCGTAGCAATGGACTATGGAAAAACAGTCTAAACAAGAATAGAAGATTTCTCCATAAGTGTTATTTCAATTTGATGATTATGCATAAAGTTAGCGATAATTATTAGACTATTTTTAAAAGTGTCATTCAACGTTTCACCATAGTTTGCACAGTGGAATCACTTGTTTTAACGGTTAACGATATATCTACATATTAACAAACATTATTTCTCCAGTTTGTAGATACTGCAGAGAGATAGACAGGAGTTTGTGCAGATCGACATGGCTAAGCAAAACTCTGACTCTAGTTTGTCAGAGTTGTTCTTCATTCCCAAAAAGAAGAAAGACAATGTGATCGAAAGTAAATCTGACAATTTTAGAAGATATCATATCAAGATCTCTATGATTAAGCCTTTTGAAGCTGTAGATTTCTGGGTTAGAAAACCAAACAAGAACAATGTACTCGAGCTCTTCATGCAGGAACTCTCTTCCATAAACCCAAGCAAATACTTTAGAATTCAAATATCCGAGGTTTAGAATAATTCCGATAAGTTCGCAGAAATGATAAAACAGAAAGTGACCAGACTCTTGAAGTTCACAAGTTTTGCTATTGCACTCTGGATTCTAAGCATTGCATATGCAATTAGTAGGTTAGGAGAATAAGCAATCAAGTAAAATGTTTTCTTTTGTAGACTATGACTGTTAGTAGTGTTGCTATCATGAATAATGGTAGAATAAGGAACGATGGGAATTCTGGAAGTATTTCAATCTTATGTGCAGGATATTCAAAGGCAAAGTAAACCCATCGATGAGTTCCATTGTCGTATATGTTATTGTTAAATTCAGTCCATTCTCCAAAACTATCGTCAACAATGGGTAAAAGATTCTCAACATTCATTACGGCATGCGAAATACAAAGTCTACAAAAACTCGACCTTTGATCTGAAGTGATGTTCAAGACATACATCCTGATAGTCTCGTTGAAATATTCGAAGCCTTCTATCGTTGAGTTAGAGATGACGTCTATACTATAGCCTAACGAACCGTTGAAACTGTGAAACATGCCCATCAAAGGATAGTTGTCTTGGTTGTTTTCATTTAAGATGTGTGGTGTGTCGCCTATTCCATCAGGGTCTGAGTCAACTCCAGTGTAGTTGCTCCAGTAGTTTCCTTCTAAACCGTTATCCCATGTAGCTATTGAATCTGAACCAGAAGGTGATAAGAATGGTGAACGGAAATTTGATATCACTGGTTTGTCATCGTCAAAAAATGCGTTATGATAGAAATGGTTATTGTGTGACTGGTAAAGGCATACTCCCACTCTATTATTTCCAATTCTACTGTTAACCATCGAGTTGTGGCTTGACCTGAAAAAAGTCAAACCACCTTGAAGTAAAGGACCATGATTTCCGCTTATCGTTATGTTTGCCAGAGAACAATTCGTTGATTGAGCCACTAGAAGACCATCTCTGTTATAGGAAAAGTCAATGTCCTTTATTGTCAGATTGGCGCAGTTTACAACTGCCAAATATCCTAGATTCGGGTAGCCTGATGAGTCTACGATAAGATTGTTGGAGTTTGTTATGTAATAAACAGTTTTGTTATTTAATGTGTTTGAAGTATCAATGTTCTGCATGAAAGCTTCGAGCGAGAACCCCCAGACTATGAGGTTATACCAATCACTTGTCATTTTATTATTTTTGAGAACGTTGGAACCACTGCATGAATTTAGGACTATGCTTACATTGTTACAAATAAGTCGGTTTCCTTCAACCAGATTTCCAGCAGATCGTTCTATTTCTATTCCTTCCAAGCAATTGATTACCGTGTTGTCTTCAATTGTGCAGTTGGTACTATATCCATCCAAGTGTAGTCCCATTAATTCCAATCCTTCTGCAAGGTTGTGACGCATAGTGCTGTTAAAAAAATCATAGAATATTATGCCATTAGTCGCATTCGTAACTCTGTTGTTTTCTATCTTAATGTTACTGTGATAATTCCCATAAATGCAGCTATCCAACCATGACCATTCATGACCACCATTCCTTATTGTAAAATTTGTAACTGTGATATTGTCTGTGGATATCTGTACCACCGTGCCTGTTCCATTCCCATCTACAACCGTAGTGTCTCTATTTTCCCCGAGGAGAAAAATAGACTTCATTATAGTTACACGCTCGTAATATGTTCCAGCATCAACAAAAATCGTGTGTCCATTCAATGTTTCGGGAGCATCTATTGCGGCTTGAATTGTTGCATAATCAAACCCTGTATCGATGTTATGAACTGGAAGGTCGGGACTTGCCTTAGACATTTTAAATCCTATTAGAAATACTGTGGATAACAAAAACACAATGACAAAAGAAGTCAAAACAGTTTTATTCGTTCTACATTACTCCGTAGAACCTTGGTTTATGATCTAAAGAATATTTATGGCTTATGGAAGAATATTCGATTGAATATTAAATGGTCTATAATCCCTAATACGAGATTTGTGATTCTAATAAGTTCTTTTGGTTTAATTATAGCTTTATGCTTACATCTAGAAATTGAAATTACTTTTCTATAGATTTTACACTTATTCTCTTCAGAGTCTGTGTTAGAAACTCAAGTTCATTAAGCTTAGGAACCCATTCATGAGTTTCTGGAGTATAATTGCTTGCTTCTCTAAATGTCACAACCATCAAAGGTTTACTATCTCTACTGCCAGGTGTAATTCTAATTTCAAAACATAAATCTTCTTGATATATTCTCTTCTTAACTTTCTTCTTACTTTCAGTCATTTGTCAATCCTTCTACTCTGTCTTTTAGTTCAGTTTTATGACTTGTGGAAGAATCTTTGATTACATCTAGAATTACCAACTCTCAAGACTCAATCTATTTTGATTGTTTCATAGGAAGCAAATTCACAAACAATAAGTCATCTGCAGAAATATTACGATTGAAGCAACTTGACTTATTTTCAAGAAAAGGTTAGTTATCTATGGAAACTAGGAATGGAAAACAAGGAAGTTGACGTTGGAATCTTCAGAATAAAGTTGACCTTTTACAGAACAGGTAATGTTCACATCTGTTTTGTGAATAGAATAACTAGAGAAGAGAAAGTCTTGCTTATTAGAAATCCCTTGATTTTCCACAGAAAAACGGAAACAGTCAAGTATGCAGTTTGACTAAGCAAGCTCTAGGACTTGAAAAAAAGGGGATACTGGTCTGTCAATTTTTGGTGTGGTCAGTATTCCACTTTTCTGGGTAGTGTCTTTGCCGTTTCTATCCACTTCTTAACCATGTCAAGAGTTGGTAGTTGCTTTACAAGTTTCTTCTGTTCATTGATTTCCTTTATCTTATTATGAAGGTTTTCTGGAATTCTCTTTGAAAGCTCCACTACTGTGTCTACTCCTGCCTCTTCAATCAGGTCTGAATATTCCTCTCCGATTCCTTCAATCCTGAATAGGTCTGCCATGTTTACCCATTCTAAGATCAATTTTTCAGAGATACCTGTCTTCTCAGCCAACTCGGTCCTTCCTGACTTGGTGCATCCTTTTTCAAGTAACGCATGAACAGTGAATATGCCTTCGCTTGCAAGCTTCTCAGCATACTTCGGTCCAATCCCTTCTATTTCTTTGATCGTCTTACTCATTCTTTTCTCTCCTGAACCTTCATGTGTTTGTCATTGATAACTTAAAAGATTTCTTTAGATATACTTTTAAAAAACACTCTTTAAATCACAAACACAACAACATACTGCAATACAGATAGAAGATAATTCCATAAGCTATAAGAGTGGAGAAGATTCTAAGTCTGTGTTCATGAGGAAAATGGTAAAGGGAGAAAGGAGACAAAACTACTTTTCTACCATTTCCTCATTCATTAGTATCTATTAAAAACATACTCTTAATACTATGTATTAGTACAATGTGTTCCAACTTTCAGAACATAAATATTCCATAGAAAGAAAAGAGCTTATTGTTTCACGTGTAACATCAAGTGATGATTGTAATAGAATGTTGTTCCATAAACTATTAAGTTGAATATGGATAATTATCGTGTGGGGACCTAAGATGCCTTATCGTGTAATACTAACTGTTAAAGAGTCTAAAGGAAATTGTCCATACTATAAAGTTGGAGACAAGATAATCTTTGAACAACCAGAGATTGTCAAGGAGAAAAGTGATAGAATCTGTCTTTATGCTTTAGTATCAATGGCTCCTTATCTCACTGCTCTTTGCAGAGACACTCCCCAAGACGATTGGATAAATTACAAGGAAATTATGCAATGTCCAGATGCAGATAGACCAGTGATTTTCAAAGTTGAAAGAGAACCTTGGACACGACCAGCACCCTGGTAAAAACTGGATCCTACAACCCGACTTCGCGCGCGCTCTCGTTATCTGAACAAAGAACATCTTAGAGCTCTGGAAATTACACAAAACAGAAGCTCTCTTACACAAAGTCTTACACAAAACAACATTAGATCAGAAAACCCTAGTTCAAGCTTATTTCTCAGAAACCAGCTCTATTTAAAGAGCCGGGGATGGGAATTGAACCCACATATAGCGGCTCTGCAGGCCGCCGCCTGAACCGTTCGGCCACCCCGGCACCAATAGAAATTTTTCAATGGACAGTAATAAACATTACCAACGTCCCCGGGGATTATCCCAAAAACTCTCCTTTCAACCACTTTTTAGTTGTAAGCTGACATGTGGCTTGGGAGTGCTCAAAATGATTTAGATTCGAAAAGCAAACGTCTTTCTCCGGTAGGCAAATTGAAATTCAGAAGTCTAATGAAGTGCACGAATACAAACGCAAGAGATTTAGCGAATTCTTTGAGCAAGCTCCTAAAGCGAAAAAAGACTCGAAGAAATAAATCGCAATTACGTAAGGAAATTCACACTTATCGCTTGTGCTTCCACCTAGGTTCTTCAAAATGTCTGAACGAGCAGGCTTTGCCATTTCAACCCAAGAGCTAATTCGCCTTATGAACAATGTTGATAATTGTTGTGTTTCTTGTTGATATCTCTGGCTGGTCTCCGAAGCCCCTCTTGACATAGGCGTTTTTTATTATGGCTTTGTCGCCCACTTTCAGTCTTTTGACAGAGTCTGCGTGCCTTCGCCAAGCTGAAACCCACATTCTACCAGTTTCATCCTTCAGTTCAAAAACAGCAAGTTTCACAAGTCTTCCCTCAGAGGTTTTGACGTCTCTAAGCATAGGTTTAGTGGCAACTTCTCCTTCAACGTTAACATGATTTAAGCCTTCTTTCAAGTCAGCTATCTTCAAAAGCTCTTCCGCGGGTTCAAGTTTCTCCACATAGGTTTCTGCGTTAACATGGATTTCTAAGCCTCCACTCATTGCTTTTCTCACTTTTCCATTTACCACCTGTAACTTGACACCTTTCTTTAACACCTTTTCAAGCTCATCCACTTTTTCGTTCCAAACCACAACCGATGTTTCGCCAGTCTCGTCAGCCAATACAAATCGCACAACTTTTCCCAAGCTTGAATCCTTTCTTTCAAAAGTAGATGCTGGAAATACCTCTTCAACCATGCCTACAATATTTACTCTCTTATTCTTGTACGCTGGCGTGACTTCTGCAATTTTTGTTACGAATCTGCTGATTGTAGGATAATCTGCTGTTTTCACGTCTCGTGGATCAATTCGGATTTCACTTCTGTCTCCGAGGTGTAATTCAACTTTTCCACTGTAGTCTTGCCTAGTGTACCCGTGGGAAAAACGTATTATCTGTCCAACCTTCACCTTGCCAGAGTCTGTGAAGTTTGCCTTGTCATTCCACAAGACAATTCGTAAAATACTGTTTTTATCTGCAATAAGCAAACTTGCCACTTTTCCGCTTCTATTTCCTTCGAAAGTTTTGGAAGGGAAAACCGCGACAACTCGTCCAACAACAGTAACATCGTTCAAGCCTGCAACTAAATCCCCCAACGAAAGCGCAGGCACTGAAGCTTCACTTGGAATTTCCACGCCAAACTCAGAGGCAATCGTTCGCAAAAGAATTTCATCTGTAATAAGACCGCCCGTTTTTCTCTTTTTCTTCTTCAACCGTTCCAATATATTTTCTCTTGAAATTTCCGGACGTCTCGAAAGAATTTGCTCAATTATCTTTTCAGTCGCCATTTCAACTCTGATACCGCTGAAGATGAGAAGACAAGGATACTATAAAGCTTATTACCATGGAAACAGCAGATATCTCCTACAAACCTCTTTTTCTGGTTTCAACTGTCGTCTGCGTCACTGGATTCTACGTGTTGACAACGAATTTGCATATCTCGTCTCCGAAGCCTATGGATTTTTCTAGCTCAACGCTGACAGGTTTTTTCAACAAAGTCTCGAAAATCTTTTTCACCCAGCCTCTGGAACAGTAGCAAAATGTTCCTGTAAGATCCACCACGTTGTTTTTCACAAGTGGACAACCGCATTCAACACATGTCGATTGAATAGTGTTACCCTTTCGAATCCAAGGGCCACACCAAAGAATTTCCTTGTTCATCCTTTCAAGAATTTCATCCTCATCAGCCGCCTCTTCACCGATCCTCCTTGCGATTTCCAGATCTCCGCCGCCAAACAAAGCCTCTTCTGCGCAGGTTCCACCGCACAATTCCATGATTTTCTTTCTAGTTTCTAAGTCAACTTCGTCTAAACCTTTTATAATGGAGCTGAGCAAGCCGCCTGCAAGTTTCAGCAATTTTGCATTTTTGTCAAGTTCATTTTGCATGGTCTTCACTCCGCTTTAAACTGCCACTAAGTGGCATACATTTTATTTATGTCTACTCCATTTCATTCACTCTTTCTGACTTGTGGAAAAGCCTTTTTTTATTTCGGGGTTGTCCAAGCGAAACTAATCACTGTTATTTTCTCGTTTTCATATGCACTAATTCGTTTTCATGTTTTTCACAAAACTTATAGACGCCATTATAGAAGTTTTTGGGTTTGCAAGGAGCTTTCATTAAACAACCTTCGTTTCTGCAATGCTTTAATCCAAAAATATGCCCAATTTCGTGTAAGCTGATTCCTACACAAGCTTTGGATAGGTACCGCTCGTCTATGCTATAAGTTGAGACTATTGAAAAGTTAGACTCAGGTGTTAAACCTGCTAAACCATCTCCGAACCCAAGGATATAATGGGGCAAAATGATAAGAACGATCTTCTTTGAATTATATGTGAAATGTCTCTTCAGCTCCCCCAGCAGATCGCTGAGATAAACCATTTTTCTTTTTTTCATAAGAAGTTTGGCTAAAAGGCTTTTGGGGCTGAGAAGTAAGGATTCTGGCAACATCTTCATGGGTAGAATTTCACATTTTGCTATTTTGTATAGTGATTCGGAATTCTTACAAATATCTTCAATAAAGCTGTAATCGCGATCGAAAGGTCGAATAATTAAATCATAGTGCATCTTTCTTCGCTCTTCAATCCTCTTAATGGTTTCAGTAAGTATCGAATTTTTGACTGTGAAAACTGAATTCTTTGAAGCTTATATGGGTATTCGCGCATTTTAGCAGCCAAATCGGTATTAACAGATATGCCAGAAAGATGCTTTGATGTTTTCCCGTAGACGCAAGTAGACCATACTTTGATGATAGAAATTAACCTGTAAAGTTTATTAAAAGCCGTGGGCGACCTTTTAAATGTATTAAATATGGGAACTGTACAGGCTATTGATGCAAGGACACTTTACCATGTAGGCATCGCCTTAATATTTGCAGGAATGCTCGTTGTTCTAGCCGCAATCACACTGCTCTTCGTCTCAACCCTTAAAGATAAAGGGAAAGTCAAGGGTGGAGGAGCTATAATAATCGGACCCTTCCCAATAATCTTCGGAACAGACAAAGATTCAATCAAGACTGTTTTGCTACTCTCGATAACGCTCACAATACTCCTCATAATAGCAGCGGTAACATTTCATTTGTTGTTCGAATAAAGGAGAAAATGCACGCGATGATGGAACATGAAAAAATTGCAGAACATGCAAATCACGCGCCAAATAGGTTTCAAAATTTCTTGATATTATTCGTTATAGGGTTTTTCATTATTTTTGCCGGCATCATAATTTTGATAGTTGCTATGATGCTTTCCGGCGGCTCAGCAGATTTTGGCGCGCTTATATTCATAGGACCCTTTCCCATAGTTGTGGGTGCTGGACCTGAAGCGACTTGGATGGTTTTGTTCGCAATAATTCTCGCCGTTTTAAGCATCATAATGTTTCTTATTTCACGGAGAGAAACGAAAAAGACGAATGTCTAGCCTTCTTTTCCCTCTTTGCCGTAGAGCACGTATAAAAATATTAAAACCAACACGATGAATGTGGCGGTCATGAGTATGTATTTGATTGTTTCGAAGTATGGCCCTATATCCATGAGGTTTGTCTCCGTTCACCCTTTATCTTAGAGTTTAAATATTTTTAGTTCTTTTCTGTTAAAAACCTTCTGTTCAGATTTCAAATGGAAGTGCGCGCGCAAACCACATGTCAAATAGAAAAAGAAGGGAAATTATTGTCAGAGAATAGCAGGTAGCCTAACAAGGTCCTCCTGCTTTCCACTTCTCATGGCGCGACAACGACATTATCATAGCCTTTTGGCTTTCAATTTCATGCATACGCGAGTCTGCCACGACTTGGACTTGTAAATTGCATGATTCAGGCTGTTTCAGCTCAAGACTTGCGCATACATGAGAAGAGGAATCAAGATCATTCTTTGACTTAATGAAGAATCTGAACAGCTTTGACATTTTTTTCGCTGAGACAGATACTCTTCTTATTCTAAACATTCTCCTCAACCACCTCTTTACTACGCAAACGCTTATTTTAATAGAAAAACCACGGCTTCTTATAAAGTTTGTGTTTTGCTAACAAAAACATTTTTATACTCATTCAAATTACTTATTTGTCAAGGAAGAAGTGCTATGAAATCCATGATGGTCATAAGAGAACCTGAAGCCTTTCAGCTATTAGCTGATGAAACTAGAAGAAAAATACTGTATTTGCTTCGAGTCAAAGAGATGACTGTCAACGAGATAGCTGAACAACTTGGCGTTACTTCACAAGCAATTTATCACCACATAAAGAAACTTGTGAAAGGAAACATGGTGGAGGTCGTAAGGGAGGAACGTGTTGGTCATCTCATAGAGAGCTACTACAGAGCCACCGCTGAGGATTTTCTCCTTACCCACGGAAAAATGAGCCCACAAAGTCTCCACGATAGAAAGCTCGCTGAAGAGCAGGTCACCACAGTCCTTAATGCTCTAAATAAGCTTGGTTTCAAACTTGAATTCGATGAGGACAAGATCTCACAACTGGTTGATGTGCGGGCTCAACTCGGCGAGAGTTGCGAAGAGTGTAAACAGAAATATGAAGATAAGATCTGGAACATGGACGATCTGAATTTTCTTACTAAAATGATAGCTTCAGATTTTGCCGGAACACTATTGATGTCAGATGAGGAATTCGCCAGAAAGATGGAAACTGGTAAGAAGTACAGAGCCTTGTTGCGTTCACTCGTTAAGAGATAAATCTTGACGCGCACGTTGTTGTGCAAGATCTTAAATCATTTATAGCCTTTTTGGTTGAACATAAGGTAACTTCAAACATTTAAGGAGTAGGGGTCTTCCATTCATCCATTAAGGACTCGTAGAGTTCATCGCGTTCCTCTATGGTCTCATACATTCCCAGAATGTTTGCTATTTTCTGTGCGATAAGGTGATAGCACAAGTGTATCTCTCTGTCTAAAACACGGAAGTAAAAGTCGTCGCACGAACAGAATTCGGCTTCAGGCATCAAAAGATAATCTCGTTCTTTCCCAACAACTATCCAGACGACTCTATTATTTGGCTTAAAGACATACTTTTTCACGCGTCCTTCTTTCAAGGCTTCAAAGGCATTTATGAACCGTTGACCAAAAATTTCATACAGCTTTGTAAGGTTTCTACCTGTCAATTTTTTTTCTGCTTTCGCTTCTTTGCATATAGCATTCAACATACCAATTTCTGAGTCTTCATCCATTTACGCACGGGCTATCTACAGTAGAGTCGACAACGTTGGAAAAGAAATGGAAAGCGTTAATTTATGCCTATTGGCTCGCCTTTTGGTTTCTTTTCTTCTTTGATTTTTGGCAGTGCAATCTCTAAAACACCGTTCTTATACTGTGTTTTCGCCTCTTTCACGTTAACTTCCTTTGGTAACGTAACTTCCTTGTAATATTTGTGTTGCGCAGTGTCAACTGATATTGTTAACGTGTCCCCTGTACCATGCAACTTTATCTCATTTTTCTCAACTCCGGGCAATTCCGCCACAATATGAACCTCTCCGTTTGTTTCAATGATATCCACAAGCGGCTCACGCTCTTCTTTCACTCGAGGCCCAAAACGACTTGGCTTGACGTTTCCGAACTCACGTACTTCAGGTTTCCCATCCGGACCTATTTTTACGCTATAGCCGTACACGAAGGGACCCCATTCACGCGCTGTTCTGCCGTCTGGAAGTTTGCGTTCTCTAACGTAGCCCCTTGGAACCCGTGAAGTGAACGTTTTGAATTCTTCTTCCATCATCTTTTCCATTTCACGGAACATCCGATCTATGTCCTCAAAGAACCAGCTTCCAAAGTACGGGTAGCGCCTTCTTCTTTTAAACCAATCTGGATAATCTTCTGACATTTTTTCTCCTAGCTAATGTGAAAGCGGCATTATCTATAAATTTTATCCTAACCGCACGTAAAGTGTTCTTAACTTATAACTAAGAGAAAAGTCAGTTCCAGACCTAACGAAATCCCAACCTTCCTTGCATACGACACATGAAAAATTGTACTCTAAAAGCAATAAGGAACTTACTAATCAAACGTTCATATCACAGATAAACTCTAGCTTGTCAGTTCATCTGTTAACAGCAAGTCTTCTTCTTATCCGAAATGGTAACCACTACTTTTTTCTTTAAGAGAAAAGGAGGAAAATTGTGTTTACCATGGCAGTTTAAGTCGGCCTATATGTTTTTCGTGTCGTTTTAGAAACGCACTTTCCACGCCGGTTATGACAGCCATGACGGAAGCGAATCCTTCATCTTCCTTTCTCCGCCGGAGACATGTATTAGCAAACCGCGCGCCTTTGTCACGTCTTCAATGTCGAGGAGTCTCCCGTTTAAGGCCCTCTCAACTGCTTGTTCTACACGGCCATCGCCTTTGCCCTCGCCGATTCCTATTGATGCAAGTCCAGATCCTTCCATGATGGCTCTCAAGTCTGCATAGTCCAGGTTGATTAAGCTTGCCGTAGTTATGGTTTCGGTTATGCCTTTGACGAATTTTCCAATTGTGGTGTTGGCTACGCCTAAAGCTTCTTTGAAGGGTAGGTTTCCAGCTATTTTAACTAGTCTGTTGTTATCTATTACTACAACGGTGTCACACGTGTGCTTTAGGCGGTTTAGTCCTTTCTTTGCTATAGCCATTCTAGCTGTTTCAACATCGAAGGGGAGGGTGACAACTCCTACGATTAGATGTGGAACTGCTGAGGTTAAGAATTGTTTACGCAGTTTGTCAGCTAAGGCCATTGTAGCGCCAGTTCCTGTTCCTCCGCCTAAACCAGCAATCAAGAATATTATGTTTGCTCCGCATAGTTCTTCAATGACTTTGTTTGCGCTTTCGTATAGGGCTTTCTCCCCCAACTCAGGGTAGCCACCGCAGCCTAGTCCTTTTGTAAGTTCTTCACCTATCAGAATTCTTTTGTCAGCCTTGCTGATTCTTAAATGTGGTGCATCTGTGTTTACTGAGACAAGTTTACCTCCGGTTACGCCCTTTTCTTTAACCCACGATATTATGTTGCATCCGGCTCCGCCGATGCCTGCGGCTGCTACTGTAGGTTCAGAGATTCTGGCGTATTGTTCGATTCTTTCCTCTTCCTCTATAAAAGTTTGTGGTGTTTCTATGACTTTTTCTTTCTGCATGACTTTTTGCCTCTGATAACTATTTAGATGGCTGGCAAGCTAATAAATCTTACGTCTTACGACTTATGATACACTGTATAATATTACACTTCTCGGAATACACCTTATAATTCCACAAGCCC
>SMTZ1_10011908_pt1 | contig 15484 bp, 16 predicted proteins | sample DeeMarSWOR136_30_FD_25667 | JGI IMG/M metagenome (IMG submission 25667)
GCCAACACGTGAACTTGCAATACAGGTTGCACAGCGCATAAGCCGATTCAGCAGATACTCAAGTTTGAAAGTTCTGCCAGTTTACGGCGGAGAATCCATCAGCAAACAAATTCGTGAACTCGAAAGAGGTGTACACATTGTTGTTGGTACGCCAGGCAGATTAATAGACCATCTGAAACGAGGAACATTAAATCTTTCATCAACGAAAGTTGTTGTTCTTGACGAAGCTGACAGAATGCTTGACATGGGATTCATAGACGACATAAACTACATACTCTCAAGAGTGCCCGAGGAGAGGCAGTTAAGCCTATTCTCTGCAACAATAGACCAATCCGTAATGAACGTGTGCCACCGTTACATGAAGAACCCTGAAAAAATACTTGTAAGCAAAGACGAGATAGCTCTTACACAACTGAACCAGTACTACATGGTAGTGAATTCTAGGAACAAACTTGAATATTTACTTGACATACTGAAACATAACAACATGAAAAAAGCCATTATATTCTGTAACACCCGCAGAGGAACAGACTGGTTGGCATACAAACTAAACGCACATGGATATGACGCGAAATCGTTGCATGGCGGTTTCACTCAAGCACAAAGAGACCACGTTAGCAACTCTTTCAGAAACGGAAAACTAAAACTGCTTATCGCAACCGACGTTGCTGCAAGAGGCTTAGACATCCAAGGAATAAGCCACATAATAAACTATGATGTGCCATTAGACGCACTAGTATATTTCCACAGAATCGGAAGAACCGCCAGAATGGGAAACGATGGAACAGCCATAACACTTGTGGGCTACGGAGAAATCCCAGAACTAAACAAAATAAAAACCTTGACGAAAACCAACATAGAAGAATTAGAAGCAATGAATCCACAGTACTGCTAGAAAACAAGTTGTCAGATACGCTGAACAAGCGTATCAATCCACATTTTCTATCAGTTATTTTTCGCCAAAAACCAGTTTGAATTCTTCAGGCGAAGCCAGATGTTTTAATCACACGTTATTTGAACCAAAAAAAGTGTTTGATCTATAAGAAACGACAGTAACCGTTAAGTAATGTTTTTCCATAAAACTGAACTTGGGAGGAATTCTTGATGGATTTTTTAGCACTAGCACCTGATCTGGTGAAGACGACCATTGCCTTGTTTATTGTAGTTGATCCTCTCGGAAACGTCCCAATTTTTGTAGGCCTAACAAAGGACATGGATAACTTGCAAAGAAAAAAAACTTACCAGCTGGCTACAATCACAGGATTAATACTTTTAACATTCTTCTCTTTAGTTGGACAAAACATCCTCGTCCTGTTTGGAATATCCTTGAATAGTTTCATGATTGCTGGCGGCATATTGCTTCTGATAGTGGCTGTTAGACTTCTAATCATAGGAGGTTGGAGCGAACAACAAACAGCATCCGAATCAGTAGGCGCTGTTCCTATAGGTTGTCCCCTTCTTGTAGGCCCCGGAGCAATAACAACATCAATTTTAAGCATTCAATCCTTCGGAATATTGACTACATTACTCTCGGTGTTGCTGACATTCATTATTGTATGGCTAATTCTAAAATTTATTGATCCAATATACCGCATCTTAGGTAAGAACGGCTCATTAGTAATTACCCGAGTTATGGCATTGCTAATAGCAGCAATTTCTGTCCAGTATATTTTACAAGGAATAAAAAGCGGTCTTCTATAAGAGCAAACAGTCAGGATATGCGTACGATCTTGTGCCAAAAGATAAAATTTGTTATTTACGAAAAGGAAGTAACCGTTAAATAACGCTTCTCTACACAACTGAACTGACTCTCCACTGTTTAGCGTATCAAAAGTAAACGAAAACGGTGAAAAAATAATGAAGATAGCTGTGTTGGTTTACGAATATCCTCCCAAAATTGTGGGTGGCTTAGGAACCTATGCTGCAGAGATAACGCGCAAATTCGTTCTGCTTGGCCACGACGTTACCGTCTTCACAATGAATGACGATGAAGGAAGTCTTCCTACAAGAGAGCTTCTGCGTGGCATAGAAATTCATCGTCCAGTCCACATCGATGTCTCTGACTCCCTGCCTGATGTGGTCGCGGAAGACGTTAAGAAGTGGGGCAGGGGAATTCAATTCTTCTCAAAAATTCTCATGTACAATTATCTAAGCGCCTCAAAACTGATAAACGAACTTGTTAGATCCGAAGACTTCAAATTTGATCTGGTGGTAGCCCACGACTGGCTCTCAGTTATCGCCGGCATCTCTATAAAAAAAGAGTTAGGGATACCCTTGGCATTTCATGTACACTCCAACGAGAGGGGACGAACATTAGGCAACGGCTCAGCTGTAGTCAGCAGTATAGAGAACCGAGGGGGACAGATGGCAGACATGGTCATAACTGTTTCTTATGCGATGCAAGATGAGTTGATACAGGCGGGCTTTCCTGCAGAAAAAATTCGAGTTTGCTACAATGGTGTGGACCCAAAGAAGTATAGTCCTGACCAAGTAAGTCAAGAAAGAATCGATGCGGTTAGAAAGCGATACGGACTCAGCAACGAGGACATAATGATACTCTTCGTTGGGAGACTCGTGTGGATCAAGGGGGTAGATAAACTCATCAGAGCCATGCCCCATGTCTTACAAAAGGTTCCTAACGCAAAACTGGTGATTGTTGGTCTCGGCGACATGCGAGACTATCTGGAAGGGCTCGTTCGTAACCTACACCTTGAAGATGCTGTTAAATTCCGTTTCGAATTCATACCTGAGGAAGAGCGGATTGCTCACTACGCATCATGTGACGTAGCGGTTTATCCAAGTCTCTATGAGCCCTTCGGAATCGTCACCCTAGAGGCTATGAGCATGGAGAAACCCGTAGTTGTTGGAGCCGCCGGCACCAGCGGAATGAGAGAAATCGTCAGCATTACCGGTTCAGATAAATGCGGCTTTCATATCAACCCGAATGATCCGGCGGACATCGCTTGGGGAATTGTTAGTGCCATCAAAGACTCTGAGAAAAGGGTTCAATTTGGACGCAACGGCAGAAAACGGGTTCTTGAACTCTTTACTTGGGATGCAGCTGCAAAGTCAACTATTCAACGTTATTCTGAACTCTTAAAACCAAAAAAATCTCAGGATTCTTCTGCCTAAACAGGTTCTTTAGCTGGAAGAAAAAAATGGCAAGTAATGAAGTTCGAAAAGATTATTTGCTGAACCGATGGGTTGTCATCGCCAAAGAACGCAAGAAGAGACCCATAGACTTTGTTAAGAAAGAGATTATGGAGAAGCAGGGAGTTTGTCCGCTCTGCCCCGGCAACGAGCATATGACCCCTCCAGCGGTATTAGTCTACCTTCCTTCTAACGGTGAGGTCCGAAAGGAAAGGGACCAAAATGGTCTCCGCCACAAAGACTGGCTGGTGAGAGTTATTCCAAACTTGTACCCTGCGTTCGCTCCTCCAACCGAAGAAAATGTGATGATCAAAGAAAGCCCTGTTCTCAAAAGAGCCGTAGGTCATCATGAAGTTTTTGTAGAATCGCCATGTCACGATGAGCACCCCGGAGTAGCGCGAGTTTCCCAGCTGGTTCATGTAATAAACGCGTATCTTGATCGCCTAACAGACCTTTCTGGAAACTCATACGTAAAGCATGTTTCAATTTTCAGGAACCACGGGCGCGAAGCAGGAGCATCCCTCTCCCACGCTCACACCCAGCTGATTGCAACCTCCTTTAGGACACAAAATCGTGAGTGTCTGCTTTGTGATGTTTTAGCGAAAGAACGGGAAGGTCCGCGTTTTATTTGGGAGAACAGCAGTTTCGTGGTTTTTGCTCCTTGGGCAAGTGTTAACCCCTTAGAGTTTTGGGTTCTGCCTAAGCGTCACCAGTCAAGAATGTTGAGCATGTCTCGGAGCGAGGTTAAAGATTTGGCTGAAACCATGCGGGTTTGTTTAGGTGGATTACGGTCTTTGCTGAATGATCCTCCCTACAATTTCGGTTTCCACACTTTATTAAAGGAGAATGCACGGGGCTGCTACCATTGGCATCTAGAAGTCTACCCCCGATTGGCTATATGGGCTGGGTTCGAAAAGAGCACAGGGATGTTCATTAATGTGATTTCCCCTGAAGACGCTGCTGCGGAACTCAAGAAAGCTGCTCAAACAGAGAAGAAAGGGCTACAGTAGATGCTAGAAGGTTAGCTGTATAGGCTCAGCACTTTTCTGATGCCGTCGATTGTAAGATGGTATTTGTCGGTTTCTTCTGAACGAAATGACTGCGCGTAACCCAGTTCAATTAGCTTTTGTAGGTGAATCTGCAGCTCCGGGGCTTCCATTCTGGTCCACTCCGAAATCTGTTGAATAGTTAAGGATTTGGATGATTCGGTTGCCCCTATATTGTGGAGCATAATCAGAAGGCGCAGTTGATTGGGCTGCTCATCAGGTTGTGAACGGAAAGAATGTTTCTCGCCCAAAATTATTCCACCACCTTTCTGTAAACGTCTACAGTCTTCATAGCAACTGCTTCCCAACTATAAGCCTTGTGGAGTTTTTCTTTTGCGTTTTCAGTTAACCATTTAGCATGATCAGGATCAGACAAAACTCGATCAATCCCCCACGCAATAGATTCAGGGCTCCTCGGAAACACGAAAAGTCCTGTGCGATCATGTTCTATCACCTCAGATAAACCGCCCACTTGGCTGGCTACCACAGGAACGCCAGTAGCCATCCCCTCCAGAGCAACTATGCCAAAAGGCTCGTAGACTGAGGGGACAACTAAGACGTCCGCGCTGGTCATGAGGCTGATAACTTCTTGGTCAGATGCAAAACCGGTGAACTGAATTTTTCTGTTCTGTCCGCTGGCGCGGGCTTCGGCTTCTAGAATGTCTCGTGACCAGCCTTCTCCGACAATAATGAATTTTGCTTCTGGGTAACGTTTGGCTATGTGGGGTATTGCTCTGATGAAGTATTCTATTCCCTTTTGGGGAACTAGACGTCCTACGCAGAGAATCAGTTTTTCGCCGTAGCCTACTCCGTAACGTTGTCTAACTGATCCGCGGTCAACAGAAGTTTGATATTTTGTTGCGTCTATCGCGTTGGGAATCACGTCAACCTTGTCCAATGGTAGATTGAAATGACCGCAGATTTCGTTTTTCATTGATTGGCTGCACACGATGACTCTGTTCGCTTCGTACATTGCCCACCATTCTATCCCGTTAATAGAGAAGGAGTCGGGGCTATGGAGACCCTGGGCTCTTCCAACTTCAGTGCTGTGTACCGTTAGAACCATCGGCTTTTTCAGGTAATGCTTAAACGAGATGCCTGAGAAGGCGGCTAACCAGTCATGAACATGCATAACATCAAAGTCGATTGACTGAGTTACATCCGCCATTCTCTTTGTTAGAAAGTGGTTAAACAGTAGAACCCATGTGAGAAAGTTTGGGTGCCCCAGTTCTGTTGAGGCGCGGTATACTTTGACTCCGTCCATTTCTTCGTAGTTCGGTGAGCCGGGAAAGTCCAGCGTGAAAAGGTGAACTTCGTGGTTTTGCTGAACTAGGGCTTTGGCTAAGCCTTCGCAGTGGCGGGCTATTCCACCTACGACTCTTGGCGGGAATTCCCAGGTTAGTTTGCCCACTTTCATTATGGTTCACCAGCCTTATGTTATTGTAAATTGAATTAATATGTTGTTCAGTTGATTTTGTGAATTGGAGTTACTATTTAATTTGTTGCATCTGTAATATGGTCAGCGGATATAAGTTTCTTTTTACGTCAAGAGTGAACACACACAGCTTGTGTTTATTAGGTGGAAGATAATTATGGTTCTAAACTTGGAATGGGTGCCTTTCAGTGAAGGTGTTGTTTGTCTGTACAGGAAATGCTTGCCGAAGTCCATTGGCGGATGCACTGCTGAAGAAGCTTAGGCCAGACGTTGATGCTGATTCTGCCGGAACCTACGCTTACTACAAAGTTGTAGACTCGACGAGGAGGTATGCGGAAAAACAAGGAGCCAACGAATTCCTGAAGCATACTCCTGAAGATTTGGAATCGAAGAATCTGTGCGATTACGATCTGATAGTAGCCATGGAAACTAAACATGAGCAGGCTATTCTTAGGCAGTCGCCAGAGTGCGCTGACAAAGTTGAAGTATGGCACATCAACGACCCATACACCCTACCATTCAAACAAGCCCAACAAATATTCGAGAAAATAAAAAGCAAAGTCGCACACCTAGCAAAAACACTATAAACGCGTACAGACCTAAGTGAAAAAGCGCACGTTTTTGAGAATCAAATTTTAATCCGAACCCGAAAGTTCGCGCGATCCACTTTTTATTTCAATTTCTGTTATATGTCACCAGATGGAAGTTGCCTTTTATATCTTCCAGAATCTGTTATCTTATTCCTTTCGATGATACACACTTTCATTTTGCATGGAGGAAGAACAGAAAATGAAAAAGTTGCGAGCAGATTCTATCTGGGACATAGTTAATCATATCAGACAGGTATTTAATTCAAACAAAATCGTTTTAAACAGAGTAGTACACAACTTCTTTTTTCCAGAACATTGGATTACAAGGTTTCTTGCAATTGGATTGGATTATTTCACACTGCTTTTTGTAACTGGACTCGTAAAAGATTTAGTTTTTGCTGATTGGACTTTTTCATTGATTGACTTTTTCTTGATGATGGGGATGATATCCTTTCCTTACTTCGTAATAACTGAATCAATTTTTGGGTATACGTTAGGAAAGAGAATATTTGACCTCAAGGTTGTGACAGTGAATGGCAATAAACCAAGTTTCAAAAAGGTTTTCATTAGAAACATCAGTAAAATCTTTTTTGTTTTCCTGATTTTAGATGTAATAGGAAGCTGGTTCACGGCAAAAAATCTTCACCAGAGATATGTCGATAAAATCGCACATACAACAGTTGAAAAATGGTAAAGCTCTTTAATATCCTTCAGTTTACTGTTGTTTTTGTGCGGCTTTTACCTTTGTTTTTTAAATATTCAAATTGGCATATGATGCTATATTAGAAGAGGAGCAAAAGTGTATGGTTACTGTTTTGGACAAGCCGGAAAGGGTTAAGGAAGTTGACAGGAGCGGCATGCTCGGCGATTTAGTTAAGACCCATGATTACTGTCGAGACGCAATAAAGAGAGCTGAGCAGGTGAGTGTGCCTGAAAAGGTGAGTCCCAAGAATATTGTAGTGGTTGGTATGGGCGGGTCAGCTATAGGCGGAGAAATCCTGCAGGACTGGCTACGAGACAAACTCCCCATTCCAATACAGGTCTGCAGGGACTACACTCTCCCAGCATACGTGAACAAGGACACTCTTGTATTCGTTAACAGTTACTCGGGAAACACAGAAGAAACCCTAACCGCATTTCTTACAGCAATTCACAGAAAATGCACTGTAATAGCAGTAACTTCAGGCGGACAACTCTGGGCATTCTGCAAGAAACTGCAGGTACCATACATGATAATACCCGCGGGTCTGCAGCCTCGCGTCGCCATTCCCTACATGTTCTTTCCTCTTCCTGTTTTCATGGAAAAAATGGGAATAATCTCGAACATAGACGATGAACTAGAGGAAGCAATACAGGTTCTCGAAATGGTAGCCAAAGCAAACGCTCCAGACGTACCCACAGAGAACAACAGGGCAAAACAGCTTGCCCAAGAACTGATGGAGACTATCCCCGTGATCTATGGATTCAGGCAATACAGTTCCATAGCCCAGCGGCTGAAGGCACAGTTCAACGAAAACAGCAAGGTTCCAAGCAAATGCGACGTCTTCCCAGAACTGAACCATAACGAAACCGTGGGATACGAAGCCCCAGAATCGCTCACAAAAAAGCAGTCAATTATCCTCATCCGAGACCCCCAAGAGCCCCCAGAAATAAGAAACAGAATAGAAACTACAACATCCCTCGTATTCAACAGAGCCAACAAAGTACTGGAAATCACGGCGGAAGGAAAAGGAAAACTGGCGAAAATGTTCGCTGTTATGTGCGTGGGCGACTTCGCAAGCGTCTACTTGGCGATTCTACAGAATAAGGATCCAACACCAGTGAACATTATTGTCAGAGTGAAAAGCGAGTTGGCGAAGAAAAGCGGCATGAAAAAGAAGTTTGAGGCTGAACTGGCAAAACTGAAATGAAAAAGTTCAGTTCAACAGTGGCTACTGGGGCAATAGGATATCAACGGGATTACATTGTATTTTTATTCCTGTAATACTCTAGAACTGTAGAATCTCACCATTCATGCGGAGCGGAAAACCGTGAAACCAAAAGACAAGTACGAAATCGTAAGCGAAATGGCGAAGCGCCGAGGCTACTTCTGGCCCTCCTATGAAATATATGGAGGCGTCAGCGGCTTCCTAACCTTTGGTCCCCTCGGCTCATTACTAAAAAAAAGAATAGAAGACAAGTTCAGAAGCTTCTACATCCGACCCTTAGGCATCCTCGAAGTAGAAACGTCAGTGATTATGCCTGGTAACGTTCTGGAAGCCTCAGGTCACGTAGAAAACTTCAAAGAACCCACAGTTGAATGCGTTAAATGCCAACGCAAGTTCCGAGCTGACCATCTACTGCAAGAGTTTGGGGAGATGACCGACACAGAAACCGAGGGACTCACTCTCCAAGCCATCATGGATGAAATCAAAAAACGTGACATCCGTTGCCCAGAATGCGGCGGAAACTTCAGCAAAGCTGAACAGTTCATGACCATGTTCACAACCACGATTGGACCATACTCCGACTCTATTGGTTACGGACGACCAGAAGCCGCACAGGGCATCTTTGTGGAGTTCAAGCGCATCTTCGAAAGTGCACGGGAACGTCTTCCCTTGGGAGTTGTTCAGATCGGTCACGCACTCAGAAACGAGATTTCTCCAAGGCAAGGTCCAGTGAGGTTGAGAGAATTCACCATCATCGACATCGAATTCTTTCTGGACCCAGAGAACACAAAATGTGACAGGCTACACGAAGTGGAAAATGAGATATTGCGGTTGATAACAGCAGAAAACAAGCTGAAAAGCGTAACTGAGCCCATAACAGTCACAGTAAAAGAAGCCCTCAGCAAGGGCATCATCAAAGAGGAGTGGCAGGCCTACTTCATGGCTTTAGCCAAAAAATTTCTGGTGGAACTGGGGGTTCCAGAAGAACACCAGCGTTTCATCGAAAAACTCGAATGGGAACGAGCACACTACTCAGTGCAGGGCTTTGATCAAGAGGTATATCTGGAAAGGTGGGGCTGGACAGAAGTTTCAGGACACAACTACCGGACAGACTACGACCTGAGCCGCCACATGAAAGCCAGCGGCGTAGACCTAACCGCATTCAAGGAATCAGAGAATGGGGGAAGAAGATTCGTTCCCCACGTGATAGAACCCAGTTTCGGGTTAGACAGGCTGGCTTACGTTGCCTTAGAGTATGCGTACACGGAAAAAAAGAAACGAACCCTCCTGAGTCTATCCCGCGACATTGCCCCCATACAAGCCAGCGTTTTTCCCTTAGTAAGTAAAGACGGCTTACCAGAGAAGGCGAAAGAGGTTTACCAGATGCTGATCAATGAGGGCTTCACTGTGGAATGGGATGAGTCAGGGTCCATCGGAAGGCGATATGCGCGAGCCGATGAAGCAGGAACACCTTTAGGCATTACCATAGATTATCGAACCCTTGAAGATGGCACCCTGACATTACGTGACCGGGACACTTGGAGGCAGGTAAGAAGCGAGATCAACAATCTTTCGGAGCTGCTCCACGCCTACTTCCGCCACAAAATAGACTTCGAGGGTTTGGGGCAACTGATCGAACGTTGAAAATCTGAAGAATTGTAGAGAAGAGTCCAGTTTTAGATAACACTTTTTAAGAGACTCCAGTCTACTTTATTCTGGTTATAGCTAGGATATTCATGGGGCAACGATATGGTGTTTCCTGTAGAGACCGAAGAACGCGTGAAACGGAAAGCTCTCGACGTTTCAAGAGACCATCTTAGAGAAGTGGTAGATATTTCTCGCAAAATTTCGCAGCTGGTAACCGTTTTCGTGAATGGAGACAAAAATTTGGCTCAAGAGTTGTTCGCTGACATCAAAAAGGCTCAAAATGACGTGGATGTTGCACGCCGCAATGTTTCACGGGAACTCGCCGAAATAGGAGCCATATTGATGAGCCGCGAAGACTTCCTCCGTTTCACTAACCTTACGAGCGAAATAGCTGACTATTGTGAAGGAATAGCCTTTCGACTGCTTCAGATTATGGAAAGAGGATGGAAGGTTCCGAAAGAAATAAAGGAAGACCTGATTAAGCTTTCGGACGCTGTGTTTGACACCATCTCCAAGCTTAGAGAAACTGTTATGACACTAGATTACGGCACTGCCAAAGCTCTGGAAAAAACCAGAGAAGTTGAAGCTGCAGAACGGGTAGTGGACGGTATTTATCGACAACTGGAAGTAAACATCATAGACAGCAAAATGGATCTTCCGCCCATGTTTCTCTTATGGAATGTAGTTCAACATCTGGAGGACGCCGCTGATAAGGCTAAAGACGCCTCGGATGCCGCCCGCATACTGGCGCTCACCATCTAAAGTGAAGTTGTATGCCTGAGAAGATTGAAACCGAACTCTTAGACAATTTTCTTGTAGTTTGGAACCCTGAACAAGGGTCGGGGCTCTATAAACTGGGGTATTACGGCAAGCCTATAGGTATTTCTAAGCCAAAAATTCCTGAGTTTGATGTTCCCCTGATTCTTGACCTCATGGAGGGTCTTTATCTGGTGGAGACTGGAGAAATCAGGGTTTATGGGGGACCGGAGAGGAGAGGGGTCAGCTTTTCGAAGTTGCGGAGAAGGGCAAGGAAGCTGTATGAAGATTTTGATGCAAAGTATACGGTTTATCGTGACCTGCGGGGTCAGAAGCTTATTGTCACGCCTGGCATAAAGTTTGGATGCGATTTTGCGGTGTATAGGCATGGACCGGGTGTGGATCATGCGCCGTACATGGTTTCGGTTAGGAAGGCTAAGGATGAGGTTACGGCGACTGATGTTGTGAAGGCGGGAAGGTTGGCTACAACCGTGCGTAAAAGGTTCATTATAGCCATACCGGACCTAGAAGCGGAAGAGATACGTTACCTTATCTTCAAATGGTTCAAAGCCTAGTTTTTATCTTTGGAGTTTTTCTCTGATTTCTGGCAATGCCTCTTCTTGGAATCGCTTGATTCCCAGCGTTGTTATTCGATAGTTGCCCTCTTCGGTTTTTGTCGCCAATCCTTCTCGGATGAGTTCGCCTAGTCGTGTGCTTGTTATCTTCGCGTTTTTTCCAAGCCCAGTCTGCAGCTCTTCTTTGGTAAGAAAGTCTTTTGATTGTCCAAGCTTGTTGCCGATGTATGTGGCTAGAAGATGCAGTGTCAATGTTTCGCTGTCTGTGAGCTTCTGCTTGGACACCAAGAGAACTGGTGCTTCAGGGGCTACGGCGATTATGTTTTTGCAGTCTTCTATAAGGTTTTCAAGGTCAACTGTGAGGAGCGCCTTCTTTACGGTGTGGAGGGCGGGTATCATTTCGCTGAAAAATCGGTTTATGCTTATCCAGACTTGGTTTGCGTCGCCTGTGAAGGTTTGTTCTGTTTCCTGATATTTGATGTGCACGGTAACTGTTTCTTTGTTCAACCCGTTGCGCCTCGAAGTTTAGCCAGCACTTCTTCCTCAACCCATCTTTCGCCCTGAGTGGTCAACTTGAACTCGGGTCTTGCCGGGTCTGGCTTGAACACTATTCCCCGTTTCGTCATCTCATTGAGGCGAGCTGGCACCATGGACCTGATTCCGCTTGAAGCCAGCAGCCGTTTGATCTGGGTGGCTGTGCTGGAGTTTTGGTCGGAGGCAAACAATACTAGTGCGATGGCTTCGTAGTGGGTGAGTTTCTCTCTGGTGGTGATGATGGGTCCTTCGGTTGTGAGTTCAATTATTCCGTCTAGCTGCGTCTTTATTGAGGGCGTCAGATTTGAGGAGATTAAACTGCTTACCTCATTCACGAATTGGGGCGGCATGGTCTTCAGTGTTGTGATAATTTCTTGAGCGCTTTCTCCCTCGACAACAATCTCTCCGAAGGGAGCCTTAACTCGCACCCGTATCTTTCCCATTGTCCTTTCGTCCTCCAGCTAAAACATACACATAGCCCTTATCAGTCTTCCACCTCTTTATCTTATTTTTCCTAACCAACCATAGACAGCATTAGCCTTCAAAGCTTCCCCCAGTTCAGTCAAGGTTCTAGGTTGCTTTCCCCAATCAGAAGAGAGAAGCTGCAAAACGGCTTCACTACAACTTGAAGCGGAGACGGAAGGATAAACGGAACCAACAGACTGAGAAGGTTCTTCTCCCTTTTTGGTTGACCCGAATGCCTTCGAAACCATTTCCATTAACAGTGGAAGCTCCTCGATGGTTTTCATGACCTCTTCTCTGCTTCCAGAAATTTCAATCTCCTGTGACCCTATCTTCACACGAAACGAAAAAGACATTCACTGTATTCTCCACAACAAAATATGATTTAACAGCTTTTAGGATTTACTTACACAGCTGAAGCACAATAACAGCACATTGCTGCTCTTTAAAATAGACTTTTAATTATTTTGGAATTCTAACAAATTTTTGCAGTAAGCAAAGCATAAAAAGCAAGAGAATAAATATTCTATTGGGAAATGCACAAGATGATGAAATCGTATTCATTCTGGTCAGTGGATTGGCGTTAGCTGGCACTGTGTAAGTTTCTGCCGAAGCCCCCGGAGTAATAGTCGTTATTGGTTTGGATACTACGTGGACGAAGGCGGACAGCCCACACAATCTCACGGGACCAGTGCTAGTGAACTATGGTGTAACCTTAACGATTGAAGCTGGAGCAATTGTGAAATTTAACGACTATTACATGCTAGTGAATGGCACACTGGTTGCTGTAGGCAGTGGTACAGACCCTATTCATTTCAATGGTGGGAACATCACTTTTACACAGTACAGTAACGGCTGGAATGAGCAAACTGGTTCAGGATGCATAATCGAGAACGTAATAATTAACCAAACTTCGCTATTCAGCGGCAGTAATTCTCTGAAAATAAATAACAACACTATAACTGGAGAAATCTCTGTTGGTGAATCATCCGTAGTTTCAAACAACATAATTACTGGCGTAATTACCGGAAACTCGCCTTTAATTTCAAACAATAACATTACTGCAGGTGTAACTTATTCTTATGATATGTTTGGGCGACCTCATGAGGTATATGTTGCAATCAATATTTCGGGTTCATCTGTACTTTCAAACAACATCATTACGGGCACAATGTCTGTTGGGGGTTCATCTGTAATTTCCAATAACACCATTACAGGAGAACTCCATGCTGAATCGAGTGTAATATCGGGTAATGCCCTTACTGGCGGTGGAACTGTATATGATTTTGTTGGGCGAACGATGTTTCCGCGTTCTGTACTCTATATTAGCGGGGACTCTGTAGTTGCAAATAACACCATTACAAGTCAAGGTGGCGGTTACGGAATCACTGTTGAAACAGACTGTGATGCTTACATTGCTGACAACATTATCTCTGGTTTTGTAATGGGCATTGATGCGGCAGGTAAGGCAACAATTGAAAGAAACTTGATTCTCGACAATGGGGGCGGAATAGCGATTGGGAAGATTCCCTTTTCTTACTCGCCCATAGTGATTGGTGAAGGTGAGATAATAATTCGGGACAACACCATTGAAAACAGTTCGGTGGGAATTGGTGGTCCTGTTGTTAATACTAACACTGGAATTAGCGTTGATGCGGTATTTACGTCAACGGCAACAATTGAAAGGAATTTGATCATAAACAACACTGTTGAAATAGAACTTAGTTCACAGGTAACAATTTACAACAATACAATTACCAATTCTTCTGTGGCAATTAAACTAGGCAGTGGTCTCTCGACGGCAATCAAGTACAACAATATCGAAAACTACGGCGAAAACAGCATTTACTTAGAAGGATCCTCAAGCAACATCGATGCAACTTATAATTGGTGGGGAACAACCGATACCCAAGCAATCAACATGACAATCCATGACTACAAGTATGATTTTGACTTGGGCAAAGTTACTTTCGTTCCTTTCTTGACTGAACCCAACCCAGAAGCAATGCCCATCTCAGAGTTTTCATCATGGATCATCCTGCCAATATTCATAACCGCAACCATCTCTGCTCTAATCATCAAAAAAAAGCTATTTCATCCACCTTCATAAGAACAATATTTTTGTTTAACTTCATTCTTCCAAAAACCCAGTTTCTTGCCTATTCTTGGTCAAGGTTTCTTGACAAAAATCCTTTTCTGTTTCATTAATTAAGGTATTAGTGGTGCCCATGGTGGGGGATAAGCGGGTAGCCCTCATTCTGCTGCTGATTCTGTGTTCTCTACTGGTTGCTCTCCCAAACACTGAGATAGTTAGGGCAGTTGAAGATTCTTGGACAACCTTGGAGCCTATGCCCACGGCAAGAAGTTCCTTTGGGGTTGCTGTTGTAGATGGTAAGATTTATGCGATTGGTGGTTGGAATGGCAGCTATCTCGGTACTAATGAAATGTATGACCCAGCCACGGACACATGGACAACGAAAAAATCAATGCCAACCCCCAGACATGGTTTTGGAATAGCCGTTTACCAGAATAAAATATATGCTATAGGAGGAATTACTGGTCCAACCGATTCTGAAAACTCGGGATTCACAGGATTAACTGAAGTTTACGACCCTAAAACTGACGCATGGAAAAACAAAACTTCAATGCCTACAGCAAGATCCAGTTTAAGTGCTAATGTTGTTGATGATAAAATCTACCTCATAGGCGGAAGAAAATATTCCCGAGGACTATCCACCGTCCATTATATTGACGAAAAAGTGAATGAAGTTTACGACCCTAAAACTGATACATGGACCACCCAAACCCCTATGCCTGAATATGCTTGGGGTTACTCATCTGCAGTCATCGAAAACAAGATTTACATAATTGGAGGTTTAAAACTTGCACGTATGTGGACAGAGGGAGCCACTCTTTCCCTCGACAATAATCAAATATATGATCCTGAAACTGATACATGGAGTTCAGGAAAACCCATTCCCACAATAATAATCGCTAGGGCTGCTGGAGCAACTACTGGCGTATTGGCACCAAAAAGAATCTACGTCGTAGGTGGAAATTACGGATTAAACATTGCCACTAACCTTACTCAGGTGTATGATCCCGTAACTGATATGTGGTCTACTGGCACTCCGATGCCAACCCCACGCTATGGATTGGGAGTTGCTGTAGTAAACGATGAGCTATACGTAATTGGAGGGAAAACTGTGGACAATTACTTAGCGGTAAATGAAAAGTATACTCCACTTGGTTACATCTCAGAGTTTTCATCATGGATTATCTTGCCCTTGCTTCTTACTGTAACTTTGCTGATCATACTTTGCAAGCGGAGACTAGCTAAGACAACAAACAACTAACAATA
>SMTZ1_10012839_pt1 | contig 15484 bp, 12 predicted proteins | sample DeeMarSWOR136_30_FD_25667 | JGI IMG/M metagenome (IMG submission 25667)
CAGGATCATGAGATCGTTTCCTTAGCCCGGGAGCTGTTGAAGAAGGAGGTTTTCTGCATCTCCGAGGGGTGTGCCAGCATAAGCCTGGCCAAGTATGGCCTCTTGAATCCAGAGAACCGGGAATCCAGCTGCGGGAAAGGCTTATTGGATCTTCTCTCCTCCCTGGGGAAGGATCTTCCACCGGTAGTCGATCTGGGTAGCTGTGAAAATGGCGGCGTAACGGAGTTCCTGCTGGCATTGGGGGAGGCACCCAAGGACCTTCCCCTTGTGGCCTGTTTTCCAGAGGCCAATCGGACCAAGGCGGTGGCCAGGGCCGCGTGGACCGTGGCCATGGGCATTTCGACGTACTTCTGGCCGTATCTCCCGGTAACGGGGAGCCCGAAGACCGTGGAGGCCTTGGGGGATTTCTGCGAGAAAACCTTCGGCGCAAGGCTCAACGTGATAACTGAAAGGATGGAGCCTGCGGAGAAGGCCGAATTGCTCATGAAAAGTCTTACTGGGGCGTAGACCCCTGATATTCAATGTTGCCATGCAACGAGGGAGAGACTATGGCGGGGAAGGGGGGTGATTTCAGAACCGCTTGCATCCCTGAGTATGGTGCTGAGTTGTCAAGCACCGCAATCAGTAATAAGGAGGGTGAAATTATGAGAAAACGAGAAAAAAGATTGGTTGGTTCATTGGTGGTCCTTTTTTTCCTTGTGGGGATCCTTTTTGTGGCTGGAGCCCAAGCGGCGGATATTAAGAAACCGGACGACTATCCCACCAGGAAGATCGAGTGGAATCTCTGGTACGGCCCTGGAGGGGGAACGGATATCTTCAGCAGGACCATCGGCATCCCCGCCCGCAGGCACCTTAGGCCCGTACCCCTGGTGATCATCAACATCCCCGGGGCGGCCGGAGCAAACGGGATGATCTACACCATGGAACAGCCTGCAGATGGATACACCATCACCTCCATCGGTAATGACCTCCCCATCAACGATGTCCTGAAGAGGGCCAAGTTCAAGGGGAGGCCGCTGACCATCGATGATTTCGTGCCCATTATCCGCTGTCAGTACGACACCGCGACCATTCAGGTGAGCTCAAAGAAAAGTCACTCCAAGGGAAAACCCTTCAAGGACATCAAGGATTTCGTCAAATATGCCAAGGCAAACCCCGGAAAGGTGACCATCGGCGGGACGGGCTCGGCGGGATTTGATGAGGTCGTCGTGGTTATGTTCATGAAGGCTGCTGGAATCGAGGCGAAGTACGTCCCCTTCGATTCGGCGGGCAAGATGCACGCCCAGGTCTTGGGAGGCCACATCGATGCCATGTTCGAGGAATTCGGGTCCACCATCGCCCTTCTGGAAAAGGGGGACATCAACGCCCTCGTCGTCTTCAAGGAAGACAGGGTCAAGGATAAACGATTTTCCAAGATTCCGGTCGCTCCAGAACTTGGTTGGGATGTAACCCTGGGCCGCTGGAGGGGAATTGGTGCCAAGGCAGGTACGCCCCCCAACAGGATTGAATACCTTCACCAGATTTTCAAGAAGGCCATGGGGCATTCTATTTACCAGAGCATGGAGAAGACAAGGCTTTTGGATCTCCGCCCGGGCTACATGGGGCCGAAGGACTTGGTCCAGCTCATTAAGAAGGAAAAGGAGACCTTTGCCAGCGTCTTGAAGGAACTGGGCTACGTCAAATAGCAACCTCTGAATGAGATGGCTGGGCGGAATTTTATCCCGCCCAGCCACTTTTCACGGGGAGCAGTAATGGTTGGCGAACTCATCATGAGTCTTTTCATCTTTGTAGCCTCCTGCTATCTCTACTATGAGGCCACGCAACTAAAGGTATTTCGTGCCTATAAAGAGGTGGGGCCGGACTTTTGGCCTAAGATTATCTTGATTTGCCTCATCGCACTGAGCGCAGCCCTCACCGTTTCCCATGTCATCAACTGGAGGAAATCCCACGGTCAAGTCAGAGAGCGAGAGGAGGGGTGGAAGAGGGTTTTGATCGCGGTCCTCCTCGCTGTGGGGTACGTCTACTTCCTGAAACCCTTGGGGTTTATCGTCGCATCGCCACTGTTCATCCTTGGGATGATGCTTCTGATCCTGCCCGAAAGGAAAAAGATAATCCCTGTTACCATCCTGGGCATTATGGTCATGATCTACATCATTTTCAGTAAGTTGCTGTTCGTACCTCTGCCAAAAGGATTTGGGATATTCCACGATATCAGTATTTTTTTAGGATTATGAACCACTCCTTTCTATGGAGAGGAAATGTTCTACAACTGGACACAGGGATTGGTTACCGCCACAGAGCCCTATAACCTCCTCATCATCGTCATCGGGTCATCCCTGGGCATCATGGCCGGTGCCGTTCCGGGCGTCAGCGGGACAATGGCCCTCGCCCTAGCGGTTCCCGTGACGTATGCCATGGATCCAACTACCGCCATCCTCCTCTTGGTGGCTATTTACGCCTCTTCAGTCTACGCCGGTTCCGTCAGTGGGATCCTCTTCCGTACCCCGGGGGCCCCCGAGGGCGTCGCGGCAACGGTAGATGGACATGAGATGACGAAGCAGGGGAGGGCAGGCGAGGCTTTGGGTGTGGATATATTCAGCTCCGTTAGCGGCGGGATTTTCGGAACGCTCATGTTGGCCCTCATCGCACCACAATTGGCCAAGGTGGCCCTCGAGTTCGGTCCATCGGAGTATTTCGCAATATCCGTTCTGGGCCTCAGCGTAGTGAGTAGTTTTGGGACTCAGAGCGAATTGAAGGCCCTTATCTCCGTGCTCATGGGCCTCTTTATCGCCACAATAGGAATCGATAGGATTTCCGGTTTCAACAGGTTTACCTTTGGTACTACTACGTTGCTGGGCGGGGTGAGCTTCGTCCCGGCAATTATCGGGCTTTTCGCCGTGGCCGAGGTTCTCAACCGGATCAGGGAGATGAAGGGGATGGAGGGTATTCGGGCGAGGGCGAAGGCAAAACTACCCTCCCTGAAAGTGATTAATCAGCTCAAGGGATTGCTCCTCCGTTCGTCCCTTATCGGGACATTTATCGGGATCTTACCGGGTGTGGGGGCGACCACGGCAGCCTTCGTGAGCTACAGCGAGGCCGTGAGATGGTCGAAACACCCCGAAAAATTCGGGACTGGAATCCCTGAGGGAGTAGCCGCACCGGAGGCGGCAAACAATTCCGCTTGTGGTGGTGCCATGGTTCCACTGCTCACCCTGGGGATACCGGGAAGCGCCGGGACGGCCATCATGCTGGGTGCCTTTTTGATACACGGCCTAAAACCCGGTCCCCTGCTCTTCATGCAACAGTCCAAACTCGTGTACTCCATCTTCGTGGGGATGCTTTTGGCGAACCTGTCCATTATCATCCTCGCAAAATTGTTCATCAGATATTTCTCAAAGGTGATCGAACTTCCGTATAACATCCTGGGGCCGGGCATTATCATCTTCTGTGTTGTTGGTTCCTTTGCTATCCGCAACAATTTCGGAGATATATGGATCATGATTCTCTTCGCCATCATCGGCTTTTTCATGGAGCGGTATGGCTATCCCCTCGCACCGATCATTCTCGGAATTGTTCTGGGTCCCATTGCGGAGGAAAACCTGAGGCAGGCCATGATCATTTCCGGCAACAACCCGATGGTTCTCTTGAGCTCACCCCTGAGCGCCACCCTCATCATACTCTCTGCCGTTTCACTTTTCTCCCCCCAGTTGAGGAAATTGTGGGCAAGGAGAAGGAGCGCTCGGGAGACGAGCTAGATCTTCAGAAGCAATCAGGGTTTTAAGGAAATTACCCCTCCGTGTTCATCCTCCGAGCAAAACGTTGCCCAAGAATTTCCCTAAACGGGAGCGTGCCCCCTCGCAGTTGCCGCAAGGAAATAGAGGGATCAGGTGTTGCCGAGGCAATAGGGGGAAGAAACACCGATTGAAATGAATTCCCAATCAAGCTTAAAAGTTCTCCGTAGCCATCTGGTTGCGAAAACCATTCCGCAGGAAAAAGAGGGACGGAAAGATAATCCTCTCGTGTAAAGAGGTGAGATTCCCCTCCCACGTCGTGGATGGAAAGGGCAAGGTCCCTTTGTGAAATGTAAACATTGACATATTATTAATATCAGTAACTTATATGTAATTATCAAGATAATTTCTAAAGTTTAGGAGATAAGTGAAAAAATCTGGGAGAATTCTCTTGCAAGAAATAGAGTTTGTCGCTAACCACTGAAAATTATTCTTTTTTACAACTCTTCAAAAGGGGAAGGTAGGAGGCGAATGACCGGGGTCTCTTCTTCGAGGATCAGCTTCCGATCCCGTTGTGGTATTCCTGGATGGATTGGATGGAGATTCCCCCGCGCACCATGGACTCTATGCCATTTACCGCCGCCGAAGCCCCGGAAAGGGTAGTGTAATAGGGGATGTCATGGGTAACTGCTTCACTCCGTATCGTCACCTCATCGGCCCTTGGCTTTTTGCCGCTGGGCGTGTTAATGATCAGGTGAATCTCCCCGTTCTTGATGAGATCTAGAATATGGGGTCTTCCCTCGTTGACCTTGTAAACGGGCTTCACCGGGATTCCATTCTTGGCGAGGACTTTGGCGGTTCCCGCTGTGGACACGATATCAAACCCAAGGTCAACCAGCTTTTTGGCAATGAATACCACATGCCGCTTATCCTTATTCATTACGCTGATAAACACCGTGCCTTTCAGGGGAAGGGTCTGTCCGGCTGCCATCTGAGATTTGGCAAAGGCCATTCCAAAATCCGCATCAATGCCCATTACCTCACCCGTTGACTTCATCTCCGGGCCCAGAATGGTATCAACCCCGTAAAAACGCTTGAAGGGGAGCACAGCTTCCTTTACGGCAACGTGACTGATCTCCACTTCGCGCGTAATCCGCAATTCGTCCAACATGTTTCCAACCATGAGCTTGGCCGCAATCTTTGCCCATGAGATGCCCGTGGCTTTGCTCACGAAGGGGACCGTCCTGGAAGCCCTCGGATTGACCTCCAATATGTAGATGGTGTCGTTCTTTATCGCGTATTGGACATTCATTAACCCCACCACGTTGAGCTCTTCTGCCAAGGCGTTGGTATTTGCCTTGATCCCCTCTATGAGCTCATTCGTCAAGGAGAAGGGGGGTATGACGCAGGCACTATCGCCCGAATGAATGCCCGCCTCTTCGATATGTTCCATGATGCCGGCAATGACGCACCGCTTGCCATCGGCTACGGCATCGACATCGATTTCAATGGCGTCCTCCAGGAACTTATCGATGAGGACGGGGTGTTCGGGGGAGGCTTCGACGGCACGCTCCATAAATTCCATCAGGGATTCCTTGTCGTAGACGATATCCATGGCCCTCCCCCCCAGTACATAGGAGGGCCTGACCACGACGGGGTAGCCTATCTCATCGGCTACCCGTATTGCATCCTCCGCCGAGGTGGCGGTTCCATTGGGAGGTTGGTGCAATTGGAGCTTCTTGAGGAGGAGTGTGAATCGATCCCTGTCCTCTGCCCGATCAATGTTGTCGGGGGCTGTTCCAATGATATTGGCCCCCGCCTTTTCCAGGGCTACCGCGAGGTTCAACGGGGTTTGTCCCCCGAACTGCACGATGACCCCATCGGGGCGTTCCCTCTCGGCGATGTTCAACACGTCTTCCAAGGTCAAGGGCTCGAAGTAGAGCTTGTCGGATGTATCGTAGTCAGTGCTCACCGTTTCTGGGTTGCTATTGACCATGATGGTCTCATATCCGAGCTCCTTCAGCGCAAAGGCCGCATGGACGCAGCAGTAATCGAACTCTATGCCTTGCCCGATACGGTTCGGGCCCCCTCCCAAGATCAAGATCTTCTTCCGCTCGGAAACCCTCGCCTCGTCCTCCGTTTCATACGTGGAGTAGTAGTAGGGAGTGTAGGCCTCGAATTCCGCGGCGCAGGTGTCCACCAACTTGAAGGTGGGAACGATTCCCCTTTCAGTCCTCCAGCTCCGTATTTCGGCCTCCTCAAACCCCATGAGATGCCCCAGCTGAAAGTCCGAAAAACCATATGTCTTGGCCTTTCTCAACAGCTTTTGCGGAATCATCAACTCCTTCGCATTTCTCCTCCGAGACCATAGCTCCAGATTCCGAAATTCGAGATCGTACTGTTTTATCTCCCCCTCGAGATCGACGATCTCCTTCAAATTTTGGAGAAACCAGGGGTCGATATTGGTCAAACCCCGGATTGTATCGATATCCAATCCGCAGACGAGGGCCTGTTTTATGGAGAAGATCCGATCGGCATGCGGAACGCGCAATTTTTCGGAAAGCATCTCCCCCTTGGGATTGGAGGATTTCGAGCCAGGAGTTCCCCCCCCGTTCCAATTATCCTTTCCATCGGCTCCCAGGCCGTATCTTCCAATCTCAAGGGATCGAAGGCCCTTCTGAAGAGCCTCTTTGAAGGTCCGTCCGATGGCCATGGTTTCTCCCACGGACTTCATCGAAACCGTAAGGGTTTCGTCCGATCCAGGAAATTTTTCAAAGGTGAACCGCGGGATTTTGACCACACAGTAGTCTATGGTGGGCTCGAAACAGGCGGGGGTCTTCATGGTAATGTCATTGGGTATCTCGTCCAAGGTAAATCCCACGGCCAATTTTGCGGCTATCTTGGCGATGGGGAACCCAGTTGCCTTGGAGGCCAAAGCCGAGCTACGGGATACCCTGGGATTCATCTCGATGATGACCATCCTTCCGTCCTCCGGCCTTACGGCGAACTGGATATTGGAGCCCCCGGTTTCAACCCCGATTTCCCTCATCACCATGATGGCCGCATCCCGCATCCGTTGGTATTCCTTGTCCGTAAGGGTCTGAGCCGGGGCGACGGTGATGCTATCCCCAGTATGAATCCCCATGGGGTCGAAATTTTCGATGGAGCAGATGATGACCACATTGTCCTGGAGATCCCGCATCACCTCCAGTTCATATTCCTTCCACCCGAGGACGGACTCCTCGATGAGGATCTCACCGGTCATGCTGGCCTCGAGGCCCCTCGATGCCATCTCCTCGAATTCCTTGATGTTGTACGCTACGGACCCCCCGGTGCCTCCCAGGGTGAAGCTGGGACGAATGATGAGGGGAAATCCGATCTCACTGGCGACGTTGATGGCCTCCTCCATGCTGTAGGCGAGACCGCTCTTGGGAAGGTCGAGGCCAATGGCATCCATGGACTGTTTGAATCCCCTTCGGTCTTCCGCCTTTTTGATGGATTCGTAATTGGCCCCTATCATCTGAACGCCGTAGTGGTCCAAGATGCCCCCTTCGAAGACTTGTACGGCTACATTGAGCCCGGTTTGCCCGCCCAACGTGGGAAGGAGGGCATCGGGCCTCTCCCGCGCTATGATCTTTTCGACGACTTCAGGAGTAATGGGCTCGATGTAGGTCCTGTCAGCCATCTCGGGATCGGTCATGATGGTAGCGGGGTTGCTGTTTACCAGGATGACGTCAAACCCCTCTTGTTTGAGGGCTTTACAGGCCTGGGTTCCCGAGTAATCGAACTCACAGGCTTGGCTGATGACGATGGGGCCCGAGCCAATGATGAGAATCTTGTGAATATCGGTCCGTTTCGGCATGCTCACCTACTGGAGAGTTCCATCATCTCGATGAACTCCTGGAAGAGGTAGCTGGCATCATGGGGACCGGGAGAGGCTTCCGGGTGGAATTGAATAGAAGTGATGGGGAGTTCTCGGTGCCGCATGCCCTCCAGGGTCCCATCGTTCAGGTTTACGTGGGTAACCTCAATATCCTCTCCACCGAGGGAATCGATATCGACGCAAAACCCATGATTTTGTGCCGTGATGTTCACCTTTCCTCTTATCAGATCCTTAACCGGATGATTCCCCCCGTGATGGCCGAACTTCAGTTTGTATGTCCGCCCCCCAAAGGCAAGGCCCAGTATCTGATGCCCCAGGCAGATTCCGAAAATGGGTTTCTTCCCGATGAGTTGCCGGGTGGTTTCAATGGCATAGGGGACCCCCTCCGGATCTCCTGGCCCGTTGGAGAGGACAATACCGTCCGGATGGGAAGAGAGGATTTCATCGGCCGTTGTCTTGGCTGGAACGACGGTTATCTCGCAACCCAGCGATTCAAGAAGACGGAGGATAGTGTGTTTGATGCCGAAATCCATGGCGATGATCCGATATCGGTGATCTTGGCGGGTGGAAAAGGGATGTGATGAAGCCGCTAACCGAGCCTCCCAATGATAAGGTGCTGGACACGTCACCTCTTTCACCAGATCTCTCCCTATCAATCCAGGTGAGGCGGCCTTCATGGCTCCGGCAGTCCGGATGTGTTTCGTTAGAGCCCGAGTGTCCACCCCTTCGATTCCCACGATTCCATGGTTCTTCAAGAACTGGCCCAAGCTTCCCTGCGCTCGCCAATTGCTGTGTATGGAGCTATACTCCCTGACGACGAAACCCTCCACATAGGGCTGTATGGACTCGCCATCTTGTTCATTGACCCCGTAGTTCCCGATGAGAGGGGAGGTCATGGTGACGATCTGGCCCTTGTAGGAGGGGTCCGTGAGGATCTCTTGGTATCCCATCATGCTCGTGTTGAAGACAACTTCACCTGTCTTCTCACCGAGGGCACCAAATGACGTCCCCTCGAAGATCGTCCCATCCTCAAGGGCGATGATGGCCCCGGGGCTTTCCCTTCTTATCATACGAGCCATCCTAGACATAAAAAAAGACCCCCGGGAGGTCTCCCGAGGGTCGCAAAACAATGATGTAAACGAGTTTAATGGGCATAAATGTCAGAGATTTGTTTTTAGTATAGTGAACAAGGGTCACGTTGTCAACGAGAAATTCCACGCCCCACCGAACCCTTCCGGGATTAATCGATCTTTGCCCCTACGAGCTCATAGACCTTCGTCTTGGAGGGCTCGCTCAACAGCTCCTCTATTTTGGACTGAACATCCATTCGCTCGTCCTTGTTGGACCACCGTTTCCAATCCTCCACACTCTCCCATGTGCTGATGACGATGTGGGTTTCGGGGTCATCATAGTCCCTGAGCGTTTCGCCGGTTATGTATCCCTTCTGTTTTACGGCCCTTGATCTCAATTCCAGAAGCAGTTTTGCTAAGTCCAGTTCCTTCCCCTTCTGTATTTTTCGTTCGATAATTATCCTGACCGCCATTTCGATTCCCCCCTTGAATGGTTCGGGATCACTCCCAATTATATCAACAGATCGTGGATATCTCAACACATGGAGGCGATGGAGTTTACCATATGATCAATGGGCTACAGAAATACTGCTTTGAACCTTGAGAAGCTTCCGATTCAGGTGGGACCTTGGTTTTCGGGAATCAAAAGGTAGCCAGATCCTCGTTCCTGATGTCCGTGATAAACATGTGTCCGGGCGAATGGGTGATGACTAAGTCCGGCTTGCTCTCCATGAGGGCCACCTGGGGAGTTACCCCGCAGGCCCAAAAGACGGGCACTTCACCCGGATTTATCCGGACCGGATCTCCGAAATCGGGCTTGCCGAGATCGCGTATCCCTATCTTGGAAGGATCCCCCACGTGAACGGGGGCCCCGTGGACCGCTGAGAAACGGGTGGTAATCTGGACGGCTCGAACCACTTTGCCAGGGGGAATTGGTCTCATGGTCACCACGAAGGGACCCTCGAAGGCCCCGGCCTTTTTGCACGGAATATTGCTGATGTACATGGGGACATTCTTGCCCTCCTCGATGTGTCGGACGGGGACCCCGGCGTCCGTGAGGGCGAACTCGAAGGAGTAGCTGCAGCCCAAGAGGAAGGAGACCAAATCAGAAGCCCAATAGGGGGAAATATCCTCGACTTCCCTGACTAAGGCCCCTTTCTCATAGATTCGATACCTGGGGAGATCCGTCCTGATATCCGCTCCGGGGGCCATTTCTTTGGACTCAAATACCCCCTTTTCCAGGACCTCCAAGAGGGGGCAGGGTTTTGGATTCCTCTGGCAGAAGAGGAGGAAATCGAAGGCATACCGCTCTGGAAGGATCACCAGGTTGGCCTGGGCATAGCCCATGGCCAGGCCCGCGGTTATCTTGTCCCACCTCCCTTCTCGAATGAGTCCTCGGACCTCCTTAGAGCTCAGCTTGCTGATATCTTTGATTTCTTTCGCCATTTTCCCAAGATCCCCCGCCAGGCCGAAGCCTACTCGAACTGAAATACTCTTCGATGTTGAGCCATCGCCCCCGCCCCACAGCATCGCCTCTCAGATGGGGCTGCAGGGTCACAATCCCAGAAAGGCCTTCTTCACGATCTCCGACTCGAGGAGCTCCTTTCCCCGCCCGGAATCGATGGTTCTCCCGGTCTGTAAGATATATCCTCGGTCAGCGAGCTCCAGTGCTTCCCGCACGTTCTGTTCGACCAGAAGGATGGTATGCCCTTCTTCTTTCAAGAGGGAGATTGCTTCAAACACCTCGGTAACAAGTTTGGGCATCAATCCCAGCGACGGTTCATCCAGCATCAGCAGCTTCGGCCGAATCATGAGCCCACGGCCGATGGCCAGCATCTGTTGCTCGCCCCCGCTGAGGGTTTCACCCCTTTGTTTCCTGCGGTCCTTCAGTATGGGAAAAAGCTTGTAGACGTGGTCTAAGCCTTCCTCTATCTCCTCCTTTGAATCGGTAGTAAAAGCCCCTAAGAGCAGGTTCTCCTCCACGGTTAAGGGGCCGAAGATATGTCTCGCCTCCGGCACATAGGTAATTCCTCGTCGCACAATTTTCGCGGAATTCTCTCCAGTGATGTCTCTTCCGTCGAACTCGATCTTTCCCGATACCGGGCTGACGGCTCCAACGATGGCCTTTAGGGAGGTGCTCTTACCGGCTCCATTGGCACCCACCATCGCAACCACTTCCCCTTCTTTTACCTCAAAGGTGACCTCGTGGAGGGCGATAATTCCCCCATAGTGGACCTTGATCTTATCTACCTTTAGCATATCTCTCCCCAAGGTATGCCTCGATTACCCTCTCTTCCCTGGCCGCCTGCTCAGGTGTTCCCTCGGCAATCTTTCGCCCGGCGGCCATAACGATCACTCTCTCCGAGATTGTCATGACAAACTCCATGACGTGTTCGGTCAAGAAAAGGGTGAGGTCACTCTCCCCTTTGATTCGATGGAGAGTCTGAATGATCTCCTTGGTTTCGAGGGGATTGAGGCCCGCCGCGACCTCGTCCAACATCAAGAGCTTCGGTTTCGTAGCCAGAGCGCGTGCCAATTCAATCCTTTTCTGGGTCGCTATGGGAAGTTCCGGGGGAAATGCATGGGCCTCTCCTGTCAGATCCACTAATTCCAATATCTCCCGGGCGTTCTTTGTAGCATTCTGCCGATTAGCAGTTCGACAGAAGGCTCCAACTATGATGTTTTCTTCAACTGTCAACAGTGGCATTATCCTCAAAGCCTGAAACGTCCGAGCTATCCCCATTTTGGCCACACGGTGCGGCGGCCAGGCGGTAATGTCATTCCCATCGAAGAAGACCTTACCACTGGTAGGCTTATAATACCCCGCAATGCAATTAAACAGAGTTGTCTTGCCAGCTCCGTTAGGACCGATGAGACCAACAATCTCCCCTTGCTCCAGCTCCAATGAAATGTCAGCGTTGGCTACCAGTCCTCCGAATTCCTTAACCAGGCTCTCGACCTCCAGTAACATGGCCCCTTTCATCTCCCTTTTATTATCCTTTCAATAATACCCCAAACCCCCTTTGGCTCATAAGCGGCTATAATCATGATGATAAACCCGTAAATAATAAAATCAATGCCATAATACCCCCCTCCCGCCAGCCAAGCACCAAGGTACATGTCCAGGGGGATGAGTGCTGCCGCACCGATCATGGGGCCCCATATGGAGCCGGCCCCCCCAACCATAACGGTCATTGCGATCAAAATGGATAGATCCAAAGGCATTACCATTTCGGGATCAATATATAAATAGTAAACGGTCATAAAACTACCGCCGATCGCGCCCAGAGCGGCGGTAATACAGTAAGCTTTGACTTTGGTCCCGGTGACATTGATCCCCAGACTCGCTGCGGCATCCTCATTGTCCCTGACAGCTTGCAGTTCATAGCCCAGTTTCGCCTTCCGAAACCAGTTCATGAACAGGAACTGCGCCATGAAGAGACCGAAGATGAAGTAGTGGTAGCCCACCTCACCGAACTGCATGTAAGTGAAATTTGGGGTAGGTCTGATCGGTATTTCCACGCCCCGCGCCCCGCCTGTCCAGTCCCAAAAAACGAAGAGCTCCTTCCAGGCCAAGGCCACGCAGAGAGTGGCAATTGCAAAATAATGGCCTCTCAGGCGGAACATGGGATACGCGACGGCAAAGGACTCCGCCGTGGCGAAAAACATGCCTACGGGAACGGTGAGCCAGAAAGGGGTACGCCAATGGAGCATCATCAGCGCGGTGGCATAGGCTCCAAACCCCACATTCTTGGCCTGCCCAAGGTCCACTTGCCCCCCGTAGCCACCGATGAGGTTCCAGCCCAGAGCAAACAGGGCAAAAAGGAGGAACTTGATCATAACTGCCCTGGCATACGCTGACTCGACAAACCAGGGAAAGATAAGGACGACCACAACGAAGACGAGGAGAACGATTCTTTCAAAGAAGGGGCGGTCCCCAAAGGAGAAGATATCCCTTAATACCCGACGCATGTTACCACCCGAAAAGACCCCGAGGTCTAAAGACTACTGTGAGGAAGTAAGCGATGTAAATGAAGGTAAACTTCAATTCACTCAAGTAATGGCCACCCACGCCCTGTATGAGGCCGACAATGATTCCGGCAAGGAAAGCCCCTGAAATGCTCCCAAATCCCCCCAGGGCAACGGTAGCAAAGGCAATCAGGACGAAAAGCATCCCTATGGTGGGAGTTATGTAATAGAAATGGGCCAAAAGCCCCCCGGCTATCCCCACCGTAGCCCCGCCAATCCCCCATGCGAAGCCATTCATCCTCTCAGTATCGATGCCCATATATCGGGCCGCCTCTGCGTCAAGAGAGGTGGCCCTCAAAGCCCTCCCAAGCTTCGTTCGGTATATCATCCAATAGACGAACGCAAAGAGCAGCAGGCAGAGCCCTGCCGCCATCACCTTGCTCGCATCGAGGCTGATCCAGCCCAGGGAAATGTTTTTTCCCACCAGAACTCCATGGGAAAGGGTCCGGACATCGGGACCGAAGATAAACATCACCAGGTACCGAAGGAACAGCATTAGCCCAAAAGTCCCGAAGAGTTGCGCCACCATGGGGCCACGGAGAATATGGGTAATGAGGAACCGATAGCTGAAGACCCCGAGTACGAATCCTATCGCTGCCGCAATGGGCAAGGAAACAAGCGGGTCGAGGGGGAGATACGTCGAGGTCAAGAGGGCAACATACATTCCCACCATCAGGAATTCCCCATGGGCGAAATTAACGATGTTCATCACCCCAAAGATCAGGGATAACCCCAATGCGATAAAGGCAAAGACAAAACCCATAAGGACGCCGTATGTTATTATTTGAGTTGCGAGCTCCATGTTTCCCTTGACCCCCTTTAAAAACACAAGTGAGGAGCATGGCCAACGGGCGTTGGCCATGCTCCTCACGTTACCATATCAGTCAAAGCTAACCCTTCCTACTTCCACCCCGGGAATGGATAGATGAGATCTGCGGTGGCGAATTCAAAGGGATAGATGACTTGATACTTTCCGCCGGGAAATCCCTGGAGCTGATTGATGACCCCAGACCCCAGCTCATTCTGCTGGGTATCGCCCGGGAAGGGTTCCCCAAACTTAACGCCCTTCCAGGGCATGATGAGCTCCTTGCTGGGGATGTGCAGCTTATTAAGCGCCTCCGCGATGGCCTTCGGGTCGGTTGATTTGGCCTCGTTGAGGACGTGAGCCCAGACCTGGATCCCGACGAAGTTTCTCGCCGAACTGCCGTGGAAGTCATACCCCGCCCTGCTCCTGTAAATTGTGTTGATTTGACCCGACACCGCTATAACGTCGGCCAGCTGAGGGGAGAAGAGATCACGGGTGAGAATACCGTTCGCAGCGGCTCCCAGGGTCTTGGCAAAGTCGGGCTCCACAAATCCGGCATCCTGGCCCCAGACCAGGGTTGGGGCTGCACCCAACTCCTTCAGTGTTTTAATGAAGAGGATGGCATCCGCGAGATAGGGGGCAAAGAGATAAACGTCTGCCCCGGAGGCCATCAACCTTCTCGCCTCGCTGGTCAGATCCGCTGCCTTATGCGGGTACTTGAAGGCTTCCACGATCTCATACCCCCGTTGGGCGGCGAACTCCTCGATGGTCTTTAGGGCAGCTGCACCCCACTCGGTGTTCTCCGCGGCGACGGCCAACTTCTTGAGCTTCGCCTTCGGGATGGCTTTTACGCCGGGAGCCTTCCCTTGGGTGAGGCCATCCAAGAAGTTAAACAGATCGGCGGTAAACCAGGTTTCGTGGGGCGTGACCCTCCAAAACCACTTAAACCCCCTCTTGCTCAACGCCGGAGAGGTTGAATCCGGATTAATGAAGGGAAGACCGGCCCGTTCGGCCTCCACCGATGCCGTCTTCGTTACCGAGCTCTGATAGCAGCCCGAAACGCCGATAACCTTCTCATCCCTGATGAGCCTTTTCGCCTGATCAGCCCCCCAAGCCGGCTCTCCCCGGGAGTCGGCAAAAACCAGTTTGATCTTGGCCCCTCCGAGATTTGGAATCCCCTCCCACTGGGCGATGGAAATTCCGAGGTCGGGGTATTTGTTGTTGATGATATCGGCGGCCAATTCAGCCCCTTCCCGCAATGCCTTACCGGTAGGAGCAAGGGCGCCGGACAAGGGAAGAATGAAGCCAATCTTGACTTCCTCTGCCGCTGCCGTAGCAGGGGAACCCATCGCCACTGCCAGTGTTAGGCATATAATCCACGTCATTAACCATTTGCTTCTCATTGCTTAAACGCCTCCTTTCACCTTGTTAAAAGCGTGCTTAATAATCTCTTCTTATGAACCTTTGTCCATCACCTCCTTCCCCCCTCGGGAAATAGTCGTTGGTGGGTAAAACCTTACCCTTAAGCCCGCGCGATCTTACCACTGCAAAAAGTGTTTGTCAAGGATTTTTTGTGCAAATAACGGGGTCAACAGGTACATGGTGCCCTCGAGGTCCTGCCAGAAATACCTTGACATTTTTCCATCGTTGTACGAAGATTCGGGAAAACAAACTGAGAAAGAATGGGGAACCAATTCAACGGCGTCAAGAGTGGGGATTATCGCTGTCCCTGTGGTAATGGGCGGTCGTTCCCCTCACATAAAAGGGAAGATTGGGGGAGTTGAAGGCCGCCCACTGGTGGCAGGAGATAAGCTGAAAGGGAAAACAGTTACATGAATATGTGCCGCCGCGATCAGTTGAAGTCTTAGATGAACTGGGTAAAAACCGTGGCACGTGGAGGGTGGGAAATTCCACACCTCGAAAGGGGAAAGGGGGTGAGGCACGGGCAATGGATGAAACAAGCACG
>SMTZ1_10008254_pt1 | contig 15481 bp, 17 predicted proteins | sample DeeMarSWOR136_30_FD_25667 | JGI IMG/M metagenome (IMG submission 25667)
AAATTGAAGATTATCTATACTACTATCACTGGATTTGTTCTCGATAAAGAAGGTCCTCTACGGGAAAATACTTCATATATAATGGAGCAAGTAGGATTAAATATCTCAGATAAGTTAAATAATAACATTAATAATCAAAGAATTGTTCATCAAGATTCTAAAAATTTGAAAAACTCAAGTGTTAATTCGAATTTCAATAGATTAAAATGGATCCTTTTAGGAGGAGGTCCTATTTTCTTCTTCATTCGAGCCCTTTATCTAGCAATAACAGGTGGTGATTGCTTTGGCACAATAAACCCGATTTTTTCTTGGTTTCTTCTTTCATTAGAAATTGGCTTATCAGGAATAGTAGGGATTACAGGAATTATAGGGTTAGCATTATGGTTAAAAGCTGAAAATCAGATAAAAATTCATAAAAAAAAAATTCTAAGGAACATTGTTTTACTTGGAGGTATTACTACCTATATCGTACATTTCATAAGAGTTGCAATTTGGCTAAGTCTATGTGTAATATAGACCTTAAATCCTATTATTTTTTGTATAAAATATTTTCTTTCCAAGTCTCAAAATAGTAAACTTTAGACATAATATCAAAAATGATGGAATCAATATTTTCTTTTTTAATATTTTCAACTAATTCAGTCAATTCTTTCATAGTATTAGCCCAAACCCAGCATAAAATTATATTGGGGAGATTACTGAATGTCCAGCAATAAAATAAGTTTGGGTGATATTTTTTATTTAATAAGTTAGCCATTTCATTTTTATCCACAGAAGGATTTATAGTAATCTGAAATAAGGTAAAAATATCATTTGAATCTTCGGGATTAAAATCAATGGATAAATCAATTATACCTTCTTCAATCAATCTAATTAAACGGCGACGAATTGTATTTGGAGTACTGTTAACATCCTCTGCGATTTCTGATATGGGTTTTCGCGAATCGTTATGTAGTGATCTTATAATTTCTATATCTAAATTATCATAACTCATTGATCTCGATTTTGGAACAATATAGGGTATTGGAGCAGTATATTGTACTCCTGAAAGTAATCCGATATTTGGAGATTGGATTTCAACAGTCTGAGAAATAAAAGAAGAATATTCATCTAATTGATGAATATTTTCCAAAATTGCTCCTATATACATATAATTTCTACTAGACAATACAATTTGCCATGTATTATCGTGTTTTCCTAATTTTGATATTGCATTATCCATATTTTGAACATTACTTTGTCCAAAAATGAATGCATAAATAGCATTAATTGCATGGGGTTTCAGTTTTGCAGTAAACTTTTCTATAGTCCTCTGATCTATGAGAATTTGTACCCTCTTATATACAGCATTAACAGATAACCCTAAATGATCTGAAATCTCCCTATACGTTAATCTTGAATTATTCATTAAAAGTAGAATGATTTGTAAATCGATTTCATCCATATATTATTAAAAATAAACAAAAATATTTACTTAACTAATTTCTAATTTTTTATTTTTTAAATGATAAATCTAATCAGAAACAAAAGTAAAAATCAAATATATTTAGTTATTATTGAAATTAATTATGAAAATCGTAAGTATAGATGTTGAGAATAATAAAATTCAATTTGAAGATATAACTTCAAACTCAAAATACTTTTTACTTGGTGCAAGAGGCTTAAGTTCTCAAATTATTCATGATGAAGTTCCACCGTTATGTGATCCATTAGGAGTAGAAAATAAGTTAATTTTAGCGAATGGATTGTTAGGAGGGAGTCCTTTCCCTTGTTCAGCTCGTACTTCAGTAGGAGCAAAAAGCCCGTTGACTAATGGTATAAAAGAAGCTAACGTTGGTGGAAGACCAGGTATGATGTTAGCAAGACATGGTATTAGAGCGCTTATATTAGAAAATATATCACCTAATTTGAAAATTATATATATAGATAATGATGGTTTAAAATTTTTTCCTGCTGAAGAATATAAGGGATTAGGAAATTATGAGCTTCATTCTAAATTAAAACAAAAATATGGAGATAGTATTGGTGTTTATTCTATTGGTCCCGCCGGAGAATATTTAATGAAATCAGCTAGCATAGCAGCAAACGATTTAGAAGGATATCCAAGTAGACATGCAGGAAGAGGAGGTTTAGGAGCAGTCATGGGTTCTAAAAGAATAAAAGCAATTATTATTAAACCGACCACAACCTCACATGTTAACATGCATAATTTAAAAAAATTTAGAGAATTTTCAGGGCCGCTTGTGAAAAATCTTACTCAAACTAAAGAAACTTTTTCAATATTTGGAACACCACTAATGATGAAGGCTATGAGTGGATATGGAGGTATTCCCACAAAAAATTTTCAAATGGGATCTTTTGACAAAATTGATAACATATCTGGAGAGACTCTTCATGAGATTGTTGTTGCTCGAGGTGGAAAAAAAAGGTTAGCATGTTCTCCTACTTGTGTAATTAAGTGCTCTAATTTAGTTGTTGATGAGCATGGAAATCATATGACATCGAGCTTAGAATATGAAACTATGGCTTTAAATGGCACAAATCTATTAATTGACAATATTGATAGTTTAGCTAAAATTGACCATCTTTGTGATGATTTAGGTATTGACACAATTGAATTTGGTGGAACTATGGGTGTTGCAATGGATTGTGGCTTAGTGAAATGGGGAGATGCTCAAAGAGTTCTAAAGATCTTAGATACTGAAATAAGAAATAATACAGACGAAGGAAAATTATTTGGAAATGGAGTTAAAAACATTGGAAAAATCCTTAAGGCAGAGCGAATTCCAGAAATTAAGGGACAAGGTATTTCTGCCTATGATTGTAGAGTTTTTAAAGCTATGGGAGTAACTTATGCAACTACACCAATGGGAGCTGACCATACTGCTGGAGCCGCAATTGCAGGGCGAATACCGAGTCGACATAAAGATTATGGAGAATTAACTAATAATGAAAAGAAATTAGATTTATCTTTTGAACTGCAAATTTATACAACAGTTTTAGATTCAATGGGATGCTGTTATTTTATAGGTCCTAGCTATGAGAACATGGAAATCGTAGCAAACTCAATTAACGCAATGTATAATCTTAATTTGACAAGAAAAGACATAATTGATATTGGGATAGAAATAATTAGAACTGAGCTTAAATTTAACGAAAAAGCAGGGATTACCCAAAAAATGAATGATGTTCCACATTTTTTTAGAGAAGAACCCTCTGTTCCGACAGGATTAACATATACCTTTGAGCAAAATACCTTGAAAAATTTTTGGGAAAGATTAGATAATCATAAATTTTAATTCTTAACTTTTTTGATTAACCTTACTTTTTAGTTTGAAATGTAAAATTAAAATATTTAGAAGGATATAGATTAATCATAAGAACCTAATTATTAAGTACCTAATTTGATTAAAAATGACTGAAAAGACTTCTAAAGAATCATGTAAACCAAAAAGCGTGGCAGATGTTTTCGAACTTATTAATAAACTAAGTAAAAAATACGAAAAACTGCAACGTGAAAATATTCAAGATCTAGAGCTTACTCCTACGCAACATTTTATTTTAAGACAATTATGGGAATCTGATGGAAAACAATTCAAAGAACTTGCAGAATATTGCGATTGTACTAGATCTACTATAACCGGAGTCGTTGATACTATGGAAAAGAAAGAGTTAGTCTCGCGAAAATCACACCCAGAAGATAGAAGAAGTCTTCTTGTTAAGCTTACTAGAAAGGGTAAAGAATTAAGAAATGCAACACCTCCAATAGAAGCAATGGTAAACGGATGTTGCTCAGGAATTAATCAAGAAGAAATAGAATCTTTAGGAAAATTACTTGAAAAATTATTGAACTCTTTAAAATTTTAGCCTCTTTTTTTGAAAGAACAGTCAGTTCTTTTATTTAATATAATTTTTAGTTTTGATAGTTAGGTACCTAATCATACGAAACCTTTATATACGGATCAAAATAATTATTATATTAACCAAAATCTAAATAAGGAGTGTATTAAAAATGGTAGATGATGATTGTTGTAGTGAAGGCAAAAAAGAAGAAAAGGAATCTTCCAAATCGGGAGAATGTTGCTGTTAAATTAAAAATACTTTAGTGTCCTAATAACACAAATTTACTTTTTTTTTTAAATTTCTAAATATATTTTAACAAACCTTTTTTGATCATTATGATTTCTCCAACAAAAATAAAACTTATACCTGCTATAATCAAAATAAATGGTAATAATCCGATTAATAGTTCTAATTTAGTAATTAATAAGCGTACTCTTAAGAAGATTGAGATAATAATATAGCTACTAGACCCCACAATAAAAAATAATTTCTTTTTTCTATAAATTGATAAAGACAAATGCCAACTAAATAAAATGATAATATTAGTAAGTAAGACAAAAACATATATAACAAGATTAGAATGTATTTGGCTATAAATTAATCCGAAAGTAAAAAGGATTAGAGAAGAGATTATAATAAAAAAAATAGTTAATTTATTTTCAGCTACAATAGAAAATTCAAATTTTATAAAGAAAATATAAGAAATAAGAATTCCAACAATTATTACCAGAATAATAAATAGTATTATTTCATTTAAAACAATAGAATCATAACTAATAGCTAAAATCAACCCTATAAAATAAGTTAATGAACCAATTAAACGTAATAAAGTTTCTACTTTAGCAATAATACCCATAATTCAATTATAATATAAAGTGGTTTAAAAAACTTCTAATGAGTATTTCAATATCAATTTAGATAATATATTCTCGCAAAATTAATATGCTTTAAATTTTACTATTCATATCAATTATTCAAATTGAGAAGGTAATGAGGATTAAAGATGAGAATTGGAGCTCATATGAGTGTTTCTGGTGGTAAACATATGGCATTTGAGACAGGTAGAGAATTAGGGTGCGAAGCAATTCAGGTTTTTGTGAGAAATGTTCGCGGTTGGACTTCTGGACCTTTAAAACAAAAAGAGATTGATGATTATATAAATAAGAAAGAAGAATTAAAAGATGAAATTTGGCCAGTTATTTCACATAATAGTTATTTAGTAAATTTAGCTAGCTTAGACAAGGAAATATTAGAAAAATCCTATAGTGCTATGGTTGATGAACTTACAAAAGACTAAACAAGAAGCCTTAAATCAAATTGCTAATCAATTAAATAAATTAATAGAGTCAACTAAACCTTCAAATGTTATTATTCTGCTTGAAACTACAGCGGGCCAAGGAAAAGGATTAGGGAATAAGTTCCATCATTTTAAAACAATCATAGATAAAATACAAAATAAAAAAAGAATTGGAATTTGTTTTGATACGGCTCATTCTTTTGCAGCGGGATATGATTTTACCACCAAAAAAAAATATGATGGCATATTAAATGAATTCGATGATATTATTGGATTAAACTACTTATTCGCTTTTCATTTAAATGACACTGATAAGTCTTGTGGTTCAAGAGTAGATAGACATACTCACATTGGTCAAGGAAAGATAGGAAAAGCACCATTTGGATTTTTTATCAATGATGAGAAATTTAAAGATATGCCGGGTATTCTAGAAACACCTAAAGGAAAGGATATGAAAGAAGATATAATGAATTTAAAGATTTTAAAATCATTAAGAAAATAGAATATTGTAGTTAATCAACTACATCAAACCACAAAGGACTATAATCATCTACTAAACCATTGTAATTTACAACTATCTCTTCTCCCTTAAGGATATCTCGAATAGTAATAAACTCAATTGTATTGTCATCATAATCATAAAGATATTTTACATTAGGATTAAATGAATGATTTATAAATTGGCTTATACTTAGTGAAATTGCATTCTTAAATTCAGGGAGACATTTAGGATCTTCCCAAATATAACAATAATGATATAATATAGTTTTTCTAATTTTTTTATAATCTTTATTAGGGATTGGAATGATATGAGCAACATCTATTATCGTGTTTTTTTTTATATCCTTCTTGGCGAAAAGTCCATTTCCTTTTTTCTCAGAAATGAATCTTACTTCTAGTAAATTATTCATAAAATTCATCAAATTAACTAATTGTCAATTTTAGTAGATTTTTCAAATGGACTTATTTTTAAGTTGTTTTAAATAAGACAATCTTCTCTAATGGTAAATAAATTAGTTGATCATGATCCTCATCCTTAATAATTATAATATTCTCAGTTACATCTTGAATTCTTCCGCATTGAACACAATGAGGATCTGGTAAATCAGTGATGAAGAATCTCAATTTCTCTCCTTTTAATTTTTCAAGTGTTGATCTTGGAATCATTTTAAAACATTTTAAGATAGTTATTTTCGTTAATATACTAAAAGCTAAACTGCAATATAATTTTTATTATATTTTTTCATATTCATTCGATAGAGGCATGTCTTTTGTTAATATCATTTTCAGTAACACCCAATATCTCCATTAAAGTGCCACCAATTGAGTCTAATATTGATAAGGTGGAAATATCAAATAAACTAGTATATGGTGCGAGAGTTTTTTGTATAATAGCTAAATCTTTGCTTTTTCCCTTCACTTCAATGATACAATCTGATAATTTCCCAATTGTGCTATTAGGATTATTAGTAAACAACGTAATTTTTCCTCCGATTTCTTTTGCTTTCTTAGCAATAGCGATAGGAGATGGAGTTTCACCACTTCCGCTAATAAGGACAAGTAAATCATCTTTCATGTATTTATATGTTACTGCGTCAGATATAAAACAAGATTTTATTCCCAAATGCATCAATCTTTGAGCAAAACAACAACCTATAAAACCACTCCTCCCAGCACCATAAATAAATATTCTATGATTATTATGATGTATTTGTAAAATGATGTTAATTAATTGTAGAATTTTATCAGTGTGAATTGATTTAGAATTAATTTTAATTTGATTTGAAATTTCTGAAAGTGTCTGAAGAAATCTCTCTTTAATGTTTTTATCATTCATGATTATCTTAGAAAAAATCTTACTTATCATTAAAAATTTCTGGATGTACACATCTTCGCCATTGATCAACGGTTTCTTTTGGACCTAATCCAATCAATAAATCTCCTTCTTTGAAAATAAAATCAGGTTTGAAACGGTAGATCCATTTATCTTCACGCTTTAAAGCAATAATATGAAATCCTCTTTTATAGCGTCGATCTTGTAATTCAATATATGTTTTATCTTTAAAATAAGAATCTTCTGAAAGTGTTTCTCTAACGACTATTTCAGAAGTTTCTTCAATTGCTTGCTGTAAGATAGGATGAGGTTTAAATCCTTTAATTATATTTTCTGCTATATGAGCGGCAGCATCTGCAATTAATTCACATGAGAAAATAATTCTCATTAGCCCTGTAAGATCTCTAGGATTTTCGACTAATTGAGCAAAATCTAAAAGATCTTTCTCGAAAGCAATATTTAGACCGTCCATTAATTCTTCCATTTCTAAAATATCTTCAGCAACCTCTGGATTTTTAAAAAACATAGCCGCTAATGACAATTCAATCATAGTTTCTGAAATATCAGTAATTAAGACGTAATTTTTCTGAATTTCTTCAAATTTTTCACAGATATCGGGATTCTTTAAATCTAAAAATAATTCTTTATTTTCTATTCCAATATCAAATGAAAAAGGATCTAAATCTTTACACAAATTTTTTAATTCTGTAATTGGTTGAATTTCTCCCTTAACTATCAATATATCATTGTTCAAAACTCTCGCATCTTTATTAAAAAGCCACTTATTTCCTCTTCTTATAGCAATTAGGTCTACACCATATTTTGATCTAAAATGAACGTTTTTTCTTACCTGACCAATGAAATCACAACCTTTATTGACTACAATTCTGACTATTGGTTCGGGCACATAACTGATATCACTAATCAGCTGAATAAGTGATGAAATATCAGTATTAATATAAATAACTCTAGCAATATCTGATAATGCATCAGATATTTTATCAATAGCATAACCCATTACTACTATTGGTTCTAATTCTTTGGCTTGTTTAATTCCACCAATTTGAGTCTGAATAATTTGGGTATTTAATAAAAAAGTTAATTCATGAATTCTTTTTTCTATTTTATAAGCTTCATCAGCGATTTCTTTACTTCCAAATTTTATGGCACAATAAGAGAAATCTATCATTAAATCAATAGCTTGTTTCATTTCTCTTAAAATGTCCTTTATAGATAAGGGCTTATACTTAAATTTCTTTTTTTTCTCTGGCATTAAGTTCTTTTCACTCAATTTTTTTATTATTTAATTTTATATAAATATTTGGATAAAAAGGATTAGAAATAAAGGCGATAAAAAGTCTGCTAATGAACTAACCATCGGAATTAAAAAATTATTAGGATCTTTTCCTTGTTGGAATATATATACTGAACCAATAAATAGAAATATGAACAATGTAGCAAATAGGATTAATCCTGTTAGAAATATTGATAATATTATTAGAAAAGGATTAACTATTTGAACTTTTGTTATCAAGGCTACAATATAGCCCAAAGAAACTAAGAAAATTAAACTAAACACGATGCTTAAAATTAGGCCATAGAAATCAGTTTTTAATTGTTTAGACTTTTGAATTTTAGCAGGAATAGTACCAATATAGAAATTAGTTGTTAATCGTGAGATTAATATTGTTGAAAAATCACCAATTAACGAATTTAAGGCAGGTAATATTAGAAGAACTACTGGAAAAGCATATAATAATCCTTCATTATAAGATAATACAGTACCAGAAATTAATCCCATTAATGATGACGCAATAACGATATAAAACGACTCCTTTAAAATTTTTTTAAAATAATCCACTTTAAGGTACCCCCAAGAGTAATAAAGTCAAATAAAATGCCAGAACTGTTGTAAAGTCATCTATAGCAGTCATAACAGGATTTACGACATTATTAGGATCCAATCCTCGAAGAAATGCTATATAATTAAGACCTGTTGAGATTGGGATCGAAATTGATAAAGTTATAAGAATAGTAATCAAAGGGATAAAAAGATAATATGTTAAAGGTAAGATAGAAAGCCTAAACAAAGTTATATTCAATAATATACTACAAATCCCTATTAATAAAGCGGTTAGTATTGAGAGTGTAAATGTAGCTAATACATTTTGAATCCAGTTTTTCGTATTAAAATCTCCAATCACTAAATCTCTTGAAGTTCTTGCTATAAAAGGACCACTAATGTTCCCTCTTAAAGAAAGTAATGCAGGTACTATTAAAATTAATGCCAAAAAACTATGGAACGGTAAAATTAACAGAGAAAGAATTAATCCCGCAAGGATAGACCCAATAATTGAAACACCTTCTGACGGAACAGTCTCTTTGATAATTTTCTCTTTAGTATCTTGAGATGACATATACCATCCTCATCAGAATTTATTGAATCAGAACTATTATTTTGAGTCATTTTTAGTTTGAGTATTATTATCAATGATTAATAAAAATTTATATTATTTAAGCATTAGGTATAACTAATTTAAAATAATTTTTCATTAGTATGTTATTTTCTTTTTTTCATTATTAACGTTTAATTGAAATTATATTATTTTTTTTTTATAGATTTGTCTAAATCAAATATTAAATATAAATAGATGCATAATTTCAGGTTTTATTAATGTTTAATAGATTATTATTTAATATAATCAAGTAATAAATTCTGTTTTTCTACGTTTTGGAAAGAAATTTTATTTTAAATAAATTTCATAATTTATTATTTATTAACCTCAAAATAATATTTGAAGAGAATAGATAGTTGACTCTTTGGAAGATAATCACGAAATATCAAATTCGATTAAAAACAAGTCGATTCAGAAAAAATCGTAGATTATTTTTTATTATAGTATACACAATTTCATTATTTTGGGCATTATATTTGGGCCCTATTTTTATTGATGCAATCATACCTGATTATGTACAACAAATATCTAGCCAGTTTGAAATATTGATAATAAATATAGTTGAATATACGTTTACATCTTTTTTTTTAATGTCGGTTATGTATCCCCTATTTGTTTTATTTAGAAAAGCTACCATTCCCAAAAAAGATATTATTTTATCAACACCTGTTAAGTCTGGAGACCTTATTTTAGGAGAGTTTTTAGGACAGTTACCATTTTATACTCTATTTATATTAGCAATAGGTCCATTTGGAATAAGTTTAATTTTACAAGTAAATCCAGAGTTGAATATGTTTCATAATATAATATTTTATGCTAGTTTCTTAGGATTAGCATTTTTTGGTACATCAATAGGAAATATCTTATCTAACTGGTTAGAATTGAAGATAGAGACAAATAAAAAATTAAAAAGATATGGTAATATAACTTTAATTCTAGTATCAATTTCTGTTTTATCTATATTTTATTTGTTTCATTTTGCTTTTGAATTCTTGAAAACATTCCCAGAATATAAAAATTATTTTCTTTTTTATCCATCTTTTTGGTTTTCAAATATAGTGTTATATTTTATTGAGCCTTCTCTTATAGAATCAAGTGTCATTACTATCTGGGGAAATTTGGGGTGTGCAGTTTTAATTCCAATTTTATTTAATTATATAGTATATAAAAAAGCGTATTTATTTCATGAGATGAAGATACAAACTGAAAATGGTACAGGATTACTTAAAAAGAAAAGTTTTTTTTATCAATTTATTAGTAAAATTACTCTTAAGAAATATCAAACTTTTGTAGTAATCCAATTCAAATCATTTTTACGAAAAAAAGAAAATATCATGAAATTAATTTATATTATTGGAACAATTAGCTTGCTTAGTATTTTCATGATAATAACCTTTGAAAATCGATCGTATTCTTTTAATATTAGCCCTTTTAATCTTCCAATAACTTTTCAGATAGTATTCAATAAGAACGTAATTGGATTAATTATTTCCTGGATGGGAGGCTTAATTTTTGGAGTATTAATGGGTATGTATGATTTTATGGGTTCAAAAGAACTTATCGATGTTTATAAAAAGACTCCAAGAGGGATAAAGGTATTAATTTTTTCATTTATTTACCAAGTGCTTATGATTATAGTGATTTTTGATATTATTTTTACAATTTTTTTATCGTTTTTAATTGATTTGGAAATTTTCATCTCTCTTTTATGTTTTTTCATCTACTTGATAAATAGTTTGATTATTTTCCTTCAAGCTATTGGAATTCAAAGTATTAGACCATTATTTGAAGAAAGACGTAAGAATTTAATTTTCAACAATTATTTAATTCTTTTTCTGCAAATTCTCTCACTTTTAATTACACTTGTTATATATATCCCAATATTTCCTGATGTTATTGACTCTCTTGTAGGATTAACCTATATTCTATTATATAATGTTTTAATTTCAATTACAATTACTATTTTTATATGTTTTTTTGGATTTCAGAAATTAAAGACTATTGAATAGTCTTCCTTCTCTCTAATTTTAATTTTTAATTTCCTTCTTTACAAATTCATAAATAAAATTTAGTAATAAAGGAATTATTAGAATGATTAATCCTATTGGATTATTAATTATTTCGATTGCAACTGAAGTAAATATCTCAAGTGGATTTAAAAATAGTAATTGGGACATTAAAAACAAGCTTATAGCTGTAGCAAATACAATAATAAAAGTATTTGACTTTGTATTGGATAAATACAGTAATATAAATAACAAAAAAATAACAGATAATGTAAATTCCATAATAAAATTAAAATTATTATTTATAATAAAATAAAAAAAAATTATTTAAAATGTGGTTTTTTCTTGAAATAATAAATAATTCCAACGATAGACACTGAACCAATTAAAATAATGAGCGTTACATCGAATCCCGGAATTTCAGTTTCTGGTTGAAATATTAATATTGAAATTGCTGTTTCTCCATTAGCTTTGAGGTAAGCAGCTGTAAGTAAACCATTGCTATTCCAATTAATTAATACTTCAAAGGCATTTGGCTTTCCAGGTAATTGTACTGTAGCGGTTGTATTAAGATTTTCCCAATCATAATTTGTTGCCATAATAAAGCATCCAGTAAACATAAATTGGTCAATCATAGCAAGTTGTTCATTAGAATAAGTAGATGGATTAACTATGTGAGGTATATAAGTAAAATTAGATAAAAAATCAAATGGACCAGAGTCTTCATAAGAGTAATTATCTTCCTCAAATACAGCCATAGAAGGGACGAAAAAGTCTCCAAATAACTCATCGATGCTTGTCCAGTTCTTCATATCAAGACTTAAATAAAGTGATAAATCTATAGGAGTTCCTTGAGGACCTCCGGAGCAAGATTCAACTTCAATACCAATATCTTCAACATCAATTTTAATACCTATAGTCGTAGGAATTGAAATGCCAAAATATTGTCTGATAGTATTCCAATTTGTTATAACATATTCATTCCAATAGGTTAATGCTAAATCGAATTGAGCATCAAGAAGATTTATTATTGTCATATTAGTCCAATTATTAGGCAAAGTATCTGGAGGTACTGAAGCAGTTGCATTCTGGAGAGCTTCATCAATTGCCCATTGAATGATTTCTGAAATACTCATTGTATCAAATCCAATGGGTAAGAAAGTAACATTAGCTTTTAAGTAATCGTCTAAAGTATTGAATCCATTGTCAAAAAGAGTTGTCATATTATCTGATTCCCATCCTGGAGGATTAGACTCGTTAAGCATATACCATAAACCATCAAGAATATAGGTAAGATTCAGTGTTGGCAATGATAGAGTTAAAAGATCCTCGATAGAAGTATCTAGAGGAAGTTCCGCTAACATCATTTCTGAGAATTGTTTCAGAAAAATACAAGTTAAAAAGCTTTCTTTTGCTTCAGGAAATACATCATCTAGCACAATATCAAAGATTTCTTGTAATGAAAGATCTTCCCATCCATTTGGCAATAATCCAAATAAAAGTGTATCATTAAATTGATTTACAGCTAATTCAATGAGAGGTATAAGAACGTCATCTTCCCATCCGGGAGATAGTGTCTCATTAAGTCCATTAACAACAGCACTAATAAATGTAGAATAATTTAACGATTCCCAATTTGCTGGCAATTCTCCTGCTAAAGCTGTTTTGTTAAATTCTGTTAAATAATACTTGAGTGTTGAGTCAATTAATGTCGAGAAATTCATAGTTTCCCATCCAGGAGCTAATATGCGTGATGCAATTTCATGTGATAGATTAACCATCACTTCTGGAATAGTCATATTCTCATATCCAAATAAATCGAGATTAGACAGTTCTCCTTGCATTTCTAACAATAAATCATCTACATTACTTACTACTTCATCTAAACCTTCAACATGTAAATTGACTTTCCATTTATATTCCTGACCTTCAGATACACCAATATAACCGTTTGTTTCTGCTAAGGACAATTTTCCAAGAGGTACAAGAAACAATATTCCTAAAATAGCAGTGCATAAAATTTTTATTTTTTTCATAATATCCTTAATTCCCTATTTTTAATTGAAATTTTTAAGATAATTATTCTAATTATCCAAACTCAGTTATTTAAATTTATTTCATTACAATTGACCAAATTTTATACACAAATTTCTCCAGATTTTTCTTGTTAAAATAATAAATTAATATGAAAAACATTTTTTAAATACGAATTTATCATTTTTATGTTTAGTAATGAAATTTGTTAGATATCAGTCTCGAGTTCAAGCAGGAGAATTGTTAGCAGATTACATTGGGACAGAAAATCCTTCACTTAAAAGTGAAATTTTAAAGAATCCCTCTCAATTTTTATGCTTTGCAATACCAAATGGAGGTGTCCCTATAACAGAAGGATTTTGTAGCCGATTTGGATTTAATTATGATGTATTAATTGTTCGAAAAATTAAAATTCCTTATAATACAGAAGCAGGTTTTGGTTCAATAACTACAGATGGAACCGTATTAATAAATAAATCATTATTATCTCGCTTAAATTTATCTGATCACGAAATTGAATCTTCAATTGAGTTAACAAAAAAGGAGATAAATGATAGATTACAATTTTATAATAAAATGTTAGACCCAGAAGATTTTTATGAAATTTACGTCAAAAATAAATCTATTTTCATGCTTGATGATGGACTTGCTTCAGGATTTACTATGCTAGCCGCAATTAGTATGGTTAAAAAATATAAGCCAAAAAGAATCTTTATTGCTGTACCAACTGCGCCCCTAAGAACTGTTAATATTGTTAAAAAAGAAGTTGATAACATTTTTTGTCCAAATATCCGAGATGTGTTATGGTTTGCTGTCGCAGATGCTTATCAACATTGGTATGATGTGCCAGAATCAGAAGTATTACAAATTATACAAAATTCAAAATACTATCTCTATGGTACTCAAAATTTATAGAATAATCAGTGTACTCTTTAAACTTACATTTATAAAGCTGAGTTATTAATAAAAGAAAAGTAAAAAAAAATATAAGAATTTAAGCGCTATACAAACGGAATAGAATAGAAGAATGAGGAATAAAGAACTCGTCCTTGCGCTTAATCACCACAGTGTGAAAATACTCGGCAAGCCCGAGGAAGCCTCTTATTACTGACTCATCTTCTTCAAATTTGAAATGAATAGTCGCAATAGCAGCTCCTTCTCTAAAATTAACTTTATCGTAAACACGCTCATCTATTAAAGGGATTTTGAGTTCATTGACTATTTCATAAACTCGCTTTATGAAGAGTTCTCGTTTAGGCATTTTTAACCTTCCTTTTTATATTTATTCAATTCTTGTTAATTTTTTAGAAAAATTGAATTTTAAGTAAATATCAAAATTACTAATTTAATATATTATATAATATTAGTAGTTTAGTTTTTTTAATAATTAATGTTTTTTTTTATTAGTACAGTTTAACAAGAATTTAAAAGTTCTTTACGTATGGAATAAAATTATATATAGATATTAATATAATTAAAATATAAAACTTATTAATAATAATATAAAATTTTAACAATTTTTCAATCACATTAGAGGAATTGAGTAAAACGTGGTTTCTAAAGAACAAAAAAAAGTTGAAAGAGTAATTAACTTCATGAAAAAAGGTTTGACTTCTTTAGCTGATGATTTAGAGGAAACAGTTAAAGGAATTAATGATTTTATAAAATCTTTAGCGAAAGCACAAAAAGATTTAAAAGGTGTAAAAGTGGTTGAAGAAGTTCAAACAGTGAGTACTTCCTCTAAGAAAATAGCAACACCTACTACTCCTGAAACTGCAAAATCAGCAGCAGCTAGTACGCTCTTCAGTTTGTTAAGTGGAGCCGGAGGACAAGCAGCAGCTCCTACTCCAGCTACAACTCCTGCCCCAATTGCGGCACCAACAGCACCAAAACCTCCAAGTAGTGGACCTCCCAAAGCACCACCAAGCGGAGGACCGCCTAAAGCACCACCAAGTGGAGGACCACCCCAAGCGCCACCAAGTGGTGGACCTCCAAAAGCACCTCCTGGAGG
>SMTZ1_10007230_pt1 | contig 15479 bp, 9 predicted proteins | sample DeeMarSWOR136_30_FD_25667 | JGI IMG/M metagenome (IMG submission 25667)
GAGTTTCGGGTAGGAATGAGGAATAATTTACACACAGAGTAATATTTTCATTCCATAGTACATCTAAGTCTGTTGTATCTATTTGTGTTATCGAACTCGTGTGGTTTTTAATTTCAAAATCGATATATCTCACAGCATCTTGATAACCAGACTCAGAGAGATTGACTTTTATGGAATATTCTCCCGGCTCATATTCGCAACTGTATAATAAGAACGAATAATTCCCACTTCCTTCATCGTTCAGGTTATTGTTAGTGTCATTAACAATTACTGCTCCTTTATAAATTTCAAAAATTTTATCTGATACTGGTTGAATTCCCGTTCCATCCGCAACTTTTTCGTAGAAAACCGTAATATTTATTGTATCATTCTTATAAAGCCAAATCGAATACGGCTGAGCTGAGATCGAGGTGCCATAATCCCAACCTTTTCCATTTTGTGCAGATTTTATTGTGAGATCTGTGAGATCATCAGAAATACTTAATGTCACATTAATTCGTGTTTCTTCGGTAAGAGTGAAATCATAAGTATACCTATATTCTGTATCTTTCCCGGTAAGATTCAATACAATTTCGTAATCTGTACCTTGGTAGAGAGCAGATACATTGTATGTATCTGCAGGCAGCATTAAATGAGTCCATCCCGATGTATCTGTGGGTGTTCGTATAATATGCCCACCTGAGGAATTTACAAGTGTCAAATAAGCATTGAATAACGAATAGCCCGTTGTTTTATCACTTGCTAACAAGTGGAGTGCGGTTAGATTACAGTTTTCGAGAGTGTGGAAGATTTGTCTTTGAGTTAAAGGCAAGTCAATTTCAATTGTCTCGTTTTTAATCATGAAACGAGTTTCGTTCACCCAGTAATACGCAGTGAGAATATGGTTGTCGTTAAGAAGCCCCCTAAATGTAACATTACCCGTAGTGTCTGTGGTTTCGGTTTGAAGCAAACCCATTGTACTATTACGAATTTCAATTTCTGCTCCTTCAATTACATTGTTATCAAGATCCTTTGCCTGTAATGTTAATACTTTTCCAGCAGATTGAGATTCTCCCCATCCTTCAAGCAAAGGGCGATCTTGCAATCCAGGAGCTCGTTGTTCTACATAATCCCCTTGCGTATCGTTGAAGACAATACCCCAGTTGTAGAGTTCAAAGTATCCACCAGGTCCCCTCATAGGAGTGCGTTGTTGCCAATATGGATATCTTCCCTCGTATCCATTATAATATCCGTAGTTAAAAGTTAGATTATTCATCACATTACCCCAAACAGTCCCAACTCCATCGTATTTACTAGCATCATGTGAGTGGTGTCCTTTTTCACCTTGTCTGTTCCATTGGCAAAACCACGACGCATTTCTCATTGCTGGTGTTGTAGAATGCCAACCTTGAGAGATCCCAACTAAATCTCTATCAGTATATTGTGAATCTAAATCCCCATCGTATCCAGTTACAGCATCATAACCCCAATCATGCCCACCAAATCCATAAGCACTATCTGGAAGAGTGTAACTAGATGTTCCGTATCCAGGATTCCACCATACTGCGTAAGTCCAAGTGCCTTGGGTAAGAGCATTTTTCGCCCATACCTTATAAGCGATTCGAATAGTATCGTCTAGAGATGTAATCGTATAGTGTCTTTCGTAAAGGAAATTTGTGTGATCGTAGATCATTTTCACTGTCTTTTTTACAGGCCCATCCGATACTATTGCAATTGTATTTATACCATTTGGTGTTCCACCCCCAAAACTCCACGAGTACGACATCCACCCCCAACGATAAGAAGTCATGTGCTGTTCCACCTCAACACCGCTGTGTTTATTGAAAAGCTCGTAAACATGCGCGTGGTAGCTTGTAGTATAAATTCCCATACTGACTTTAAACTTATCATTTTCGAGTGAATAATCTAAATTTTCAGTCTTTTCCGTTATATCGTAGCCAAAATCATAGCTTGGAGCAGATTTTGCACCATTTTGGATTGTATCAAAATATACAAAATAATATCTTTTTGTATTGTTGAGCGTTGTTCCATTCATAATCCACGAAAGTTCTCCCGAAGCTTTGGTATCAGCATCATAATCGCTGTCCTTATCGAACTGGGATGGGCATTCCTGAATTATATTACCGCTAAGATCATTTTCAATTACTCTTATAGAATTTTCATCGAATGTACCTGAGTCTTCTTGTTCCTGTAATAACATAGTAAAATCGATATGTACTTCAAGTAATCGATTTGTAAAATTAATAGGATCTCCCGTATATCTGCCGACTCCAGATGCATTTATATTTACTCTATAACTCCATAGATAATCCCACCAAATACCTGGGTCGAACTCCCCTGCTGCTTTAGGTTCTGTAATTGAAAAATCGTCTTTAGGATTTATATTATCGTCTAAGGATTCAGATTCGCCATCGATGTTTAAAATTGGCGTTATTCCAATAAAAAGCGTCCAAATAACAAGAAAAATAAGTAAATAGCCTTTAATGTTTTTGTAATTGCGCATTTTAAACACTATTGTTGTTTTTAGTAAATTTTTAGAAACAAAAAAAAAAATTTGTTAACTACTAAAAAAAAATTACATTTTAAATAAGTTTTGGTGAAAAATTTGATATTATATTTTATAACAAAAAACTAACGGACCATTTGATGTTACTAATTATAGGAAAAATAAAAAAAAAATTAATTTAACTCACTATTTCTGTTTCCAGTTCTGTCGCTTTTTCTTTCTTCTCTTTTCTCTCTAAAAACGCATCTTCTAGAACATTTAGATATTCCACGAGAACTTGATTTGATTTAGCCTTGGTTGCGTACTGCTCTTTAATAATGTTCAAAAGATATTGTGGGAAAAAAGTTTGGATAAAAAAGTCAGTTAGTAAAGCGTAATATTCGTTTCCTTTTTCGTCTTGTATAACTTGAATCATTTTTACTTCCCAGAGTTTCTTAAGAACATAATCCACATCTTCTACGCCTTTTTTCTTTAGCTTTTCGAGATCGTTGCGAGTTACTATAGCGGTTCTGAGGAGTCTTAAAGTCTCATATACTTGAGGATCAAGAATTACTTCGATTAATGCTAAGTTATCGCTTTCATTTGGTTTATATTCTTGAAAAAATTTCTTAGATTCGATTATATAATCGTTTGCTTGTTGTACTGGAAGGCCTTTTACTGAAGGATCTGCTAACAATTTAGTAGGGGGAACTCGGGTCATTAAAATATCGTGCGTTAGAAATACCAGCTCAGAGGGCATTCCTTTCACAGATGCTTCTTTAATTAAGTCGTTTTTAATCAAGGAAATAACTATAGCATCTAAATCGACAAAACCGCGTTTGTATTTGTCTTTAAGCCATACCATCAATTCTGATTTGGTAATCACGCCTTCCTCCCTTAATCGATTCAAGATTAGTCTTTTTATCTCGTCTTCGTAAACGATTGCGAGTTGCTGCTCTTCGTTCAATTTAGGATATACGGATAATCTTTGAAAAATAGACGGCATTAAATTAGTTAGAGTTTCTTCTTCAACTGTTGCAACGATTTGACGCGATATGTCAGATAAACCCCCTTCATAAAGGTCTGGGTCGTCTTCTAAGGTTAGAAGCAGTATTATATAATATCCAGTTTCTGGTCCAGTATAATAACTCGCCACATTGAGAGAACCAACCATCAAACTGACCATTCCTGGTTCTCCCGTATATTCATGCGTGCTATATACCTGCATAAGGGTTTTAGCAGTGAGATTGACTTCCTCTGGATATTGCGCAACTACTTGAGTTCCTACTCTTTCATCCCATTTCATTATTACTAATCCTACTGGCATTTAATATTCACCTCCACTTATATCATCTTTTTTAAAAACATCATATTTGTTTGGATCTTCTTTTGGCTCTTCTTTTGGGGGTTCTTCCTCGTATAAATCTTCTTTTGGCGGTTCTTCTTTAGGTAGATCTTCCTTTGGCTCCTCCTTTCGTGGTTCTTCCTCGTATAAATCTTCCTTTGGCGGTTCTTCTTTAGGTAGATCTTCCTTTGGCTCCTCCTTTCGTGGTTCTTCTAATATTAGTTCTTCCTTTGGTGGCTCCTCCTTGATCTCAGCTAATTTCTTTTTTTCTTTTAATCCTAAGATTTCGTTTAATGAGAGTCCTATAGAGCTCCATTTATCCCCGAGCGATTTAGTCATGAACTCCATTTTTGTTTCACCAATAATTCCTTCGGGTATTGTTTTACCAGATTTAATTGATTTCCTCATTTTAGAAACATCTTTTATGAACTGCGGAATTCGCATATATTGGATGTATTTCATAGTTCCGTATCCACCGACGAATATTACGATAACTCCAATGATTATAAACCAAACCATTAACGGAAGACCCAGAGGCGAAATTGGAATAATATTTATCGTAATTAGTTCACCTTCGGAAGAAAATGTGTAATTTGCCTTTTCGATGTAGATACGAGCGGTATCTGTTAATACTAATAGCATCGTACCATTTAAAGCCGCAGCTCCTACTCCTACAGAATAGTTCCCGTTGCCTAAATCGTCAAAATTATATCGTATTCCTTGAAATATCATCCAAACTGTAGCTCCGATTATAGGCGCATTATTATTCGTTGGATCAGATAAGAACAAAGAGAAATTTAAAGGATTTCCGGATACGATTTCAATAATATTATTCTTAAAAAGTGCGGATAATTGCAACGTTGTGTTTCTTGCAATAATTTCCAACGAAAGAATGGCTTGTCGCTCGACATAATTCGGCAATCCAATCGAGACTACTAACACATACGAGCCAATCTGACGGAGTTCTGTATTAAAGTTAAGTTCGTAAATGCTGTCCTCAGTATTATTTAACTCGCTTGAATTACTTTCTACTACAAGGCCTCCTACCAATCTTTGCCATTCCAGAACAGCAGAGGCGTTAGAAATGCCTATACCCGCCGCAGTGGAATAATTAAATTCCCAAATTCGTGATGTTCCAACAATTACTGAGACAGGTTCAATTATTGATATTTTACCATTTATGTAGGTATTAATTGGATAAATCTTCAGATTGATAGTTAGTACTTGCGTGGTATAATTTAGTCTGTTTGCTACGATCCTTATGTTATAGGTTCCATGATACACAAAATCTGTACTATTTAACTCCAGTTGGTAATTTCCGGACCCCAGATTGGTCAGGGAACCTTTTAAATTACTAATCTGTATTACTGAATACACAACGCTCGCGTCGTCAATGCTTCCAGTTGATGGATAGGTTTCTTGATAATTGACTGTTAAAGTGATATTCTCCAACCAATAAGCCTCAATATCAGTAGCACTCGGAGTGAGTGAGGTACTTTTGTTCGAAAGGGTAAAAGGAATGAACGCATTTGCTTCTTCGTAGCCCCCCTTAGACGCAACTACGACCATGGTGTAAGTTACTGATGCGTTAAAAGAAATATCAGGTGGATTTCCTGTATCTATAGATGTCGTGTATCTGCCGTTTTGATCAAAGTCAAAATTAATATTTTGAGTGCTAATCTTAGTATAACCAAGTTTAATGTAGTAATACACGGTGGCGCCATCAATTGGACCCTCGTCTCCTGGCCCAACATAATATGAGTAATTTACTGCGAAATTTAGCGTTTCTCCTAATATTTTTTGAGCGACTGGTTCCTCGGTAAGCGTTACAGAAAACTCTGCTAAACTAACATTAACATGGATATCTTGGAACCCGGTGAAATATAATGAAACATTTCGAGCATCTGGATCAATGTCTCCAACTGTTTTTAAATTACGCCAATCTCCTAAATAAAATACATCAAAAATTACAGTTCCTTCCGATTGATCGGTGAAATTTTGCCAAATAAAAGTCGCTTTCCCTCCAACAGTAAGTTCGGTACCGATTGTCTCAAATGTATTGCTTACATTATAGTGAAATGTTACATTTGCGTTCTCAAGAAATTCGTAAAGAACATCATTATCTTCTCTTTGACAAGTTAGGGTTATGCTTGTTAAATTTACATTTTCAAATTTCGTTATATTCAATCCAGCTGCATTAACATAAGTGTCGTTTAGAATAACATTTTTTGGTGAAGTAATCGTTAAAGGTCCTTTACCATATTTGGAATATGAAGCGTTAATTGTATAAGTATCATTAACCAATCTAGAAAAAGTAAAGGTGCCAGTCGAATCAGTTTCGTTTTCTCGGATTTTATCGTTAGTTGAATTCCAAACGGTAACAGTAGCGCCAGGGACAGCATTTCCATCTATGTCGGTGACATTTACAAGTAAATTATAGAAGAAATTGTCTGTGGTAAAAACATGAATATTAATAGGCGTTTGTAGCGATCTTTGAGTGTGATTGAATAGTCCTACAATAGCAGAATGTGGTAAGTTACCAGTTGTAAGGTTTGCGTATTCCCAAAGATCAATACACACATAATTCGTCGATCCCCCCCCAGAATTATCGAAATCGCCTGGGAATTCCGGAATATACGAAAACAAGTGTTCAGTACTATCTACATATGTCACAGTCCCGTTTACATCCCCGAACACCATTGATCCTTCAGATTTGTCAAAATCAGCTATAAAAATGCCGACGGTAACATTAATTCCATCCTCGTCGTGCATGATAGTGTAATTCTCAACCTCATAAATCGGAGATCCTTCTATGCTTGGGATATTCTCTGTGTAAATATTATCAGTTATAGCATCCATATTATTCCAATTATCCAAATTTGATAGATTATATTGCCCATTTGCTACATAAGAATTGGTATACGCACCAACATAATTCGATTCAAAATATATAGTTCGCTTAATGTTCCAAAGACTATAGTCGTAATAAAAAGAAATAACATCAGAAATATGCATGTCCCAAGTTTGCGTCCAATTCACTTCGTACTTCGCCATAACTTGCCCATTCGCTAATTCTGTTATGTCTTCAATAGTTGCGATGTAAGTGTTATCCTTATTATTCACAATTTCTTCGTCTGAAAGCGAAGTATTGTAAATAACGACCTCATCCATGTATCCCGTGTAATTAACATTATTGATTCTCACTTCTCCCGGAGGATCGGGGGAACTTCCGTGTTGAGTTGCTCCTAGACTAAAATTCGACTGAGGGGCGTCTGTATTCATTTCTCCTCCCCACACGCCTGCATACTCCACCCACACTCCACTAGACACTTCTCCATTATCTACAAAAGTCCTAACAGTACCAGCGAGACCATCGTATGTAAGCGCAACAAAGTTCCAAGTATTAAGTTTTATATTTGCTCCCGCTGCTACAAAATCTCTTTGTGTATTACCGCTATCAGTTTGAAGGTACAAATGAGTAAAATAGGCATCTTGACCCGCGTTATAATTAATTCCTATCTCAATATTGTCGTTTGCATCATCTGCTGCTTTCGAAAGCCAACAATTCCTTGTTGCATGATTCGACCAGGCAGCATCGTTATAAGCGGTTGGATAAAGCCACGCAGTGATCGTCCAATCGTAACTTCCCTGATCGCTGAAAGGACCAACGGAAGTATCCGCTCCAGGATCTCCTAAAATATATCCGTTTGGAAATTGAGCAATACCATGTCCATCAAAGTATAAGCAACTGTCTCCGAATTTTTTGATACCCGTTGAAAATGATACTCCGTCCCACAAATTCATAGGAGTAGATGCATCAATTTTTCCTGAATAATCCCATGTTTGCCTTCCCGATCCTTCGTCAAAATGACCTAGAAAAGCCAACTGGGCAGAATTTTTTTCAGGCCGAAGAGAAGCATTTGAGTGGACATTATCGTTATTTAATTCTAGTGTATGATAGCCTGCGCCCTCTTCAAATTCAATGTTATAGCTCGAAGCATCCGAGGAAGGAGGATCGATGTCAACCGTAACTTTATCTCCAGTCCGAGAACTTGAGAAACCGGTATTGTAGTCTGGAGTCTCAATACCATCCAAATTTTCGTTGAAATATAGGAAATAGGTCCGATTTGAGGACGAAGATACATTGGCCATGAAGGTTAGCGAACACCATTTGACATAAGAATTCGTCGGAGGATTCCAGTATGTGATGTTCCATAATTGACTTGGTATAACTTTCCAATCGTTGTGTCCAGAGTAATTAAATCTTACTAATCTAGCAGAACTGATATAATGCTCATTTTCTCTAAAGGTCAAAAATATATCGACGGGTTGGTATCTATCAATAGTTGAATTCTCAATTTCAATTCCAATCCGGTATCTATAGGTTTTATTCCACCAATCGCTAAGATCGTATTCGTAATCGTGATATAGGACATCCACAATATCATCAAGCAACCAATCCAGCATAGATGTTGATGGGGGAGTATCTAAAATGTTATTTTCTTCTTCATTGATAATATTTTCGTTGTTAAGGTTGATTGGAATATTAATTATTGGTATTAGAAACATGGAAGTTAGTAAAATTATAAAAAATACGAGAGATTTCTTCTTTATATTCATTTTAATTCATTTATTTTTTCTATTATTAGATAATAAGATTATTAACATTTATAATACGAAAATCATTATAAAAATTTTTATGACAAAAAATATTAATTTTATACTATTCCGAATCGTGATTTTTTCGCTAAAAAATAAAAATTAAAATAGTGAGAAATCAATTGGGTTTATTTTTTATTTATTTTTGAAAGGAATAAAAATATTTTTCGTTTCTTTGGATTTTTAATATTATCAATGATGTATTTTCCAGAAAAGAGATTACTTCTCTTAAATATTGAGCCAATTCTATCCATTATTTGATCGTTTTTTGGGTAAAATTGAAACACAATTTTCCCTTGTGGTTTTAAAATGCCATAAAAAGCTTCCATTAATCTTATTAAATTTTCCTCCATGACAGGATTATTTAACTCTCTATAAATCCACTGTAGCGCGGAAATAGAAATAATGGCTGAAAAAATCGACTCCTTAAAGGGTGGAAAGCTCATGTCTGCAAGAATAGGATTAAGTTCGGGATTTTGATAAATGTATAAGAGTCTTTTTACTATATCAAACGATACAACATTGAATCCTAATTGTTTTAATACAATCGAAGAAAAACCGCATCCGCAACCCGCATCGAGAATCCTTTCGTTCTTTTTAATATTTAATATTTCAAGCGCTCTAAGGGTGATTGTTTCTTGCGTTTTCATCATACTTTTTGAGGTACTATATTTGAACGCTTGTTCATCGTTGAAATATTCAAAAACATCTCGAAATGATTCTTCAGGTCTAATAGTATTAATGTTAAAACGAAATTCTTTCACGGTAGTTAATCACAATAAAAACGCTTAGTGAAATAATAAAAAGAATAAATTTTATATTTTTTTTATCGTTTTAAAATTCATACTTTCATTAGTTAAAATAAAAAAAATAAAAAATTAGCTCGTAAAGAGACCTATTAATGTCTGAAAAAGAAGAAAAGTTAAGCGTCGTAAAAAAGACCATAAAAATGGGTAGGAAATATGGTCGTGTAAAGCAGATCAATATTATTAAAAGAGACGCGTTTATCCCTTCGAGTTTGGAGGCCCAAATTAAAGAAGAAATTAAAGGACTTAAGACAATCACGCCTACTGCAATTTCTTCTAAGTGGGATATTCGAGTATCGACTGCTAGAAAATTATTAGAAAAATATCAGGAAGAGGGGCTTATCGAATTAAAAATGAAGACCCCAAAAATTAAAGTCTATGCTCCTTTATAAGTTTTCTAATCGGAATATTCCCTTTTTTTAAAAAAGAATTTAATTTTATCAACGAATTCTTCTTTTGAAGTTTTGCCTATTGCTTTTTTCAATAAATGTTTGATTTCGTCTTCTCCACTCAGTATATCTTCGCCAAAATCTAAGCCGTCTACATCAAAGCGTTCGGATGAAATAAGTTCTGCAATTTCTTGAGCTTCTAAAAGTTTTTCTTCCGTATCAATGTATTCTCTATCGGATTCTTTTAAAAGTTGCTCTTCTTCTGATTCATTTTCATAAAAGTAAGATTCAAGATCACCTTCAAATAAATCTTTCGCGAGTTTTTGCTCGGTTTCGGGCGAAATTCTAGTTTGAATTACTTCTTTTTCCTTTTGTTCGATGCTTTTTTTGAAAAAAACTTCTAATTCGGTGAAGAAATTATATAAATTTTTTTTATCTCGTTCTATTTCCTCGCCGAGAAATTGCTTTACTTCTTCGGATAAAATGAAAGCATTATTTAAATCGTATTTAAAAAGATAGAATCGCACTTTTTCTGAGAATTTCCTTTTAGTAATTTTTATTTTCGAAGGTGTTTTTCTCGCGGGATCAAGAATTTTCATAAAATAGTTATTACCCTCTTTATACACGGACTCTAACACGAGCCAATGTTGCCGCGTGTTAATAGCTACGCAAGAATCCTGGCCTTCTGTGGTGTATTCCTTAAGTAAGTTAAATTTTTTCAAAAATTTTTCGCTATCCAGGTCTCTCGTATCTTGTCTTGAGAAGAAGAAAGAGCCGGTACCGTCTATCGATATTTGAGGGATAAATTCACCTCCAAATAGGAAAAAAAGCAATTTTAATTCGTATTCCCACTTTAACGAGATAAGGTGATTCCTTAATATAAAGGGATGCAAGAGATCCGATTCAAAAAAAGAATTGTACATGTGATTTATTATTTTATCGTCTGGATCGAAATTCCTGTTTTTATTTTTCTCAAGTTCAAAGTGCATTAATAATTTATAATTCTCAAACATCTCAGGGATCTTCTCTGAAAGATATCTGCTAAATTTATTATTTCCGATTGATTTCAACAATAAATAATCGAGCACATAAGCCCATTGGAATTCTTTTTTCTCCTGGTCGATAGCGTAGAAATCTTTAACCTTCGGATAGAATTGGTCTAAAAAGTCTTTCACTTTAATGTTTTTATCTGGATTGACGAACATCAAGAATGTAGCTAAGCCACACGCGTTGGGTAATTGCGAGTAAAGAGGGAAGTTCTTGGACATAAGTCAACCCCAAAACTTTGAGTAATTAAAATAATATTGGCTAATGAGTAATAAAAAATTTAAATTATAAATAACTTTGTGTAAGTGCAGCTGTAGCCTAGTGGTAAGACGCTGGCCTCGAGAGCCAGTGCGCGTAAGCGCTCGGGGGTTCAAATCCCTCCAGCTGCGTTTTCTATGATTTAATTGTAGGGGAATGCCATATAGATTTATACTATAAGAACTCTTTTTTTAGTGACTTAATCGAAAATTCTTCAAAGAAATTAATGGATTTTTCCCAAAACAGCGATTTTCAATCAAAAGACGATTTAAAAAATATCTTACAGGAAACTATTTTAGATTATCACAAAAAAATCGAAAGCTCTTCATTCATAAAAAGAGGAGGTAACGGTAATAACTCAGCGGAATTGCTAGTTAATTTGGGTATTCCCGTAAAACTACTCACAGTTATTGGATCAAACGCTAGTTGGATGGTATCGGAATTACAAGATTTAGGTATTGATGTAAGTTCAATATATCTGTTAGATAAACCAACGCCAATTAGTACCATAATAGATGATCCACCAATTACTAAAATATTAGTCGCACCGAATTTCAAGCGAGAAATGAATTTTGACAATATTACCATTTCAAATGAAGTTTTTCAAGGAGTAAAAATAATCTTTTTTACACCAATTGCTGAAAAATTTAGAAAAATTGTCCATTTGGTCGAAAAAATCGAAATAATTAGTGCCTTTTCTATAGAATTGCAAAAAGTAAAATTATATTCAGAGTTAAAGGATTTATCTAAGTTCAAAATGGACATCTTATTTTCCAATTTAAAAGATCTTTTAGAAATTTTTAAGAAAGAAATTAAAGATTCAAACGATATTCAAGCAATTAAAGAAATGATTACGGAAATTGACAAAGATCTACATAATCACTCCTACATTAGAATTTATACTTTTGGCCGAAAAGGTTCTTTCATAAGGGCAGATAACGATATAAGTTTGGATATTCCAATAGTTCCAGTTAAAGTATTGGATCAAACTGGTGCAGGAGATACATTTGCAGCGGCGTTTTTAGCGAAACTATATTCAATAGTTGAGGATAAAAATAAGCTTTTTACATTATACCAACAGAAGAATCGCGAAAATTTATTAAATATTTTAAAAGAATGTGGAGAATTTAGTACCTACGCTGCCGCTTATAGATTGAATAGTGGAAAAAGTCCTAACAAAAAAGAACTAGAAAAATTTATGAAAAATAAGGAATTGAAATAAAACGAGTTTAGGATATAATTTGGGATATTATCGTTTCCATTCTTGATTTTTCGGCCTCTATCATATCGAGGGCGCCAATAGTTTTTTCTAAATCCTCTTGCTCTTCAATAATCAATAACAAGTAAAAATCAAATCCACTTAAATTTAAAACTTCTATAACTCCTGAAAATCGCTTACCGTTAGTAAATTTATCAGAAAATTCGTACAATTCTTTATTTTCTGATTGTACTTTTTTCAGAACCTCGAGATAAAGATTATATATCTTTAGTTTATCAATTAATCTTAACGCTGTATAATATTCTCCAATTGTTATACCTGCTGAATCTAATAGAGATATGAACACTAAGTTAAAATTTTTGGAGACATCTTCGAAGTAATTGTACAGCATTTCTATGTTTTCATATAGAAACGATAATCCTGTCGAAAACGCGTCCATAATGGCTTTTATATCAAAAATTGACGTTTCAAAGAAATAAATTTGGAATTCCTTATATTTTAGCAGAGATTGTTTTAACAGCAGAACTCTTTTATTTAGGTCTCGATCTTCTTTAAGTTTTGGATCGAATTTATGTAAGAGAATCATAACGGGAATATATTCTCGTACCTCTTTATAATATAATAGAAGACTATCGAGGTATTCTGTCGATTCTGTGTATCTATCGTTATTTTGAACATCAATAACGTAATATACTATATCGGTATTAGCCAAGTACTTATGAGGATTTCTTAAATAGTCGTCTCGATACTGTTCCTGCCCTCCAAAGTCGTGTCGGATAATTTCTAGGTTCAAAAACTGAAAAACATCTCGTTCAACTAATTTAGTAGGCTTTAGTTTTTCTACTTTTTCTATATAACCAAATTTCTCTTTGATTGCGAGAATTATCGATGTCTTACCTGCATCATCTAAGCCTAAAAACTTAATAGATTTTCGTGGCATGGTTAATCAAAAGGAGAAAAATAATTTTTCTAATTTTATTTTAGTAATGAATATATTGCACAAGCGTATATATAAAAGTTCTTATAAATTTGTTTTAACCACCAGAAACTGGAATCGAGATATAGACCTTATCGCCATCTTTCAAATCGGTCTTTTTTCCGTTTAAGAACTTTATATTTCTTCCATTTACTAGTATTAGGATTTGTTTGCTAAGAAAATTCCTTTTTTTATTTAAGAATTCTTCTCCTATTTTTTCTTTATATTCAGATACAAAATTAGAAATAAGTTCCTTTATATTTTTTGCTTCGTAATCGAGAACATTCTCTTTGATTTTTAAATAAAATACATTCAGTAAATGAAGTTTAACAGTAGCCATACTTAAACTGTTAAAATTGTTTAGGACTTTTAAACCTCTTCATTATGAAATGAAAATTCGATATCTTTCGATTAATAGTTAAAGAAAGACATTTATTGTTTTGATTTCTTTTAGGCTCTTTTTTATTATCTCTTCTAAATTAATGGATTTGATGAGATTTTTTATCGACTTATAAGTATATTTTTGATTTTCTGGACAGAATGGGCAATAACTTCGTTCTTCTATTTCGGGAGAAATCTTTTTCAGTTTTTCAAAAATATCCTCCGAATTAAGACCGATACAGGGGGTGAAAATCGGGGGTGAAAAATATTTAGTACTTGTGGAAATTAAATCTAAATCAATTGAATTAGGACAGCATCCTATATTTGCTAAATTTGCTCCGCTTGTTATCCCACGAATTGAATATTTTTTAAGATGTTCGCTTTCGGACAAAAGGGTAGAAATAAATTTGAACCGTATTATATTACAAAGGGAACAATAATATTCTTTTTCTACGATATCGCTAAAAATTTCTTTAAGGATGGCGTGAAAATCAATTATGTGAAATATCAGGGATTTACTATTATAATATTTGCTCAGCACTTTACCTATGCTTAAACTCAATCTGTTTATATCTGTAGATTCCAACAAATCGAATATGACGCCATGAATTTTACAGCCTCGCCTCATAAGCAAGAATGTAGATAATATATCAGTAGTTCTTCCAATATTTATGCTTAAAATATGTTTATTTTCTTCTATTGGGAGACCCCCCCAGTTAGAATTTATATTTTTCGTAAATAAATAAGTAAAATCTTCCCTAACTTCTATGAAAACCTTTTTCTTTGGACTGGATAAATTTACTTGTAAGTTCAATTCAGTTAATCGATCTAAAAATGCTTTTCCAACTTGGTTAGCTACATCTTGGGACGAAAAATCGTGTTTGCCAGATCTTCTAGCTCTTATTGCAAAAGAATCGTTTGGTTCAAGGATTTCTTCCCCTAATTCTAACGCCTTATTTGCTATATTTTCGAGTTGAGATGATGTTCGAAATCCTGGACTTACTGAATGAATCCCAAAAATATTTTTTAAAACCTCAACTGCTCTTTCAATATCTTCATTTTTAAGAAAGAAGAGTATTCGCGTAAAATCTTTGGAAAATTGGTACTTATGGAAAGTAATTTGATTTTTATTCAACGAAAATACGATGTTCTTAGTAAGAGTTTTGATCAAACGACTTTTAACCTTTTTCGACTTGAGCCAAATCTCGTTGTATCTAATTAATATCAAATTAAATAATTTTGAATCCACATTAGACATGTTCAATTTAAACCAGCTATTTCAACTCAGAATCTTCAATGGATTTCGCGGGATGCCCCCTATAATTGCTATTGGCTTCCAATATCTGCCCAGATAAAGTGTAGGTGTGGGCAAATACATTAGTGTTCTCCCCAATTTTAGTACCGGGCATTAGAACAACTTTGGAGCCCATTAAAACGTTATCTCCAACGATTATCTTTTGAATATAAAACTTATCTTGCTCAATACCATAAGACAAGATGGCGCTACTAATCCCACATATGACATTTTTACCTATTGAAACGAATTCAGACGATATCCATGCCTGATCACAAGCAGAATGTTTGCCAATTTTTACACCAAAACATCTTAAAACGAAACGATTTTTTAACCACGGGAGCGGGTTTGTAAAAGCTACGAACATAGGCCATTTTTTAATCAGATTGCGGATGTTCCAGTACTTAAAATCCTTATCGGCAATATCTCGTTTAAAAATACCTTCTTTAGGTTTATGTATCAGATTAACGATTGAGAGAATGATCCTTGAGATAATTATAGAACAAAACAATAACAGATAGATTGCTATAAGAATATTGAGAGGAAGGAGGAGCCAAAACAGCCAGAACAAGCTAGATACCCAAAACCATTGATAGTAATAATACTCGAATATCGTTAAA
>SMTZ1_10032752_pt1 | contig 15477 bp, 14 predicted proteins | sample DeeMarSWOR136_30_FD_25667 | JGI IMG/M metagenome (IMG submission 25667)
CACGGTGGAGAGGGAGGGCATCTCCTACGCTCATCCGTCCAGGTTCATTCTGATTGGGACCATGAACCCCGAAGAAGGAGAACTAAGGCCACAGCTGGCTGACAGGTTCGCGCTCCACATCTACATCGAGGGAATATACGATAGGGAGCAGAGAGTGGAGATCATCCGAAGGAACCTCGAGTTCGGAGAGGACCCCGTGGGATTCACGAAGAGCTGGAGTCGCGAACAAACTGAGCTGAAGAAGAGGATCGTCGCGGCCAGGGAGATCGTCGCCGAGGTGAAGGTCCCCGACTACTTGTTGGAGGTAGTGGCAACGGCTTGCGTGAGGCTTCACGTGGACGGCCATAGACCCGACATATCAACGATAAGAGCCGCGAAGGCCCTCACCGCCCTCGATGGACGGAGGCAGGTTGCCCCGGAGGACATTCTCAAGGTCGACGTCATGGCCGTGGGCTACAGGACCCGGGGCTTCGGTTTTGAGGAGCCCGCCAGGCCTGAGGAGATCAGGGAGGTGTTCAAGGAGGAGGTGGAGAGCGCTCAAGCAGCACTGAGCGGGCTCTAGGAGTCGAGTTTGAGCTCTGATTCAGAAACCGCGCCAGGTTCCCCGCCCAGGTACCCCTTCACGGCGATCGTCGGGCAGGAGACCGCGAAGACGGCTCTCATAATCAACGCCATAGATCCCACCATCGGCGGAGTTCTGATCTCAGGGCCCAAGGGCTCCGGCAAGTCGCTTTTGGTGAACTCGCTGGCATCCATACTCCCCGGAGTAGAGCATGTAGATCCCTGCCTCTTCCATTGCAGCCCTATAGATCCAACGAACATGTGCCCCGAATGCCTTGGAAGATTCGAAAAAGACGAGGTGCTGCCCAGCACAAAATCCCGGATGAGGGTGGTTCAGCTACCCCTGAGCGCTACTGAAGACATGCTCGTCGGAAGCATAGACCTGGGTCTGGCGATGGATGCGGGCGTGAGGGCGCTTCGTCCAGGTCTTCTTGCTGAGGCTAATCAGAACATCCTCTACATAGACGAGGTAAACCTCCTCCCGGACCACATAACCGACAGCATACTGGATGCGGCTGCTGATTGGGACCATGAACCCCGAAGAAGGAGAACTAAGGCCACAGATCCTCGACAGATTTGGTCTACACGCAGAGACCAACAGCGTCGAAGATCCGTTGCAGAGGGCGAGGCTTGTGGCCCTCAACGAGGAGTTTGCAGCCGAACCCACCGCCCTCATCGCAAGCCATGAGCGAGGCCTGAAGGAACTTAGCTCCAGGATTGAGAAGGCCAAACTGCTCCTGCCCAAGGTCAATGCATCGAGAGATGTGTGTTCGGTTATCGCCGAGACATGCTCGAGGTTGAAGGTCGACGGCTTCCGCCCGGACATCGTGGCAGTGAAGACTGCCAAAGCTCTGGCCGCCTATAAGGAATCCACGACGATCACACAAGAGGACGTGACCCTATCCTTAGAGCTGGCCCTGGGCCACAGGACCCGAAAATCGGGTCTAGAGCCCCCTCCCACTCCTGCGGAGATCCGGAGAGCCCTGAGGAGATCGAAGAGAAAAGCGATCGTGCTGGGGGGCGAGGTCTCGCTTGATAGGCTGAGGGGGGTGATCGGGCTTCCCAGGGAGGCCATAGAACAGCTCCTAAGATCTGCGACAAGGAGCTATCTGCTCAGCGCTCTCATATTCCTAGTCTTCATTGCTTCTGTAACTTATTCAATCGACTACCTGAGGACCATGTTAACACCAACGCAACCGACGCCGTTCACGGTCATCCTTGAGCTCGCACTTGGCATCTTTCTCTCAGTCATCGCGTTACATCTCACAAGAGTTAGGCGAGAGGAAGAAGGGGTTGTTGCCGCGGTCGATCTATCTGATTTAAGCATAAGGACATCGAAGCACCTCCGACTGCCGGACAGAAAAATTCGGGGAGGAGGGGGGTCGACGGCGGGAAAGGTCGTTTATGAGGAGGAGGTCGCGACCCCACAGAACGGACTCAAGATCCTGACCTCCATTGGCCCCGCAGTGGAAAGGCGCGTCGAAATGAAGCCCATGCTCAGGGAGAGGTCCCGAAGGGGGGCAGGGCACTTCCGAGGAAGAAGGGCGAGGACAGTAACCAGCACCTCTAAGGGGAGATACTCCTGGTACAGGATACCCAAAGAGGAGCCCAGAGACATAGCCCTGGGACCGACTCTGCGCGCCGCCGCCGTCCACCCATCGAGGGGGGAGGCTGGGCCTCGCATCGAGATTAGGCAGGAGGACCTGAGGGAGAAGGTGAGGGAGTACAGGGCTCCACACTCCATCGTCCTAGTCGTCGACATGAGCCTCTCAATGGTCGAGTCGGTAGAGAACGTGATCAAATCGGTGCATGAACTCCAGAGAAACGTCTACAGGCGGAGGGACCGGGTGGGCCTCATCGTCTTCAAGGGCTCCAAGGCCTTCACCATCCAGCATCCCACCTCCAACCTCGACCTCGTCGTGAAGAGGCTGAGGGAGGTCGGGGCAAGCGACTTCACGCCCCTCGCCGCGGGCCTCTACCAGGCCTGGAAGACCCTAAAGCAGGAGAAGCTGAGGAGCAGGGAGGCCGTCCAGAGCCTCGTCGTGATATCTGATGGCATCGCAAACGTCCCCCTGAGTACTCCCATCTCCCCGCTGACGAGGCGAAGGTACCTCAGCGAGGCCCAGGCCGACGCGTTCGACGTAACCCGGTTGCTGGCTAAGGAAAAGATCAGGCTTCACGTGGTGAACACCAGGCACTCCGAGGAGGAGGCCGTGGCCCTCCCCACAGTGTATGAGGGGTTCAGGATCAAATACACTCCCACCCAGTTCCTAGTCGAGCTTGCCAACCTCGCCGGCGGTAGTTATCAGGGAATGAAACACCTGGAAAATAGCTGAAAGACAAAAAGGGCTTTTCCGGCGTAATGAAAAGGGCTGAGCAATAAGGAATTAACAATAAAGATCGGACAATATTTTTTAAATGCCCTTCATCGACTTATTATCGGTTAAAAAATGTACAACGTGGAACAGAAGCCAGATGATGTCAGCCTCGGAGACGAGATGTCGGTTCTTGTCCTGAAGGGCAAGGGCGACAGCATCATAAGCAGGATGAGAGACGGCCGAGTCATATTGTTCAACAGAGAGAATCCGATCTTCGACGACTTAAATCCCGGAGTCATGGTTCACAGCAAGGTCAGCTTCATAGCCCAGAATTATATAATCGTCGATCCCATGTCCCCGCCTGAAGAGGGGATAGAGGCCATTATTGATAAGATAGATGAATTGACATAGATTATCCATAACTTTTTACTTTTATTTTTTTAAAAAACATATCTGCCCAGAGCACTCCATTTCACAACAGCTCATAGGGTTGATTGTGATCTAGCTCCTATAATTCCTCTTGGGGTCGGACCGATCCTTTCGCTATGAGCCTAGAGAGCATTGTAGTTTTTCGAAGTACCTCTGGCTAATTTTTAATCAACTAATGCGTCATTGCTTTGAGGGAGTCCTTGTGAAGCCTACTGCAGCTGCCCTGAGTTTGACCGAGGAGATAAAGGAGAAGGCCCTATCCTACGGGGCCGACATGGTGGGTATCGTCTCTACCGCGAGCATTGACGCCATTCCGAGGCACTGGATAGGCTGGGAGTACCAGACGCATTCCAGGGGCTCCGGTGACTACTTGGAGGACTCCAGGTCTGTGGTGGTCATGGGCTACCAGGCCTGGGACGACGTGCACGAGATCCAGATCATGAGGCGTGGCAGGTGGGAGTACCCCGCCTATCAGAGGATGAGGCTCTACGCGAGGAGGCTGCTCCGGTACCTGGAGGGGCTGGGCTACAGGGGGGTGGTCTACCCCGAGCTCATGTCTCAGAAGAGGATGGCCCAGCTGGCGGGGCTGGGAGCCTTCGGAAAGAGCTCGCTGATAATCAACCCCGTCTACGGGCCCTGGTTCAGGCTGCAGAGCATCCTGACCGACGCCGAGCTGGTCCCCGACGCACCCTTCGAAGAGGATCTCTGCGGTGACTGTGAGGCCTGTCTCGAGGCCTGTCCCGTCGGGGCTCTCTCTCCCTATGTCGTTGATCCGAACAAGTGCTCAGGGCGGATGAACAGCATGCCCCCCTTCACCGCGAACAGCACACTCATGTGCACTGAGTGCCAGAGGGCGTGCCCCTACGGGAGGGAGGAGAGGGGCTTGAATCCCTGAACGCTTGGTAAAAACGTCCGGGCGTTAAAGCCATTCGAGCTGAGAGACATGAGTGGAAGGAAGTTTGAGTACGCGTACTGGCTCACAGTTGTTGCTCTTTTCGCGATCACGCTCGCCTCCGCCTGGGTCAATCTGAATAGCACTAACCGCTCAACGCCCCTCTACTCCTACGAGATCGTCAGAGAGTACCCCCACGACCCCTCCGCCTTCACTCAGGGCCTGGTCTTCGAAGGCGGGTTCCTGTACGAGGGGACGGGGCTCAAAGGCCGTTCCTCCCTGCGCAGGGTCGATCTCGCCTCCGGTGAGGTGGTGCAGGTGTACAACTTGTCCTCGGAGTACTTCGGCGAGGGGATAACCGTGTACGGCGACAGGATTTACCAGTTAACCTGGCAGTCCAACATGGGATTCGTCTACGATAAGGGGAGCTTCGAGATGCTGGAGACCTTCGAGGTCGCGACCGAGGGGTGGGGGCTGACCCACGACGGCTCCACTCTAATTCTAAGTAACGGGACGTCCACCCTCCGATTCCTTGATCCTGAGACCTATGAGGAGGTCGGAGAGATCAACGTTCACGATAACGGTATACCCGTACTCAACATCAACGAGCTGGAGTACGTCAGAGGAGAGATCTGGGCGAATATCTGGCTGACAGATCTAATAGCGCGGATAGATCCTGAGAGCGGGGTCGTCCTCGGCTGGCTGGATTTAAGCGGCCTCGAAGATCGCCTCGAACAGAACTCAGCCTACGATGTCCTGAACGGGATAGCCTATGACAGTGAGGGTGATAGATTGTTCGTGACTGGCAAGCTCTGGAAGAAGTTGTTCGAGATAAAGATCTCAAGATAGCCTTATCGTTGTGCAAGCGATTGTTCCCATTCAGCTTTGTCGACTTAAATTCTGGAATACGACATGAATAGCAGCAATGTGAATTGTATTCAGCTCTTTGAACTTAGTTAATTTTATCAACTTAATTCCTCATTGAACACTGGGTTTAGACTCTCTTGAGGGATGAGTGATGCCTACAAGATCACAGCACGACGAGGCGTGCCCCATATGCGCGACGGTCACGAGAGTCGGTGACCGAACCTGGCACTACACCTGCGAGGGCTGCGGCTCGGGGATAAACCTCATCGGAATATCGTGGAAAAGGGAGAGGGGGAGAAACTGGAGCGAGCTGTCTCAGGAGGAGAAGAGGGAGGCCGGAGACGAGTTCTTCAAGACCCGAAGCTGGAAGGACGAGATAATAGAGATCTAGAGTTGTATGCTTAGAACGAATAGTACGAGAGATGATGGGGATCTCCGAGGAGCCACGAGGGAAATCAAGGCTCCAGATGAATGATTATCACCCCACCGCGGCAGTCCTCGGAATCCAGAAAATAAAGTACACAGGACTCCGATATAAGTGACCTGGGCAACTAAAGTTACCCACATATCCAACACACCCATCAGTGAGCGAGTCACTCCCACGCATACTAATGAAGGGTGTATGAGATCACATGTTAAACCTAAAATACGCCTTCCATGGACAGAAGGAGCCTTTTTATCGCTTTTATCCCCATTTGAATCTTGTAAAGAAGACGATTAGTTCATAGCTAAAGGTAAGCTAAGACAAACGCTGGATCTGGCTTACGATTAAACCGCTCAGAGAGAGGACAAAGAGATAAACGGACAAGGGACGAATAGAGCCTAGTAAATCGAACTCCCAGCGTTGAACTGTACTAAATCTCCATATCTCTTTTAACGATGCACAAAACAAACACCCTCCGCAATGATAGCCAAGATCAGAAGGTTTGACGGGAAGCAGTTCGAGCTTGCCAGGTCCTTCTCCGAAAAAGAACGAGCAGAGAAGTACGCCACCAACCGCCGCAAGGAGGGAAAGAAGGCCCGCCTCAGATTCGTCTCCGACAAATGGCGCGTCTACCCGCGTCTACCTCCACTCCTGACAAGAATAACCTCAGCACACGCCCTCCTTTTTTCCACAGAGAGCAGACCCAGTGGGACCGAAGGCGACGACACCCGCCTCAAACCAAGCGGAACCGAACTCCGTTGAGAAAAGCGTTTACATCTGGCAGCTTGTACCTCCACTCGGATAGACTCGCTCAAGAGAAAAAACGATATAGCCCACAAGCCCTCAACGCATCAGCAATGAACGAGATCCCAAGACCCCGGGCGAGAGATGAGACCGAGAGCGAGCTGGGCAGCTTCGAGATCTGCCTCAGCGTGAACGACCTCGGCAGGTCGCTCCAGTTCTACGAGGCCCTGGGGTTCAGGAGAGCGGCGGGGAACGTCAAGAGGGGATGGATGATGCTGGAGTACAGGGGCGTGAGGCTCGGCCTCTTCCAGGGGATCTTGGGGGGGAGCCTGATCAACTTCCGTGGAGGGGATGTCCTGAGCATAGCCGAGTACCTACAGGACGTAGGGATAAGCCTGGGGGAGGGGGCCGTGGTCGGCTCCGACGGCACAGTCCGGGTGAGCATCAAGGATCCCGATGGGAACCAGATAACCTTCGTCGGTGAATAGCAAACCAAAAAAATTCCTGGAATAACATCCTACTGGTTATCTAGATCACCGTTGAGAGGATGCACATGTACGATGTGGAGAAGATACGGGAAGAGTTCCCGATAGTTGACTCGATGAGATACTGGGACATCGCCTACGGCAACCCCGTCCCCAACTGCGTGAGGGACGCGATGGGCGCCTACCTCAGGGATGTCCAGAGGAACGGTGTCTCCGTCGAGAGGCCCAGAGCCATGGAGCTGGTGGAGGAGGTAAGGGCCGGTTTCGCCAGGCTGATCGGTGCGAGGCCCGAGGAGATAGCCCTGGTGAAGAACACCTCCGAGGGCCTCAACATGGCGGCCTGCGGCATCAGGTTCGAGAGGGGGGACAATGTCGTGCTCAACGAGCTGGAGCACCCAAACAACCTCTTCTGCTGGCTCAGGCTCAGGGAGAAGGGCGTGGAGATAAGGATGGCCCCCAAGAAGGAGGGACGCGTGAGCATGGACGACATTGCAGCCTGCATCGACTCCAGGACGAGGGCGGTCGCCATAGCCTCCACCACCAACCTGGGATTCAGGTTCGACCTGGAGGAGCTGGGGGAGATCTGCAGGGAGCACTCATCACACCTGGTTGTAGACGCAGTGCAGAGCCTGGGGACAGAGCCTCTGAACGTGAAGCAGGCGGGAGTCACGATGCTCTCCGCATCGGCCCACAAGGGTCTCCTGGGACCTCACGGCATCGGATTCTTCTACTGCTGCGAAGATGCGTTGGAGGACCTCGATGCCACCTACGTCGCAGGGATAAGCTACGAAAAATACGACGACCCCTTCAAGGCGGAGTTGAAGAAGACGGGAAAAAAATTCGAGTTCGGCAACTACAACTACATCGCGGTCCACGGCGTGGGGCCCGGGCTCCACCTCCTGGAGGAGGTCGGGGTGGAAGAAATTCACACGCACACGAAAAGGCTGGCGGACAAGTTCAGGGAGGAGCTGCGGCAAATGGACGCCACGATACTGGACTCACCCTTACCCAAGGAGAGATCTCACACTACTCTGTGGAAGAGGTGAGGACGAGGCTGGAGGAGAGCCGGATAAGGGTGAGCTCCCATTACGGGGAGATTAGGGCCTCCTTCGCCCTGTTCAATTCGGAGAAGGAGATCGAGGGCTTCCACGGGCTCTTCACCTGAGCCCCAAAGTTCACCGGGATCCCTTAATCCGCTGGTCTACTCCTCACGATGGAGAGCAGGAACCGGCGCAGCTCCCTCGTCTGGTCGATGTACTCATCGAACTCCTCCTCCGTCATCGTGATCATGCCATAGTACTCGAGTATCCTGTTCAGCAGCAGGGGGTTCATCGGCCCGAACTTCATGAAGTATCCCGAGAAGCTGCAGCTGCTGCATAGATCGTGCGACTCGCCCCGCACGTCCATGAGCCTCCTCCGCCTCTCGTGGAGGTCCGATAGCTCCTCGGCCATGTACTCCTCCACCTCGACGTCGACGCCCATCTCGTTCAGCCCGTAGAGGACATCGTTGAAGCTCTGGATCTGGTTCTCCTCTATCCTGTCCTCAGTGTAGAAGAAGGTGTCAGCCGTGGTGATGTAGAACCTCTCCATGAGGTGCCCCCTCAGCCTCTCCACAGAGACCCCGACGACCCCGCCCGCCTGCAGCTTCTTCAGGTGGTGATAGATGTTCTGCGTCGTCAGTCCCAGTTTTAAGGCTATCTCCCTAGCCGTCAACTCGTTCTCCCTGAGCAGGAAGATTATCCTCCTGCGAGTCTCGTCCTCCAGAAGCTTGAAGGACTCCTCCGCAAGGGGTTGGATGAGTTTCCTAGAGTGAATCGTCATCTCACTCCATCCAAGGATATCTTATCATCATTTGCTTATAAAAACAGCGTTTGCATATGAAAACGCAATAGTTTTATTCGTTTCCCGTTGAAGCATTAACCGAGGGAGAGTTAGTGAAAACTGAAAGTCCGTGGCTGATAGTCAACATCGACAGCGATGTGACCAAAGCAATCCTGGTGGAGAAGGGCGATGGCAGGTACTTCGTGAAGGGGAAGGGCGAGGCGCTGACCACCGTGGGGTCTCCCGATCTTGACGTCATGATCGGCGTCAAGCGCGCCATTGACTCCCTTGAGACGAGTCTGGGATCCAAGTCACTGGTATGGGACGACACTGAGGGTCGACGGATTCTCTGTTCGAGCAGCACGAGCGGGGGGCTCCACATGATGGTTGCCGGTTTGATAAGCATGATCTCCACCGAGAGCGCCCAGAGGGCCGCCCTCGGAGCTGGAGCTCTGCTGCTGGACGTCTTCTCGAAGAATGACGCTCGCCCGGACTACAAGATCGTTGAGCGCATGAGGAGCCTGAGGCCCGACATCTTCCTCCTCGCGGGCGGGATCGACGGGGGAGCCGTGGATCAGGTCCTGGGGATGGCGGGCCTCGTTTCTTCCTCTGATATAGATCCCCGTTTCGGGTCGATTTACAAGCTGCCGATCATCTACGCCGGGAACGTGGAGCTCAGGGACGAGATAGAGTCTGTCATGAGCGAGGAGAAATACGCGATCAAGCATGTCGATAACATCAGGCCCGTCATAGAGAGGGAGAACCTGGGGCCCGCCAGAGAGGGCATATACGACGCCTACATGGAGCACGTTATAATCCACTCCCCAGGGTACGACAGGCTCGTGAAGATGGTCGAGGGGCAGATAATGCCCAGCCAGGCCGCAATTGGCAGGGTGCTCTACGCCTACGCAACGCAGAGGAACGTCAACCTAGTCGCGGTCGACGTGGGCAGCGCAACAACGGACGTCTACTCGGTCTTCAACGGCCTGTTCAACAGGTCTCTGAATGCAGACATCGGCCTGAGGTACGGCATCAGCAACGTCATGAAGCAGGTCGGCGTCGAGGAGATCCTCCAATGGATACCGGAGGAGAGGGGGGAGAGGGAGCTGAGGAATATCGTGGGGAACATGATGATCCTGCAGCCTGAGTCCCTGTCGGGGGATGAGGTCTCCGTTCAGCAGGCGGTGGCCCGGGAGGCGATAAAGCTGGCCCTGGAGAGCCACAGGGAGATCGCCAGCAGGCTGAAGGGCATCTCACTCAGGCGTTCGATCGCCGACATGTTCGAGCAAGCCATCGAGGACACGTACCTCGACATGATGAAGGCCCAGGTCGTCGTGGGAAGGGGAGAGGTCTTCAAATCCTACAGCGATGACGCAGGCGCCGCCCTGCTCTTGATGGACGCCCTTGAGCCGAGCGGGGTCACAGAGCTGCTCGTCGACAGGTCGAGCATCCTTCCACAGCTGGGAATGCTGTGTGACAAGAACAGTGAGGCGGCCCTCCAGATCCTCTCCGATGAGTGCCTGGTCAGGCTTGGTACATGCATAGCTCCGAGTGGTACGGCAAGCAGGGGCGACGAAGTGCTGAGGCTCTCATTGATTAGTTCAGGTGGGAAGGAGATAGTGGAACAAGCACGTTTCGGCGAGTTGAAGCTGATTCACCTCGACCCCAACGAGTCGGCACAGGTCGAGTTGACCCCGAGCAGGAGATTCGACCTTGGCAGAGGTAGAGGCAAGAGGCTTGTGCAGACGCTGCAAGGCGGCGAATTGGGTCTGATAATAGATGCTCGTGGGAGGCCTCTCAGCGGTCCCAGGGATAAATCGGATCTGGTTCGGTGGAGGGCAAATCTCGTTGGGGGCGGGACAGAATCCACGTCCGGGGGTTCCTGAGTTGACAGGGAATTCAGCAACATCACTTGAGCGGAGGATCGTGGTGAGGAAGGAGAGGAGGATCCCGACTCAGGGCGAGGTCCTCGTTGATCTGGGTGACGCCGTGGAGCCTGAGGCGGTGCTGGCTCGCGGCAGCGTGATGAATCCTGAGGTGGAGGAGGTCAGCATCTTCTCACAGCTGGGGGTGGACCCGGAGATGGTTGGACGCTACCTGCTGAAGTCTGAGGGCGACGAGGTGAAGATGAACGAGGTCATAGCCATACGGCGCTCCTTCTTCGGTCGCTCCACGAGGGTCTGCAGGTCCCCCATGGACGGCACGATAGAGGCCCTCTCCAAGATCTCCGGCAGATTGCTGATTCGTGGACTACCTATAAAAGTCGAGGTACTGGCGCACATCCCTGGCAAGGTCGTGCAGATAATCCCGGGAGAGGGCGCCACATTAGAGACGGAGGCGGCCCTCATCAAGGGCGTCTTCGGGATAGGCGGGGAGACTCGTGGCGAGCTCGCCTTGGCTGTTGAGAGCCCCACGGAGATCCTGACGTCAAAACAGCTGGAGTCGGAGCACAAGGGAAAGGTCGTCGTCGGCGGCTCGTTCGTGACTCTCGACGCTCTCAGAAGCGCCGTTGGGTTGGGAGTGAGGGGTATACTGACTGGGGGGCTCGACCAGAGGGACCTCACTGACTTCCTCGGGAGGGAGATCGGGCTGGGGGTGACAGGAGACGAGAGAGTGGGGCTAACGATAATCATGCTGGGTGGATTTGGCGTTCACCCCATTACGAACGATGTCTTCGATCTCCTCTCCTCAATGGAAGGCGACCTCGTCTGTATCGACGGCACGACACAGATACGCACGAACATGCTCCGGCCCGAGGTCATCATCCCCATTTGACAACTCATGAACAGCGATACCGACCAACAAATTTTCCACTTTTTTATGCTCCATAACTTTAATCAGAAGCGAAAATTCCTCACTCAGTGATGATATGGCCTTCAAGGACAAGGTGGATGTGATCGACCTCATCATAAGCGTCCTCAGGGAGCACGAGAGCTCGCTGGACAGGCTTGTGGAGAGGCTGGAGAAGCTCAATGAACACCTGGAGGGCTCGATGGAGGAGGCGCCACTTTATGACGAGAAGGATAGGGAGGAGTCCGCAGACCTCCTCAACTACAAGGTTCAGGAGCTCGAGAGGCGCCTCGAGAAGTACAGGGGGATGCTGAAAACGATCCTAGATCACTGCGAGAGGATCCAGGACATCGCCTGCGTGAGGGAGATCGCGGACAAGGCGCTGGAGATCTAACGCTCATACCGACCCGGGAGCCTTCAGGGGCCTCCTTTCACTGTCCAATGTGTCTGTCATGAGATAGATACTCACCTTCATCCTTATGCGGTCGCCCTTTTGAGGATCTGGGATATGTCCTGAATGGGGGTCTTGGTGTTCTGGATCCGAGCAGCGTGCCTGAGGGAGATGATACAGCTCGGGCAGGCAGTCACGACGGCGTGGGGCATGGGGGAGGTCAGCTCGTTGAGCTTCTGCAGAGCGATCTCCTGGGAGGTGTCCTCGTAGAGCAGCGGAAGGCCTCCTCCCCCTCCACAGCAGGTGGCGTGTTCGCGGGTGAGGAGGGGCTCTAGAAGCCGGAGGCTTGGAATATTGGAGAGGGTGTACCTCGGGGACTGATATACACCGCAGTGCCTGCCGAGGTCGCAGGGATCGTGCCACACGTGCGTCTCCTTGAGCGGGCCAGGATGGAGCCTCCCCTCCCTCATGAGCTGTTCGAAGGTCTGGGAGGTGTGCTCTACAACAATGTCGTGGTGGACTCCGAGAGCCCGGTAGACCCTGGTGAAGGCGTAGTAGCAGCCAGCGCAGCTTGTTGTCATCCTCTTCACGCCGCGCGCAGTCATCCTCTTCACGCCGCGCGCAGTGAGATCGCTTAGAACCTTCTCGGCGTTCTCCCTGGCGTCTTCCCAGAGTCCCAGGAGGTACAGTATGAGGCCGCAGCAGCCCTCCTCCCCGCCCATGACTCCGAAGTTCAAACCAGCCTGACGGAGTACATGGGCCGTGGCCTCGACGACCTCCGGCAGCCTGTAGCTGGTGGTGCAGCCCGTCCAGTACAGGGTGCTCCCTTCCCTTAGGGGGTTGTCCTCCGCAAGGTCCTCGTACCACAGCGGCCTGTCCTCAGCAGGCATGCCCATGGGATTGCCGTGCTCTCTCAGATTCTCGAGGATGGCAGCGCATTCCTTTGGGCCCATCCCATTCTGTGCTATCTCTTGGCGCGCCTTTGTGATGGCGTTGTTCATCTCCAGACCCTTTAGCGAGATCTGGTCGTAGCACTGGCCGCATGCTGTGCACTTGTATATGGAGTCTACCATCCTCTGCGTTGGTTGGAGTTCCCCGTTGAGAAGGCCTCTGCAAAGTAGGAGCCTGCCTTTTGCGGAGTAGATTCCGGATTCACCGTGTGAGAGGTGGACAATGCAGAACCCCTCTTCTGGGTATTCAAGGCTCCCCAGTATCTGCCCGTCAAGAAGCTTGATGGATCTGATGAATCGCTGGGAGAGGGATGAGGCATCCTTGAGACTCCTCTTCCCCTGCTCTCTGGCTTCCATGAGCTCAGCGAGGCTCTTGGCTAGCTCCTCTGTGTCGAGGGGTTCTCTGTCGTCCATAAGAAGATATGGGGGATCAGGAGGTTCATCACGACCTTTGAGTCTCAAAACAGGTATATCGTGAGGTTTCATCAGCTCTGCTAGCGTCTTTTCATCCTCTTCCGAGGAAAGCCTTATGATCGCAATCGGTGGCGGGCTTCTTCTAATCGCGAATTCCCCATAGTGGGAGTAAACATAGATGTCCTCGGAGCTGGTCAGTACACACTCCGTTCCGAGGGCATCGATGAGCCTCTGTAACAATATAGAAGCGTTCAACTGACCAGCTGACATGTAGGCTCTCCTGAAAATGTGTCTCTTGTGCTTAAAATTCCGCTGGATACCTACACAAAGGCTGGTTGATGGGCTGAAAACACTGGTTTGGAGTTCTGTAAGATTAAATGACTGGTGTCTGATCAAAAAATTTGGAGAACTTTTCACGTGACTGAGCTCATAAAGTTCCACGACTTCACGACCGCGCGAACTTTCCTGGAGGCGTCGAGGGACGCTGTTTTCGTCATATCGGATGAGAAGATAGAGTACGTCAACGAGATGGCTGCGAAGCTCCTCGGCTTTGAGAGGGCCGAGGACGTCGTGGGACGGTGGTCCTGCGAGTTCATCTCTCCGGAGGACAGGAGGGCTCAGTACAAGCCGGCGGGCAAGACCACGCCGTTCCGATACGAGCTGAAATTTCAGAGGAAAGACGGCACCAACGTGGATGTGGAGAACCAGATCTCGCTGATAGAGTACGACGGCAGGCCGGCCTCTCTGGTTTTCTGCAGGGATATCTCGGAGAGGAAGCTGTTCGAGGCAAAGCTGGACGCAGTGCACAAGCACGCCATAGAGCTCAGAAACGTAGAGACGCTGGAAGAGGTCGCCCAGTCGACCGTCAACACTCTTAACGAGAGCCTAGGGTTCAATCAAGTCGGATTCGGGATCGTGGAAGGCAACACGCTCTCCTTCAAGGAGTTCAGCGTTAGCAGCACAGTGAAGGGGCTCCCCTTGGATGGCTCTGGAATTACCATAAGGGCTGTCAACACCGGAGAGACCCAGGTTGTCTCCGACGTGAGGAGGGACGAGTCCATTGTTGCCTCGAACAGCCACGAACAGCCGGAGACACTATCAGAATTGGCCGTACCCATCAAAATTGGCAGCGAGACTTTCGGAGTGCTCAACGTGGAGAACAGCGAGTTGGATGCGTTCGACGAGAACGATAGAAAACTCCTCGAGACCCTCGCCCAACACGTCGCCTCCAAGATAGCCACAATCATCGAAAAGGAAAAGCTCCAGAGAAGCCTGAGAGAGCTGGAATCAAAGAATCAGGAGCTGGATGAGTACACTTATGCGGTCTCCCACGACCTGAAGGCGCCCCTCAGAAGCATCCAGGCGTTCGGCGAACTGTTGTTGAGCGATACCTCGAAGCTCGACACGGATGCGATCGACTACGTAACAAGGATTAACAACGCCTCATCCCGGATGAAGCGGCTTATCGAGGATCTACTCGTGCTCTCTAGAGTCAACCGGAAATACCTCGACGTGGAGTCGGTGGACCTGAACAGGCTCATCGAGCAGATTGAGATGGATCTCGAGGCCCTGATCAGGGAGAAGAACGCGGAGATATTGTACAGCGAACTCCCAACGATCAGCTGTCACAGGGTGTGGATACAGCAGCTGTTCTCCAACTTGGTTTCCAATGGCTTAAAGTTCAACAGGTCGACTAACCCCAAGGTATGGATCGGATCTGAGGAGCACTACGACTACTATCAGTTCTCGATAAAGGACAATGGAATAGGGATCGATGAGAAGAATTTCCCCAGGATATTCAAGCTGTTCCAGAGGCTCCACTCCGAGGACGAATTCCCGGGCACCGGTGCGGGCCTCACGATCTGCAAGAAGATCGTCGAGTCTTATGGGGGGAAGATCTGGCTTGAGAGCAAGCCCGGCCTGGGGAGTACCTTCTACTTCACTCTCTCAAGGTCTGCCTTCGACGGAGGAGGTATGACTCCTTGAGAACAGGAGGCGACCGTTAGATGGCCAAGAGACACAAGATCGCGGTCCTTCCCGGAGACGGCATCGGCCCAGAGGTCACCTCAGAGGCAGTGAAGGTGTTGAGGGAAGTCTGCGCAGACCTGGAGTTTCTGTTCGCTGATGTCGGGAGTCAGGCATACAATGAGACGGGGAACCCCGTCCCAAGGGAGACGAGGGACATCTGTGATGAATCTGAGGCCGTGCTCCTGGGAGCTATAGGGCACAGCTATGCGCCGTATGGAATACCAGGTGAGGTGCCCATCTACCTCCGGATAGAGAAGAGCGCATACGCGAACGTCTGCCCCCTGAAGCTGTACGAGGGCGTGTACCCAGCAGGGGGCCACAAAGGCGAGAGCGACGTCGACATCGTCGTTGTCAAGGACAACT
>SMTZ1_10023620_pt1 | contig 15476 bp, 11 predicted proteins | sample DeeMarSWOR136_30_FD_25667 | JGI IMG/M metagenome (IMG submission 25667)
ATGATTGTTCCGAAGGACCAGGCAGTGCGGCGAACATATTTGAAGGAGTGAGCAATGGAGATCCGAAGTGATGGTTTAGTGTGGGTAATGATTTCGGCATTTGTTATAGGCTCGGTGGGTTCTGCCGGTCCGGCTGCAGGTGTGGTCTATGTGGACGCTGATGCTCCGGGCGCAAACGACGGAACGTCTTGGTATGATGCTTACCACTTCCTTCAGGATGGGCTTATGATGGCTCATGACGGGGATGAGATTTGGGTGGCGCAAGGCGTCTATCGGCCGGAACCTCCGAACGGCAGCCGTGAGGTGTCTTTCGCTATTGACAAGCAGATCGTCATCAAGGGAGGTTATGCCGGATTTGGCCACGCCGACCCCGATGCTCGCGACATCCGGGTGTATGTCACCGTCCTCAGCGGAGATCTGAACGGCGATGATGCCGTTGTGCCGGATCCAGCAGACTTGGCTGATGAACCGACTCGCAGTGAGAATAGTTATCACGTCCTGACGGCGTATGGCAGCGGTGCTGCGAGAGACGCCGTTTTGGACGGCTTCGTCATAACCGGCGGCAACGCCAACGGCGAGTCGGCCGTATACGCCAGAGGCGGCGGAGTCGATGCCAATCGCTGCCTTATTATCCGCAACTGCATTATCGAAAGGAACAGTGCAAGGTCTTTTGCTGGGGCGTGCTCCTGGGTCAAAGAAATGGGCGACTGTATCGTAAGGGACAACTATGCAGGGCGCGGCGGCGGCCTTTACGAGGTCGAGCGGATAACGTCCTGTGTAATTGAAGGCAACGTTGCTACCGCAGGAGGGGGGATCATTGCGCCGAGTTACTTTGTTACCTGGCCATATACTGAGTATGACGACTGCGTGATTCGTAACAACCGGGCTACCGAAAGCGGAGGCGGCGTGTGGATGTACACCGACCGAAAGGTTGTGTTCAGAAACTGTGAGTTCACGGGCAACGAGGCTTTGGAAGATGGTGGAGCTATCTATATACACGTTGACTGTACGTGTGTCTCCAGGCTGTGGCTGTATCAGTGTTCATTACGGGGCAACAGCGCCGGCTTATCAGGGGGGGCCTTGCTACAAAACGGCAATACGCATGTCGAGCTTTACAATTGCGCCGCCACCGACAATTCCGCCGGCACCAACGGAGGTGCAATCTGCTGTGAGTTGTTCGGGGCTATGGGAGATGGTAGCTGCAATATTTACAACTGTACAATTGCGCGGAACGCAGCGGATAAACTGGGAGGGGGGATCGATTGCACTGCGGACGATCTGGAAGGCCAGTTCCGCATCACAAACAGTATCATCTGGGCCAATCAGGATGAATCCGGGCCCGGAACAGAGACCGCCCAAATTCACGTGAGCTCCCCAGACCCCGATATGGAACGTTCATCCGCCGAAACGGAGCCGGGTGTTCTGAACTACTGTTGTATTCAGGGGCTGACCGGTGGTCTCGGCGGCGAGGGCAATATTGGAGCCGATCCGCTGTTTGTCGATGCTGCGAACGGCGATAATCATTTGCTCGGCGGCTCGCCTTGCATAAACGCCGGCGACCCTGATTACGTTGCTGAACCCGCCTACGAGCTCCAGCCTCCAACCATTCTATACGTCGATGACGGCGCTGCGGGCGCAAACGACGGAACGTCTTGGCATGATGCTTACAACTTCCTTCAGGATGGGCTTATGATGGCCTCGCCAGGGGATGAGATTTGGGTGGCGCAAGGGGTTTATAAGCCTGATGATTTCGTCCTCAGCGACAGGCCTAATCTTGGCCGAAAGGAAACCTTCCAGCTCAAGAACGGTGTGGCGATAAAGGGCGGCTACGCCGGGTTCGGCCAACCTGACCCGAATGCGCGGGACATTGAGAAGTATGAGACCGTTTTGAGCGGAGACCTCAGCGGAAACGATATGGAAGTGGCTGATGCAGAAGACCTGCTGTATGAGCCAAGCAGGCAGGAGAACAGCTTCCACGTCACGACCGGCAGCGGAACCGATTCTACGGCCATTCTGGATGGGTTCGTGATTGTTGGCGGCCAGGCGTACTCGGAGGAGTTTCAGTACCTTAACGAATATTGTTACGGGGGTGGATTGTACATAATGGGCGGCAGTCCCACCGTGCGTAACTGTGCGTTCAGGGCAAACACCGCGCTATCCTTCGGGGGCGGGATTAACCTGGACGGCGACTCGGCGCCACTGATTGTTAACTGCGCCTTCACGGGCAACTCAGCTACCGACGGCGGCGGACTAAACAGCGATTACAGCAGCCCGACCGTGACGGGGTGCACTTTCACGGCAAACGCTGCGTGCTCATATAATGCCGACGGCGGCCATGGCGGCGGGCTATACAACTTTAAGAGCGACTCGAGGATTGAGAAGTGTGTTTTCAGCGAGATTTCATCAGACGAATGGGGCGGCGCAGGCGGGATGCATAATAACCAGAGCAGCCTCGTGATAGCCAATTGCATCTTTACCAACAACTGGGGCGGGTGGGTAGGAGGACTTGTCAATTCCTGGGGCAATTTGGTGTCGGTCAACTGTACGTTCTGGGGGAATACCGCACTTTGGGGAGGTGGCGCAATTCAGAACTCCGGTTCGGGTGTTGCCAGGATCAGCAATTGTATTCTGTGGGATAATGTGCCGACGCAGATAGCAGGTGAGTCTCCGGACGTTTGTTACAGCAATATCCAGGGCGGCTGGCCCGGTCCGGGCAATATTGATGCCCAGCCCCTGTTTGCAAATCCCGCAAATAGCGATTATCATTTGAGATCACAGGCAGGCCGATGGAACCCAGCTAAGCAAACCTGGGTGCGGGATGGCGTAACCAGCCCGTGCATTGATGCGGGCGATCCGATGAGCCTGGTCGGGTTTGAGCCGTTTCCAAACGGCGCCAGAATCAACATGGGGGCCTACGGCGGAACGGCTGAGGCGAGTAGGTCGTATTTTGGCACGCCGGTTTGCCAGACGGTCATTGCCGGCGACTTAAACGGCGACTGCATGATAAATTTTGCAGATTTTGCATTTTTGGCGTTACATTGGCTCGAGGATATGCACCATAATTAGAGGCAAGGACTATCCATCGTGGATTCCGATTTGGAGATGGAAATCGGTAGTAGCAGAAGCCTTGACCTGGTATAATAGAAGGAGAAAGAGTTCTACAAAATGGAGATTAGGCATACTCTGAAAAGCAAAATCCGTTGTTTGATTTTTCCTTTTCAAGCGGTAAGTCTTGTTGGGCAGGAAGTTAAGATGATTATTGCAGGAAATCCAAACAAACGATTTCCTGCAATAATATATGCCTAATCTCAATTTTGCATAAGCCTTTGGAAGGAGATAAGAAATGAGAAAGTTAAGAAGAGCAAGCGAAAGGCATGCCCGGCAGCAGATCAAAAAGAGCAATAGGTTCAAACAGTCGGCCCTCGCCGCGGGCACTGCTGCGGTGATCACGTTAGGGGTGGGGCTGAGCCTGAACAAGGCCCTTGCGGCTTACCCGCCGGACCCGCACGAGCTGCCGGTGGCTCAGGATACGGATGAAGATTTGCTTTCCGACGGCGAAGAAGCTGAGCTTGCCTACCGGGTATCCGACCCCGACCAGAACCGCAACGAGATGCGGGATGGTGTGGAGCTGGCGAGACTTTCTGCCGCCGAAGTCAATGAGCTGCCCTGGGAGAATGAAGCCCTGCCGGGCCAGACCTACAAATGGTGGGCGCCGCAGTACGGTCTGGAACACTGTGACATTTGTGGTGAACCGGTGGTTATGGGGCTGGGCGGCGTGGTGAACCCGAGACTCGGCATAAGCGCCGATTTCCCGTTTTTGCTGACGCTTCATTATATGGAGCATGGTTCGTTCAGCTATGCCGGGCACTACGGTGAGGAGCCGCGTAAGGGCCGGGTCGATGTGCCTGCTCTGCTGCGAGCGCTGGAGCTGCGCTTACCATGCGATCCCGAAGACCATCAACTGCCGGTACCTGATGACACAGATAAGGATCTGCTTTCCGACAAAGAGGAAAATGAGCTCGGCTACCTGGTACTCAACCCCGATCAGAACCGCAACGAAATCCTGGACGGCGTGGAGCTTGCCACGCTCTCTGCCGCTGAAGTAGATGGGCTGCCCTGGGAGGAGGAGGCGTTGCCGGGTCAAACCTACAAATGGTGGTCACCGCAGCACGGTCTGGAGCACTGTGACATTTGTGGCGAACCGGTGGTTATGGGGCCGGGCGGGGTGGTGAATCCGCAGCTCAGCATAAGCGTTGAATTCCCGTTCTTGCTGACGCTTCATTATATGGAGCACGGTTCGTTCAGCTACGCCGGGCACTTTGGGCCGGAGCCGCGTGAGGGCCGAGTTGACGTGCCTGGTCTGCTGCGAGCGCTGGAGCTGCGGTTGCCCTGTGAAGGCGACGACCATCAATTGCCGGTGGCGGACGACGCGGATGAGGATTTGCTCAGCAACCGTGAAGAATATGCGATTGGCTATCAGCCGTTCAATCCCGACCAGAACCGCAATGGGACGTCTGACGGTGTGGAACTGGGCAAGCGCTGTTCTGCCGCTGTCGCGGAGCTGCCGTCATATCCCATCTGGCCCGAACCGCCGGATACAAACGAGATATACAAAGTGGAGCACGCCGTCGATGGTGTTGAGCAGTGCGAGGTCTGCGGCGACTGGATTCACATGGGCGGCTGGACGATTATCAATCCGAGGCTCGGCCTGAAGTATCCCGATCCCTGTGACCCAATGAATTACGTGTTCCTGCCGGACCTGGCGCTGCACTATATGGAGCATGGCTCATTTGACTGTTTCGGCAGCACCCACAAAGGTAGAGTGCAAATCGCCCGGCTGATGAGAGTGCTGGAGCTTCGTTTTCCGTATGACCCCAACGAGCATCAGTTGCCGCTGGATTTCGTTCCCCCCGAGAGTCCGGGAGCTGATCCGATAGCGCCTGACGCCAACGACCTGGACAAGGACCTTCTGGCAGATACTGAGGAGCTGGCCGCGGGTTACGACCTCTACGATTCGGATCAGGACAATAACCTTCTGCCCGACGGAATCGAGCTGGCTGAGCAGTGTGCAAGCATCATCGATGAGTTGCCCGAGTACGACCCGCACAGCGGCGACCCGCCTCCTAAGGAAACGTACAAGATAAATCGTTTTCAGAGAGGAATCGAGGGCTGTTTCATATGCGGCGCGAACCGCAACATGGGCTACTGGGAGATTGTCAACCCCACACTTGAGCTTTCGATTGATGTGCCGGACATAACTTGCCACTATATGGAGCATGGCTCTTTCAGCTTTGGCGGCAGCGTTCACGGCTGGGGCAGAATCGATGTTCCGCTTCTGGCGAAGATTCTCGGCGTGCCTCGCCGTTGCGGTGATTTAGGCACCTTGTATCTGCCCGGCGACTTGAACAAAGACTGCGACGTCAATTTCAAAGACTTCGGCAAATTCGCCAGCGATTGGCTGGATTCTACTGAGCCTTAGTAGGCTATTGATGGGCATGGTGAAGAATGAGAAGACTCAGAAAGGCCCATCAGAAATGCGCAAGGCAGTACGCTAAGAAGCACAAGAAGCTCAAACAATGTGCTATTACCGCCGGCACAACCGCTGCCATTACTTTGGCTGCCGGAGCTACAAAGTTCGTGTCGGCTAATAACACGCCGTACAGTCACCAACTGCCCGTCGCTCAGGATGGAGATGCCGACTTACTCAGCAATGTTGAAGAATTGGTGATCGGCTATCAGCCGTTCAATCCGGACCAGAACGCAAATGCCGTCCCGGACGGAGCCGAATTAGCCCGGCGTTGTGCCGCCGCGGTCGCCGAATTGCCTTCGTACCCGCTCTCACCTACGCCGCCGGATACAAACGAGACATACAAGATGGCGTACGCACTTAACGGGCTTGAGCAGTGTGAGGTTTGCGGGCAATGGATTCACATGGGCGGCTGGGCGATTATCAATCCGAAGCTTGGCCTGTGCTATCCTGACGTGAACGACCCGATGAATGGAATGTTCTTGCCCGATCTGGCACTGCACTATATGGAACACGGCTCATTCGACTGTTATGGCAGCATCCATAGAGGCAGGGTACGTATCGCGCGATTGCTTAGAGTGCTTGAACTTCGTTTCCCGCATGATCCGAATGAGCACCAGTTGCGACAGCGAAGAACTGGAAGCAGGCTATAACCTCCATGATCCTGATCAGGATAACGACCTTACCCCCGATGGCATTGAGTTGACCAGGCAATCTCTGGCTGCCATACGGGAGTTGCCCTGGTTCGTGTTCTCTGCGCCCCCGGATACACAAGAACCACACGTAGTACTCCACCTGATGGACGGTATGGATACTTGCGGGGTCTGTGGTCGTACGATAGCCATGGGTCAATACGACATTATCAATCCGCGGCTTGGCTTGACCGTCTGCGTCTCGTTTCTAGCGACGCACTATATGGAACATGGCTCTTTCAGTTGTTTTAACTATAATCCTCACCTGCCCGAGTTCCCTCATGGTGGCAGAGTGGATATCCCTCTGTTGGTGAAGGTTCTCGAAATGCCATGTAGCTGTGGCGACCTGGGGACGCTGTATCTTCCGGGCGACTTCAATAAGGACTGCAAGGTCAATCACACAGACTTCGGCAGATTCGCCGAGGGATGGCTGGAGAGCACCGACCCGAACGAAGGCAAATAGCATTGAGGGCTGAGGCGGTCGAATGGCAAACGATTTGGATCTTGACTCGCAAGAATTAAAGCAATGCATTAAGACTCTCAAAGAAACCGATCTTGAACTGGCGTACCTTGCCCTGCTTACTCGTCAGGGTATCAAGCCTTTAAGCAGGTGGGAAAAGCCCTTGGATGAGGACACACTTGAGTTGCTGCACCAAATGGGTCTGCAAACTAAGCAGGTCCGGCGAACGGTTAAGACCGGCAAAGAAGTCATCGAAACCATCTTCAGCGTGTCATCCGGCTACGTGCAATTCTATCAAGATCGCTTCGCCGATAAGCCGATCGACAAGTCCGCTGAGACGGTGCGTTTCGAAGGCTTTCTGTTTGGCTTTCCGCCGTGCTGTGTGGACCAGTATATTCGGCAGCCTTACGCCAAGAACGACCTCGACCCGCAACGGCAAGAGATTCTGTTTCATTGGGCCTGCAAAGGCTGTAAAATTACCCCCGTGCTTTTGCCGGACTACATCCGGACCCACGAGTTTGTGGAGAGATGCTAAGAGGTCCAGCGGATGTCTTTTGGCAAAGGCTCAGGGAGATGAATCCGGCGTTGATCTTTGACATGGCTCTGCAATTGTGCCGGCAACATAAAACGAGACGCTCCGTTTGGTGAAGCGTCTCGTTTCGGGAACGTTAAACACCAGAAAGTGTTTTCCCTTACGGTTCTTTTTCTTCGAGCATTTCTCTAAGGTACTTATTCTCCCTGCGCGTTGCCTCCAAATCAAACAATTGATACTTGATGCACACGCGCAGATAATCCAACGACTCGCGCAGACTATCTACACTTTTCTGGAGCTGCCTCTGGCTATCTTGGGCCTGCTTGGCCAGCATCGCCAGTTTCTTGTATTGCGGATCCACGTTCCCCCCAAATTCTCTTACCAGCGCCTTGAGTTCGTATTCCAGCTTCGCTTCGTCCATCACGCTGCTCTTCTCTCACGCACCCCTCCCTGCCGTATCACCCTGATTCACAACCTCCGAAGCCTCTTCGGTCGTAGACTCCTCTCTAATGTTGCAAAACACGTTCCCACATCCCACGAATCTGTGTTTTTCCGCACATTGAGCCCGCACCGTCCTAAATGGCCAATCAGCCGTACCTTATGTGGCAGCCTTGAGTTTTGTCTGTTTTTTGGGAAAAACAACCTCTTTGCGGGTTAGAAGCATACGTTGCAGAAAATCAACATCCGCGATTTGTCTGACTTCCACACGGCAGCGTAACGATATTAGCGAGGCAAAGTTATGAACCGCGTTGATTATCCACAACATCCACGTTGATTTGCCGCACCAATCCCGCCTCTTCCCGTATGAAGACGGTCTGTTCTTACGTCACCGGATTCATCACGCGGCCGATGAACAGGATGCTGCCGGAGATGTTATCGCGGATCAAGAATAAAAATGGATGGTCCGCGCGGAAGACCGGCGTGCGGTCCGGGACGGCGGCTGTCAGCCTCATGGTCACTCCGGTCGCGGCTGCCGCCTCTGTGCCTTCTTCGTTGACCTCCACAAAGGCCTTGTGAATGACCGCGGAGATGAATAGCTCTTTCTTGCCGGTCATGCCGGAGAAATCCGCATTGGCCGTAAAGGCATCCGTCATGCCCATCGATTTCAGGACCGAAGCGAGGCTGAATTGGCTGGTCATCTTGAACTTCGGGATCGAAACGATGACCTCGCGTTTGCGAAGCTTCGCCGTCCACGCGGCCAGATTCTCGCTGGTGAGTGTTTTCTCTAAATCGCTGAGTCCATCGAGCCGGCGCGGAAGCAGGATAATCATTGAAAGCTCATTATCAACGTAGGGTAGCTCCAGGCCTTGAAAATCCTCCGCCTCCATGTAATTGAATCTTGCTGTCTGGTTCATCATCGGGGCGTTGACTTTTTCTCCGTTGGCCAGAGTAAAGGGGGCCTCTGCTGTTTTCTCTTCTTTGAACTGACTCGCCCAGTTGCCCTTGAAATAAATGGCGTTGGTCAGGACCAGACGGGTCATTCGGTCGAGCACACCCGGGCCGATAAGGTCCTTGATCTTATCCTTGGTCTTTTTCTCCACCCAGGCATTGATGGTATTTCTCGCAGCCTCCGCCGCCGCTACGAAGTCAAGCTCATTGAGTTTTCCGTCGTAGTGGGTCTGGGTAAGTTCCTGGAATTCTTTGAGAAATTCGTAGCCCTTCTGGCCCCACAAGGCATTGGCCACGGTAAGCTCATAGCCGCCTTTGGCCCCTCGCGCATTCAGGGCCTTCTGCAAGGCTCCAAAGGCAGCGGCTATGCGCTCGGGGCTGATCAATTCGGACTCGATGCGATAGAACGGCTGGCCTTGATTGTCGCTGTCGAGAGCCTTGCGGCGTTCCAGGGGAAATTGCAGCACCGTGGCCATCTGGCTTGCGGTCTGGCCTCGCGCACCGGAGTAAGTCATGGCCAAAGCGGTTGAGATGCTGTATGGCGAGAGAAAAAGATTGCCCTGCTTCGTCCGCAACTTCGCATATAGCTCAAGTGCAAACTTGTTATTTGGCTGCACTACGAGCTGTTCGCCCATCGTTTCGGCGGCGTCTGCTCCATTGGCATCGCAGCAGCCCACTGCCACTGCCATCCCAATCCATAGCATAATCGCACTTCTGATCGTTTTCATTTTATCCGTCCCCTGTTTTTCTCTGGCGTGCGTCAATACCCCGCTTACATCATGGCTGTGCTGCTTTTGGCCAGTCCGTTGACGCCCGCCACTGGCAAAATGGTAAAATAGGGTAAACATAATTGCTGTAAACCACCGATACATCTTTTGGGTCAGGTGTATTCCACAAATGCCGTTTGCGCAATCATTGACAGAACAGGGACCTGATTGTATTATATATTGTAGAGTAAGTTTTTAACAACGGTATTTGCGAAGGCGCGACTATGGCTGTCGGAAAAGAAGGGCCTTTGTGGCGATTCAAATGGCACATCGCCGTTATTTATATCGCATTGCCTGTTGTTGATCACAACGATAATAACGCTCTCAAACATATTGAAGATACTCGATTCGCTCAATGAGACTAATACTAAGTTCGAGAGGATGATTGCAAGCCTGGAGAAGGTCCGGGCGCAACTGTCGGAGGTCAATCACAGCGCTCGTCTCAGCGACATGGCGAAGTCGATTGCCTTTCGCGATACGGACCGGCAGTCCCTCAGAGAAGCGGTTTTCGAAAAGCTCCAGCAAAGGAATTTCAAGGCCGCCTACGAAATAATTGATGACATTGAGCGGCGGGGAGGGTTCGCAGGACTGGCCGAGGAGCTGCGTGCCCAGGCCGAGCAGCACCGCGGCGCAACCGAAACCGAGAGAATGAGTCAGTCGCTGGCCCATATCGAGGAGCTGTTCGGTGACTACCAATGGCTCGAGGCGCATGCCGAGATTGAGAGGCTAATCCAGGCCTATCCCAACGCTGAAAGGCCAAAACAGATGCGGCAAAGGATGCTTGAGAAGAGGGAGGAGCGCAAGCGAATACTGCTTAACGCCTGGGATGACGCCGTTCGCCGGCACGCCACAGACCGCAGCCTCGAAATCCTCAAAGAGCTTGATATGTACCTGACCCCGGCCGAGGCCGTGGACCTGCAGGATGCGGCAAGGGATGTGTTCAAAGACAAACTGCACAACCTCGGTGTGCAGTTCTCTCTGGCAATCTCCGGGGAACAATGGGACAAAGCCCTCGAGGTCGGCGAACAGATCACTCGGAATTTCCCAAACAGCAGGATAGCCGTGGAAATCCGCGAAAAGATGGATGTCCTCAGGCAGAAAATGGGGATACAGCGCCGCTGACCATATCCCGCTTGGCCTGCCGTGAAGCTACTACTGGAAGTCGAACAATGACTGGGTCTTAATCATTGTTATCTGTTCAGGGAAAGCCGCGAATGTATGTATGTGCAGCTCGCTTCGCCTTGCCTCGAAGTCCACGTAGCAGAATGGCTGCAGACCCCCCACCTCCAAATCCGGAAATTTGACGAACACGCCGCGCTTGCGGGCAAACCGTTCCAGATCGACGTAGCTCTGACGATACAGATTTGCGCTCATCTTCTCGACCTGAAAATCGGTCATATAGCTCAGCCCCCGGCTCAAAGTACACTTGTGCGAGCGTGGGCCGCGGAATTGAAAACGCTCGATCAAACCTCGCTGTGGAAGTAGCTGACCGGGCGTGCTTATCACCTCGCTTAGACAGGCCTCGCCGGCAAAGACGGTGACGACGTGAGTGCACCCCGTAATCCAGATATCAGCCTCATATTTTCCGGTTTTCAACTGTCGGTTGGCGTAAATATCGAAGAGTTCTGGATGCAAAGGCCTTTGAAAAAGGCTGAATGTCAACTGGTCAATAGCTACGTTAATCTGCGGTGATTCCATATTTCAAGAGTCCACAATTGACAAGGCGTCGTCTCAACTTTGGCCCTATTATACAAGATTCTGCACCTACTTTTCAAGCATAATATCAGTATTGATAGGGCCGTTTACCCCGCTTATAGGACGGTGATTCTGCAAGCTCTGTAATCCAAACGACTAACGACAAGGCAGTTCGCCAAAAAAAATTTCAAAACTTGATGTCGCCGTCCTAATTTCCGCTGCCAAAGAACAGCCCATTGATTATGGTTGCGATGATATCGTAGAAAGCGTGCGTGCCGGCCGTGACCCCAAAGCCGCGAAACGCAAACAGAACCGCAAAATAAATACCTGCAATCGTTCTAAACGCGAACTCCATCCAGTTAAATGGATCTCGTTGATTTAGTTGCCCGTCCACGAAGTGAATGTGGTGATGTGCGCTGAATAGCGCCGCTGAGATCAGCACGGCCAGTATGATCGCGTTTGTTCGGTCAAATCGTAGTACGTCTTGAAACAATACCATCAACGCGCAGATCAAAATCAGGCGAAAGACCAGCTCTTCATAGATACCTGCTCCTATGCCGGTCACAATATCGGCCAGCATAGACTTACTCTGGGCCGTGCCGTTACCGGGCTCGACGGCCTCCGACAACCGGTCGTCCGCGGCCCTTGTCAAACAATGCGGCAACTCGGCTTGAACCTGCATCGCACTGCTATCATACGGCCTCGCATCGCCCCCGCCCGCGGTGTTTAACAGCAGGCTCAGCACAATCAACGGCATCGTTAGCAGAATACACTCCACTGCCATTGGCAGGATGTCATCCGGGTTACACCACCACCGTTTACGCGACGCAAGCTGCAGCGCGATCAGAATCACTACGACGGTCAGAGGAGGTGCCGCCCATGCGAGCTTGCTGCCCGTGCCCAGATATTCGAGAAAATTCTGTAGCCACACGAACGCCACAACTCGGACCTGTGATTGGTTCAGCACATCCGTGTTTATCAGAATCGTGCCCAGCTCGTAGAAAATGATAAATGGCAGCAGAAAGATGACGGCGTAGATCGGCCGACTCGTCCTCTCCAGGTAGGAATCCTGTGTATAGTTGAGCAGTTGACTCGTGATGTACTTGTTTCTTTCTTGCATTCCCTTACTGTCGTAAGTTCTTAGTTTTGTCTCTTGAGAGTTTACTTCAAATGGGCGGCAATTACAATAGTCAAGCCGTCGATGTTTTCGAGCAGGGATTAGAACGATGATAAGTGAGCAGTTGACTGAGATATATCAGTTGCTTTTTGACCGTTTCGGCCCCCAGCACTGGTGGCCCGGCGAAACGCAGTTCGAAGTAATCACCGGTGCTATCTTAACTCAGAACACAAACTGGGCAAACGTCGAAAAGGCATTAACAAATCTGAAAGCTGCCGACCTTCTGGTTCCGGAGAGGCTACATCGGCTCGATGGCTCGCGGCTTGCCGAGCTTATCCGACCGGCAGGCTATTACAATATTAAGGCAAAACGCCTCAAGAATTTCATCAACTGGCTCTTTGAGAACTACGATGGTCAGTTGGCGAATCTCGAAAACATCGACACAGATCGGTTCCGAGCCGAGCTATTAGCTATCAGGGGCATTGGCCGCGAAACCGCCGATTCAATTTTGCTTTACGCCTTCGACAGGCCCATTTTTGTTGTGGATGCCTATACCGCCCGGATTGCCTTTCGCCACCAGCTAATCGAGCCCGACGCCGATTATGAGCAGTTGCGGGATTTATTTCAGTCGAATCTGCCGGAGGATGTTCGGCTTTTCAACGACTACCACGCGCTGCTGGTGAGACTCGGCAAGGAATTCTGCAAGCCGAAAGCCCAATGCCTGGGCTGTCCACTCGAAAACCTACCTCATACGCTTCATATCGAGCATCCCAGCTAAAGAACAGCAGCGTTACAATCAAAATTGGACCGAAGGCACAATTGGGCTGTTGGGCTCTTGCATTTGCGGGCAGTCCTGTAGATAATACGCCGTTTTGAATCCAGGCAATCAGGAACTGGAGACTAACTCAAGGAGTCGATAATATGTATTGTGGTTGTACAGGTGGGCTAAGAAGAGGGGTTTGTGTTCTGGTAGCTGTTGTCGCTGTCTTGAGCAGCCAGGCGACCTATGGACGGCGGGCGGATCGTCGAGCTAAGAATATCATCGTTATGATTTCGGACGGCTGCGGCTATAACCATGTTGACGCGGCAAGCCTTTATGAATATGGACGGACGGGCGTTCAGGCTTATGAAGGGTTCCCAATTAAACTGGGCATAAGCACCTACGCTGCCGGTCAAAGCTACGTGCCTGATCTTACGTGGCGGCGCTTCAAGTACGTATCGGAGGAGGTGGGCTCGACGGACTCTGCGGCTGCGGCAACGGCGATGTCCACAGGTGTGAAGACGTACAAAGGCGCCATTGGGGTTGACCCCAACAAATTGCCACTCGAACACATTATCGAGATGGCGGAAGAGCGAGGAAAGGCTACGGGTTTAGTAACGTCTGTGCAGTTGAGCCACGCCACGCCGGCAGGATTTGTTGCGCATAACGAAAGCCGTGACAATTATGAGCAGATTGCCAAGGAGATGATCTACAAAAGCAGGCTGGAAGTCATAATGGGGTGCGGGCATCCTGGTTATGACGACGACGGCGTGGCGATGGCCAAGCCAAAAGAATACAAGTACGTGGGCGGAAAGGATACGTGGGAAGATTTGAGCGACGGCTGTGTCCTTGGTTCGGACGCGGACGGTGACGGTGCGGCTGACGAATGGACGGTGATCCAGAAGCGGGATGATTTCCGGGCGCTTATGGTGGGTCCGGCGCCGAAAAGGGTAATAGCGGTGCCAAGGACGCACACGACTTTGCAGCAGAAAAGGGGTGGTGACACGAAGGCTAAGCCTTTTGCGGTTCCCTATAATGGGGATGTGCCGAGTCTGGCAGAGATGACCAGGGCCGCACTGAATGTGCTGGATGACGACCCCGACGGGTTTTTCCTGATGGTTGAAGGCGGTGCAGTTGATTGGGCGGGTCACAAGAATCAATCCGGCCGGCTCATCGAGGAGCAGATTGATTTCAACAGGGCTGTCGAGGCGGTGCTCCTGTGGATAGCGCTGAACAGTAGCTGGCGCGAGACGCTCGTAATCGTTACGAGTGACCATGAGACCGGATATTTGACCGGGCCAAAATCGGGCGCATCTTCGGATGGACCCGTTTGGAACCCTCTCGCTAATAGGGGCGTTGGTAAGACTCCAGAAATGGAATGGCACAGCACGGGCCATACAAATTCGCTGGTTCCGTTCTACGCCAAAGGGGCCGGCGCGCGGCTTTTCAGACGGCGCGCACAGAACTGCGATCCTGTTCGCGGTTGCTATCTCAACAACACTTGCATCGCCGGAGTTGTTTTCCGTCTGCTTGGACATCATGGTTCAGGGCAGAATTAGGTGTCCTTGTAAGCCCGGTCCGATTGGCTGCAGCGTTGGGCTTGGCCACACGGGCATATTCAGATCTGTCTGGAGGATGACGAAAATGACAGAGAGAAGAGTTTCACTCGCGATAATCATTGTCGGTTTGCTCGGGGGCGCGCGGGTTCTGGCCGGCGATTGGCCCCACTGGCGCGGGCCATTTCTGAATGGCTCAAGCGACGAGAAGAACCTGCCGGTGACCTGGAGCAAGACGGAGAATGTCGCCTGGGCTGCTTCTCTTCCGGGCCACAGCTCCGCCACGCCCGTCATCGCCAACGGCAGAGTCTTCGTAAGCTCGACAGATAGGGACAGCGACGATCTTCTTGCACTGTGCTTCGACGGGCGAAGCAGCAAGGAGCTGTGGCGAAAGAAGCTGGGTACGTCCGACCGAAAAGTGCCCCGTAATAATATGGCTACGCCTTCACCTGTGACTGACGGCAAGCATGTGTACTTCATGTACGGCTCCGGCGACCTGGCCGGGCTGGACTGCGAAGGAAACATCCTTTGGTCCCGCAATATCGAGGCCGAATATGGCAACATCTCGATAAAGTACGGCTATAGCTCAAGCCCTCTGCTGCACGACGACAGACTTTATATACTCATCCAGCGCTGCCATACGGCTTATCGCTCTCCCGAGGGGACGAATCTCGACGCGTTCATGTTAGCGCTTGATCCGAAGACAGGCAGGAATATCTGGAAGCAGCCTCGCAAGACCGATGCCCTGGACGAGTCGCTCGACTCCTACAGCTCGCCTATACTCCATCGAGGTCGTGGACGTACCGAGATTCTGGTCATAGGCGGCGACTACGTTACGGGCAATGATCCGGTAACCGGCAATGAGTTCTGGCGCTACGGATACGCCGCGCGAAAGAGCGAAAGGTGGCGCAACATCACCTCACCGGTCGTGGCCGAAGAGCTTATTATCGGTGTCCGGCCGAGAGGCGGTAACGGACTTTT
>SMTZ1_10003647_pt1 | contig 15474 bp, 11 predicted proteins | sample DeeMarSWOR136_30_FD_25667 | JGI IMG/M metagenome (IMG submission 25667)
CAGCTTGCCGTCAATATAATCGACTTCGCCGACAGTAATGATACTGATGATGACGGCTTCCTGGACCCCAACTGCGTAACGACCTTCGTTGACCCCTGCGGTATTGTCTATTACGGCTTTGAGGCCCAGCCGTTTATTACCGAAATCGGTATGAAGAGCAAGCCCGGCTCGATTTACTGCGCAGTAGAACTCTACAATCCGTTCGATGAGGCCATAGACCTGGTTGACTTCGAGATTGAGCTTACTTACGACGCGCCTGACAGTAACGATGATGTGTTGACAGTAGCGTTCGACAGCGGTGATAGAATCGATGCAAACAGCTATTTTGTGGTTGCTAACGACATCAGTGAGTTTGACATATACCGGGGAGGAAGGGTAAGGGTAAGGCAGGACCCAAGACTGCGGTTTTTTGGGGGCTGGCGGCCGCCCAGCGTCCGCAAGCCGCCGACAGTTGGCGGTCCCCGCCGGCAACCACCAACGATAACCGCACGCCCGGGCGGCAATGGGAATTTGTTCCTTAGACGAAGAGTGGGCTCAACAGGAGAATGGATATATGTTGACCGCCAGGTAGTTGACCCGAACTGGGTGCCGAGGGACGACGAACGATATTACGGTCGGGATGTCCGCGGCTGGCATGTCATTTATCAAACACTGGCAGAAGATATATTCAACGCCTATGGCAGCCTCGGCATAAGGAACCCTGTTGACCCTAATGTGTTCGCGGGCCACCACTTCAGTTTCTTCCTACCCAATCCACTCCGGCCCAATCTTTTCCGCCCCCACAGGGAATTTATCACGGTTGGCGACATTACCCGAATCCTGACAATCGGGCACGGCACAACGCCTGACAGCACTATCGGCCAAAAACTATGGGATATCGGCCGACTATGGGAAACAAATAAAAGCGAAGAAGAGAAGGTGAGATTAAATCTGCAAAATCCCTTTCATAGAAATATCTTTCAATATTTAACCGTCTTCGACCCGAGCACCGACGGTATCGACAACGATGGCGACGGTTCTGCTGACGAAAACAGTGACAGGAACTCTCCTGTTAAAGGTGATGAGACTAAAATACCCGGCAGAATAAATATCAATACCGCACCGTGGTATGTGATAGCACAATTGCCGTGGATGACCGAGCCAATAGCTCAGGCCATAGTCGCCTATCGAGATAAACTCAAACTCCCCGTGGATTATCGCATAAGCGTAAGCCCCATTATAGCCCCGGACCCGAACAGCCGGTTCCTTGCAACTGGTATTCCCGGCCTCAGGGAAGAACCCGGCTTTGCAAGCATCGGAGAATTAAACTTTGTCGTTGCAAGTACTATTGCTGGTGATAACGCATACAGAATTCAAAGATTCGAGCCTGACGGCAATGACCTTGGCAGGGAATTTATTCTCCACCCCGGCTTCCCGGACCTGACGACCGATGGGCCGGGTCTGGGCGACGGCGTCGTGGATGACTTCGAGGAGCGAGACGTAATCTTCTCACGAATCAGCAATCTCGTTACCGTCCGCAGCGATGTCTTTACCGCTTACATACTCGTCCGCATCGGCACAGACGGCCCTCAGAAAAGAGTCATTGCCGTACTTGACAGAAGCGATGTTTATTCCGGCAGCGACAAAGTAAGACTCGTTGCAATGCAATACGTCCCCGACCCAAGATAAAGTAATTGGCGATTTTCGATTTCCGAATTACGATTTTATTTGTTTTTCTTGGCAGTAATACGGGACGCAGCTATGATTGCAGTCAATTCGTTAGCTTCTGCAATTAATCCTGCGACCAAATTTGATTTTATAACCTTGGCTTCGACAAGCATTTCCATCCAGTAAACTGATTCGTCTGCTTCTTCCTCAACAATGCCTAATTTTGCAATAAAATCCGCTTTGGACTTGCCTTTACAGGCAGCACGGTAATTGGCACCTACCGACAGAGCACAATCTAATAACTGTTTACCAATAACAGCAGAAGTTTGCGTTTTTGGAAGAGCTTCTACTAATCTAATGACACGCAGGCCGAATTCTTTCATTCTTTTCCTCAGGTCATCAGGGTTCATAATATCAATCGTAAATTGGAAATCGACAATTGGAAATTATGGCTACTTTGTGGATTTGCTTGCCTGCCTGGTATTTCCGTACGCCCCCATATTGATTCTGCCGCCGTTCGGACGCGGTTCGAGCAGATATGCCGAACGCGGGTCGCCTGCATCAATGCAAGGACTGTCAAGAGCATCGAACACCCATCCCTGTTGATTATTTAAGTCGTTAGGGTCCCATCTGCCCGCACTCGATTTCAGGTGATAATCAGGAAGCGGAAATCCGGGGTCGGCAAACAGAGGGTCTTCGTTTATATTTCCTTCGCCGAGCCAGACTGCACAGGGGTCGGTAAAGCCATTGCTATCAAACATCTGAATATCGCTGTACGTAACAACGACAACATCGTTTACGTCGTTCACATCGTTGACGTCGTTTACGTCTATGCCGTAGAATGGATGGCTTAGCGTGGTGGCGATTGACAGGCCGGCGTTATTGTTCCAGATGATGGAATTTATTATCGACGCACTGCCGTAGTAGCTTTCCAGGCCGCCTATTGTCCATAAGGGGCCATCCGGGAATTTCTCATACGTGTAGGCACCTTTGTTATTTGTAATTGTGCAGTTTTCAATTTGAACAAAGCTGTTATAGCCTGCGTTCAAAGCGCCGCTGTAGCCGCCGATATTGTCGACTATAAGGGAATTCGTAATAACCAGTACAGCATTAGCATCCTCACCCCAGGTAAAAACGCCCCCGCTGCTGGCCCAGCAATAATTTTTAGTTATCGCACAACGGTGAATCCGTGCCTCGCTTTGCAAAACGGCAATTCCACCACCGGAGTCTCTTGTGATGTTCTTTTCTATGGTACAGTTGAATATTCGTGGGGTGCCTCCGTCGCAGTGTATTCCGCCGCCGTCTTGATAAATATAAGGAGTTGAAGCCCAACAACTGTTGTAACTTACGGTGCAATTGATAATCACAGCATTACTATCTTCACATGCGATTCCACCCCCGCCTTCGCCGGCGTTGTTCCCGACTCCCTCCAGGCCCCCGATTGTACAGTCAATTATCGCCGGACTTGCGTTTTTGCAGTATATTCCGCCTCCCCGCAGATTTACATCATTTAAGTCATTCACATCGTAATAGTATTTGTCTAATCCAGTCCCACAATCGTTGAGACTAATCTGACAATCGGTAATCAGGGCGTTACTTTTTTCATAGCAGAATATCGCTCCGCCTCCGGCTTCGGCCTCGTTTTCTATTAAGACGCAATTTTTAATCCAGGGGCTGCTGTGGTTGCAGTATATCGCGCCTCCGTAACCGCTGGGGTCGACATCGGGCAGCTGCGGCCAGTACGGATCCTCGGCAAATCCGTTCATAATGGTAAAGCCGTCTAAAACTGTAGTTGCAGTTTCGGCGCTCTGGAAAATAAAGGCGCGACCGTTGCTTTCGCAATCTATGGTGCAGTCATAGTTAATCACCCCATATTTCGACGTTATTGTAACTGCCTTGCCGAGGGTATCAATATTGTAATTACCGATACCCGTATAAATGCCGTCACGGACGACAATAATAGTGGCATCGACAGCAGCATTAACGGCTTTTTGAATGCTGTCAAACGGATGCTCGGAGCTGCCGTCTTCATTCGGGTCGCTGTCGGCACCACCAACAAACTCGTCGGGAACTCCTTTATTACGGTCATCGGTGGCATCGTCATCAACGAATATGTAACGAATTGGTATCGGCTCGCTTATAATAAGAGAATAATGTTGTAAGCCGTTGGTTAACGTTCCCTTGTGGCTAATCTCTACCGTGTAAGTACCCTCATTAGGTGATGGGATATAAACCTGCTCGACGTTGTCCAGTATATTGCCGTTGGCGTCGGCTACGGCATCAGCATCCGGATTGTTCGGGTCCAGTCTATACGGGTAATAAACTATGTTAGGGTCGTTATTATCGATGATTTTCAAGTCAAGGTCGTTTATCAAGCAGGGAGTGTTATTATCCGGAACGACGTCATTAACGTCATTAACATCATTAACATCATTGACATCACCCGGCCCGATGATGGGGGCCCCAGGCGGGTCTGTCCAGCACAAGGTCGCCCGAATCGGGCTGTTGCCGTCAGATGTAAATGTATATATGTTGCTCGTCCCCGCAGCCAGAACATCCTCAATAATTCTTTCGCCGTTGGGATCATTAAAATCCTGCCTTATGTATTCTGCTGCCAGATTTGCATCCATCAATCCCCATCCGTATCTGTAATCCGGCCCGTCATTGCCTTTGTCAACTGCTGTGTGGATTATTAATCCTTTCAGTGTACTGGCCCGCATAGCTTCGTCGGGAAAGCACTTATTGTAATATTCCACCAGCAGAACTGCTGAGCCCGCGGCGTTGGCAGCAGCCATACCCGTGCCGGAATACACAGCGTAGTTGGCATCGTTGACCGCCACGGGAGAGTAAAGCTCGACTCCATTGGCAACGATATCCGGCTTGATTCGGCCGTCATCTGCAGGGCCCCAGCCGCTAAAATCGGTCATATCCCCAACATCATCCACAGCACCAACGGTCATTATATTTTTAGCCGTGCTGATAGTCGGAATTGTATCGTATCCACCACTATCCCAGTCATCATCATAAGGAGCATTCGGGTCATTCACATCGTCATATCCTCTCTGTATCCAGCTACCACGATAGGGATCATTAGGGTCATTGGCGTCATTGGGATCATTGGCGTCAATAGGGTAATTGGGGTCCAAATACCAGAACTCCGTTCCATTAATCGGCGCATCGTCAGAGTAACTTCTGTCATTCCCCGCAGCTTTGAAAGGAAGATAATAAGGAGCCGAATAGCAAACCGAATCCCAGTCGGCAGTGTGAGGACCATATCGGCCGAAGTTCCTATCCTCGCGTTCACCCCATACACCGAACCAATACGGCTCCTCTACATAGAATTTGAGCCAATGTTCGGTTAAGACCGCCAAATCAAGGAAGTCAACTTTGCTATCGCCTTCCGGCCAGGGAGCGATATCTACAAACAGGTTGGGATCCGGTAGTCCCCAGTTGGCAGTAAGTATCGCATAATCTATAAAGTTAACTATGTTATCGCCGTTAAAATCCCCTGGTATTGCTTTGAAGATTCCCAGCTCCCAGCCGGCTATGACAGCGTATGAATGATTGGACAGGTATATTTCTCCTTCTTCAACTTCTCCAGTTGCAGCCCGGCCGGCCATCTCTAAGGTGTCCGAATACCAGTCATAAGAATCGATATTCACCGCCGGAGCCATACCTTTTGCGTTAGGGTCAACCCCTTTTGCCCCGATTGTCCCGGCCACGTGAGTTGCGTGATTGGGGTCAAGATTAAGATGGGCGTAGGGAAGCGCATTAGGGTCTGAATTACTATCCATTATCATTACGCGGTCGTCAAACTCTTGATGTGAGGCACGGACCCAGCCGGCATCCCAGATTCCTATGGTCAAGTCATTGCCGTCAAGGGAATAGGGCGGATTGTGAAGGAGGTTAGTACCTGTCGAGATTGCAGCATCAACATTGCAGGTTATGTAATAAATCGGCCTACCATTTTCGATAGCTATCAGCTCAAAGCTTTTTCCCTCAACAGTTCCGCTGAGTTTAAAGCCGTGCCGTCGAGCTTCCCTCCAGAGCGGCTCTTCTGCAGCAGTTGTTGTAGCCGTTCGGCATACGGATATAATAAATCCCAGAAACAGGTATCTGATTAGGATTGCTGTTTTCGGCATACTAACTCTTTCCATCTACCCGGCATCGACCTTGAACCTTTCCTAAATTATACCAGAATCCCCTCTTAAAAGCCAATAAAAAAAACCTGGAAACGAGCGAAAAGGCCCGAATACCTGAAGTTAAAGGAAAAGACACCTGGTGATTAGGACTTCAGAAGGCCCAATAATTCCGCGTGAACCTTTTTGTTAGCTGTTATTAGCTGGAATTCCCGGCCTTCATAGCTGTCCAGGTCAACAGGAAAGATTTTACCACCCTGCCAATCGCTCACAACAGCCCCTGCAGTCTCGGCAATCACGGCTCCTGCCGCTATATCCCATAACTTCGGGTCAGAGGCGATAGTGGCAATAAGCCCGCCTTTTGCGACGTAAGCAATTTGCAGGGCCGTAGTGCCCAAATTGCGAAATCTTGTCCGCTGTATGATTTCGCAGGCCCAGCCCGGCACGCCCTTATCAAAATGGCTATCCAGACCAACGCTTGAAAATTTATCCATCTTCTCTTTGCTGGCTGTGATTCGCCTGCCATTTAATTGCGTCTCACGGCCTTTGACAGCGGTGAACATCGACTCTGTAGCCGGCTCAAAAATCACACCTACAATCGGCTTGCCCTCATACATAACCGCGATACTGACGGTAAAGAAAAGCATACGGTGTGCAAAATTGTTGGTTCCGTCTATCGGGTCGATGACCCACCAGAGCGGCTCTGCTCCTCTCGGCGGCTGCTTGAATATTCCGCTTTCGCCCCCTTCCTCCGCCATAAAACCGTGGTCCGGATAGTTCTCTTTGATTCGGTCCACGATTATCTTCTGGCATCGGGCATCGGTCTGGGTTACCAGCTCACTACTGTTCTTTAGCGAGGCTTTGATAAAGTTGATTTCTTCCATTGCCCGCTGACCGGCCAGACGTGCTGCAACAATCGCGGTTTCCAGCATTTGGCTCAAGTTTCTCTGCTCTAATACCATATCTTACCTTTCGTACTCAGACCTTGACAGAATTACTAAGTTACCTTATTTTAACGTAGTTATGCAAACAAGCCAACATCTAAATAAATCGAAATTTTTCTTCCGAGCCTCGCCTCGCCAACGGCTAACGGCAGCGGCTGTCTTCTTAGCAGCGGCTGCATTCTTCGGATTTTTCCGGCTGACGTCACATTACAAAATCGACCCGTGGCCTTTGGGCTGTGGGTTCAAACAAAGATATGACCTGCCTTGCCCAACCTGCGGAATGACGACTTCGGCATCTGCCTTCGCTCAGGGCAAAATTTTCGAGGCGTTTTATATCCAGCCGGCCTGTGGGTTTTTGTGCTCTGTGCTGGCTATTTCGGCGTTTCTGGCTTTCATTATAGCCGTTTCTGGAGTGTATTTTGGCTTTATAAAGCGTTTTTTTGCCGAAGTTAAAATAAGATACTTAATTTTAGCACTGATAATCATTATTGCAGCCGGCTGGGCGGTAACATTTTCACGGGCGTTAAGCCGGAGTTGAAACTGGACATTTAGCACTTTAGGGGGTGATTTGACAGGAGGATGGAGAGATACCGAGCGTGGAGAGAGGTGATATGGGGGGTTTGGGCAAGAAGAAAATCAATCAAATACGCAGGTTTTCGCATCAAACGTGCAGGTTGGCTGAAAAAATTGAGCAAAATTGAGCAAAAATGAACAAAAATTGAGCAAAAATGCGCGCTTTTTAAGCAAAAAGGAGCAAAAATGCGCGCTTTTTTAGTACTTTTTCGGCACCCCCCTGCGTGTTTGATGCTATGTGGACAATTCGTATCTCTTATTTTATGATTGGTGACAGGTAACCGGTGAATGGTTAATTAGATTATCAGATGATCAGGAAATCAGGTTGTAGGATAACAGGAATCAGGGTATCAGGCGTATAGCGAATTAGAGAATTGGTTAATTTGTGTCTTGTGTTGCGTGTTACGTGGCATAGGATGTAGACCCCTGCTGTTTGGCCAAAGGAGTGAACCTCTCGGTGACAGGCTTCTCAGGTATGACAATATTAGTGATTGGTGACGCCAGTAGAGATGTGCAGCAGTGAACCCAAGGACCGGCCTGGGGGCTAAATATTCTGGATACCTGCTCCGTCTAAAGCCGGATTCCGTCAAAAAGGCGCCGGATCTTCGACTTCGATTTCGCAGGGATGCGGACAGGCGTGGGGTAAAATTCGCGGCTCGTCGCTCGTGACTGGTGGACAAGGGCAAAGGGCACAAGGCGTAAGAGCAGAAGACAGAGGAATATTTTTTTTCGGAGGAGGGATTTTTTATTTGCCGGTGGGGAGGAAAGTCGTACAATTCGGCGGTCATTACTAAACTTTAACTTTGTTCACTCTATTAAGGAGAATAGACTATGGAGGAATCAAAGAAACCTTACGGGTATGAGCTGATAATGGATTTGCACGGCTGTGATGTGTCGAAGTTCAACAGAACAAGTCTTGAGCACTATTTTGAAAAACTCTGCAAGGCAATCGATATGAAAAGAGCTGACCTTCACTTCTGGGACGATGAGGGCCTTCCGGAAGAGAAGCAGCAGACTTTGCCACACACCAAGGGGACATCGGCTGTTCAGTTTGTACTGACGAGCTCGATTGTAGTTCACACACTGGACTTGTTAGAAGCTGTTTACATCAACATATTCACGTGTAAGCCATTCGAGAGGGAAGTGGCCGAGGAGCTAACCAAAGAGTGGTTCGGTGCGAACGGATGCAGGGCTCACTTTATTGAAAGGATTTAAGATGCTGTTAATTGAACGGGAGATTGATATACCAGCGAAGGAAGGAAACGCTGGTTTATCGGGGTATTTCGAGGAGGCGGTCAGGGAGTACCTTCCAGATGACGGGATTCCTGTAAGATTTGCAGTTACACGAAGCAATTCCAATGGATACCACTGTGAGTTAGGTATTCTTTCAGGATTAGGGGAGGCGTGCTTTTCGGGGCCGAGTAGTATTTTTGAGTTTTCGCGAAGAGAAGTTGAAAATACAGGTGCGTTTAACGCAGTAATGTTAGTACCGACGGGCATTGGCTCAGAGATAGGCGGTCATGCAGGTGATGCAGCCCCCGCAGCGAGGTTGTTGGCCGGTGCGTGTGATACGCTGATAACACATCCGAATGTAGTGAATGCGTCTGATATCAATGAACTGCCGGAGAACGGCCTATATGTAGAGGGCAGTGTTATTTCCAATCTGCTTATGGGGACGGTCGGCTTGGGAAAAGTACGAGCCAATCGTGTGATGCTGGTAATTGACAAGCACAAGGAAAAGCGAATTTCGGAACGTACCATCAACGCGGCTTCCGCAGCTCGTGCTACGCTGGGTCTGGAGTGTCCTCTGGTTGTCGAGGTTGACCCACCGATACGGATGTCAGCGAGTTATTCCACCTCGGGCAGTGCGGTAGGACGAGTTGAAGGTCTGGAGCGTGTCTGTGAAGTGCTTCAGCGTCACAGGTCTGAATATGATGCAGTTGCACTTGCGTCGGTTATAGAAGTGCCATGGGAGTACCATACAGAATATTATATTAGGAATGGTGAGATGGTTAACCCGTGGGGTGGTGTCGAGGCGATGTTTACGCATTCGATAACAATGCTGTTCGGCATTCCGACAGCCCACTCACCGATGTTCGGGTCTTTGGAGATAGCGAATCTTAATCTCGGTGTTGTTGACCCGCGAATGGCTGCCGAAGCAGTATCTATGTGTTTTCTGCACTGTGTATTGAAAGGACTTCATCGGAGCCCTCGAATTATCACCGATAAGATGGTTTTCACACATCCGGGCGTATTGACGGCTGCGGATATATCGTGCCTGGTTATTCCGGACGGCTGTGTGGGACTGCCAACATTGGCGGCATTGGAACAAGGGATACCGGTAATAGCTGTCCGTGAGAACCGCAACCGGATGAAAAACAATCTTGAAGAACTGCCGTTTGCACCGGGAAAACTCTTAATCGTTGAAAACTATCTCGAGGCCGCTGGTATGATGGCAGCACTTAATGTGGGCGTTAGCCCATCGTCAGTTCGAAGACCACTGGCGGAAACCAAAGTTTGTACTGAGGAGGTTTCCAAAGTTGGTAGTACTTTGCCGGTAACGGAAAAAGATAACGTATAGCAGGCAGCAGTAATTTCCAATTGACGATTGACGATTTACAATTGACTATTTACGATTGACGATAATCGGTCGAGGATTGTGCAGGCGGAGGGGAATATGATAGAATTTTGTCCTTGACAATACCGATAATTACCCTGTATCATTTCCCAGTCAAGGAGGATGCCAGCCGGATGCTCGTAAGCAAATCGCACAGGTAAAGTGTTAAAAAACAAGATTTATGTTTTGAACAAGGAGATAAAGAAATGAAAAGATTAATCCTGATTTGTAGCGTGCTGCCGGTCGTTATAGCGGCGGCAGGAGTATTGTTTGCAGCCGATGCGCCGCGGCGTTCCGCGCAGATTCAGGTCCTGCTGATTACCGGCGATGACGTGTCGGCACATCCCTGGAGGGTGATGTCCGAGACGACGCGGAAAGCATTAGTGGAGTCGAAGAGGTTCGATGTCAGGGTTTGCGAAGACCCACACATCCTCGAATCGGAAACGGCTCTGAAAAGGTACGACGTGATATTGTTTATGATTTACAGCCAACGTATCAAAATGCTCCCCGGGCAAGCCCAGGAAAACCTGCTGAACTTCGTCAAGAGTGGAAAAGGCTTCTTTGTGCAACACTTAGCCAGCGCCTCATTCGCCCAGTGGGAGGAATTCGGCAAGCTGTGCGGGCGGAAATGGGTGATGGGGACGTCGGGCCACGGGCCGCGAGGAGTCTTCGAGGCGAAGGTGGTCAACAAGGAACATCCCATCACGGCAGGGATGAGCAACTTCAAGACCGACGACGAACTGTACGCAAAGCTGCAGGGGACAGGCAAAATCAATGTGCTGGTGGAGGCCTACTCCGATTGGAGCAAGAAGACCGAGCCTCTCGTGTTCACGTTGAACTACGGCAAAGGTCGGACGGTCCACAACGCCTTCGGTCACGATGGTAAGGCCCTGACGAACCCGAGTGTGCAGAAGATAATCGTGCGTGGCGTGGAGTGGGCGGCCACCGGAAAAGTTAAGCAGTAAAGGTAGTTTTGTGGCGGAGGCGAATAGATTTTCGCAAGCAAACTGTTGCGGTAAAGTATCAAAGACTATGATTTACGTTTTGTGAAAGGAGATGAAGCAGTGAAAAGATTAATCCTGATTTGTACTGTGCTGCTGGGTGTTATAGCAGCGGCAGGACTATTGGTAGCCGCCAACGGAAATAAGAAAATCAAGGTGATGTTCCTGCGTGGCGGCGGGGTTCACGACTGGAGAAACTGCACGCCAATTCTGGCGAACGTGCTTGAGAAAACAAACGACTTTGAGATAACGTTCACCGAAAACCTCGATGACCTGAAAGAACACATTAAACAATTTGATATTATCATTCAGTACACCACGGGAATGCAACTGACTACAGAGCAGGAAAATGGACTATGCGACTTCGTCCAGAACGGCGGCGGTTATGTCGGCATCCACAGCGCCAGTGACTCGTTTAAGAACGCCGACCGCTACTGGGAGATGGTAGGCGGGCGCTTTGCAGGACACGGCGGGGGCAAGTACACCGTTTATATCTACGACCGTGACCACGTAATAACCAAGGGGATGGAGGATTTCGAGATTCAAGATGAGACCTATTCTCACAACTACCACCGTAACGCCCAGATGCGTTCTCTGACCCGCATGAATCGCGGCAATGAAAGACAGTCGATGAGCTGGGTGTCATCTTACGGCAAGGGAAATATCTTCTATACGGGTAACGGCCATGGGCTGGAAGCGTGGAACAATCCGCACTTCCAGCGTCTCGTCGTTCGCGCGTCATACTGGGCTGCCGGTCGCAAGGTAAAGGACCCGCCTAAGATACGTTAAAACTGTCAGAAACGGTGCCGGATATTCGATATTGGCTATTAATAGCGACGTCCACCACTACGTCCGCCACCGCCGCCAAAACCACCTCGTTTGCCTCGTCCACCACCACGGTCGACTTTCGGACGAGCCTCGTTGACATTAAGGGCACGTCCCTTCAAATCCTTGCCGTTCATTTCATCGATTGCGGTCTGGGCTTCATTCTTAGAGGGCATTTCCACAAATCCAAATCCTCTTGACTCGCCGCTGAACCTATCTTTTATGACAGTGGCGCTGGTGACCTGGCCAAAAGCTTCAAAGGCCTGGCGCAAATCGTCTTCAGTTACCTCACGTGCCAAATTTCCTACATAGATATTCATTTCGCTTTCCTTTTCCCAACTTTAATGGGCATTTCCATTTTCAAGGACTCAACTTACGTGCTGAACTTTCCTTGGATTGAAGTATTAACTCTGGCCCTCAACAACAACTGTCCTGGGTGTGTTTCGCAGGTTTTCTCCCCCGCCGGCGACATTATCTCAAGAGGGAGTTTTCCCGCAATCACCCGACCCAAACCGAGGCATGAGCGGCCTACTGCAACGACGGGAGGAAGTTAGAGCGGTCATCCAACTCCCTCCCCAAATAAATACTAACCTTCTCCCGGTTCTTCCGGGGGTTCCTGAGGCTCTTCGAATGGCTCCTCTTGAGGCTCTTCTGGAACTTGAGGTTGTTCTTCGCAAACCATGTGAATTCCTTTCACAAATAAACAAACTTAACTTTTAATATCATCCTTGCTTACACTACAAGATTCAGAATTATCCCAACAAAAATAACACTTGTCAATATTTTCTTTAGATAATTGTCAATTATATTAAACCCATGGGCGAACTTATATCAAGCATCCGATGCTTGCCAGCTTTCATAATCGAGCCTTTTAGAATTCACTCAAGCGTGATTTAGCAAAATTGTATCCTCCCTGGTCTGTAAAGCAAGGACAAATAAAGCCCGTTTTTGAGGTGGATTTTGGGTTTGCCTCTCGTCATCGCAGGAGAGGCTCGTAAAAGACCGTTAGAAGTAAACCGACAACTTCTAAGGGTGTAAATCAGATTCGGGGAATATGTCGGGATTTCTAACGGGGCTAACTTACGATTCAAGCTAAGCACAAGGCTGCCCTCAGAAAACCTTTAGACATTGAGAAATTGCCCCGTCGCGCGAATTTCGGTTAGATGATTTTAGCCGCCGGCGTCGTGCAAGATTGATGCTACCGCGTCCTTTATTTCGGGGCCGTAGCAGCGCTCCCAGCCTTCGGTCCTGGCCCAGTGATACCAGTATTCAATCTCTATAAATTCGTTGCCGGCATCCCTCGAGGCCTCACATATACTCAGGATGATATCGCTGTCAAGCTGGACCCAGATTCCGTCGCGTTTCTTGCGGAAAAAGAGGCAATGTCCGGTCTCTTCGATGCCGAAATCTTTCGGTGAGGCAGCCCCCCCGGCAAGCCACTCGTCTACGCTGGAGCCGATATTGTCATCGGCTCCATCATACATTGGTACCAATCTGTCGAGGTCATTAACGTCCGGAAAATAAATATGCCAGGGTCTGGCACCACTGTAGGCCGTCCGATACCAGACACCGAAAATATAGAAATCCCTGCTGTGAATCCCTTCATAGTGGTCGCGGACTGCGCACGCCCGTCTAAGCATCCGTGCCCTGAGCAGTTCATCTTCCCGCCAGGTGCTGCCAGTCTCCATAGTGTCACAGAACTCGCAATCAACGACCATCCCAATAAATCCAGGATAGGCGGCGAAGCGATAGAACGCCGCGCTTATAATGCCCACGATCTGATCTTCTGTCATTTCCCGTGGCTGAATGTTGAACACTACAGTCACGCTGTGCTCCCCTGCCGCCTCAAGCAAAGCCACCGGGCCCCCTCCTGAGCGCCATGCATCCATACTGTGGCCTCGAATGCCCACGAGAGTACCATCGACGAGGTCGTCCTCGTCAATATCATCCACCTCAAACATCAGGGTCTGGAGGTCAACGCCGTTTCCAGCCTGGTAGAGAACAATATCGGCAAAGTTGACGCCCAGATACCCGACAAGCCAGTTTTCAACAAACTCTCGTGGTGTATCCCACTCGACGCCGCATCGGTCTCTTACGTCCTGACCGGTAGCCGAGTCGCTCCTTACCTGTACCTCACTAACATAAAGGCCGAAGAAAGGTTTGTCCTCTTCTTCATAAATTCCGGAGGTGGTGAAAATCTCATTTTTACTAATCTCAACCGTTTGTTCATCCGGCTCAATCCAGCCGGATACAGCATTAAAATCAACTGTGTGCAGACCAACATATAGATCCCCCTCTATGTAGCCGCTGTCTCGCCAAGTTTGACCATCCACTCGCCATTTAGCCCCGGCTTCGATTGCCTCCTGCGGAAAGATTGTAACCTGTAACGAACCCAACCATCTCTCAAGCCAGTTCCGGGCCAACAGGTTAAAATCAAACAGGTTCACATTGCCGTCACCAACCAAATCGGCACAATTGGGATCCGTGTGACCCAAAATCGCTATCTCCCCCACCTCCACCTCGCTCAGCACCCTCTCATAGATACGGACGTCGTCGATGATGCCCTTGAAAGGCAAACCTCCATCACCCTCAGCACCTATGCCAAGAAGCCCATTATTCGTATGTATAGCTGGTGTCCCTAAATCACCATCTGCCGCAAAAGCTCCGTTTTTATAAATATTTATATTTCCATCACTAAACGTTCCAACTATATGTGTCCACTCATTCAAAGGCACTGATGTGGTTGCGTACCCATACTCAGTATCGCTACTGCCTCTAAGATAAAAGGCAAGTATACCATTAGTGGGGACACAAAGAATAGTATATGCTCCACCAGACTGATATGCCGGCACATTTCCCTTACAAATGAGCAGGGCCTGTCCAGCATCGTTTAAGTTAAACCATATCGAAATTGAAAAATCATTTATCAGATTCAAACTACTATCATTTCCACAATCAACATAATCTCCGACGCCATCAAAGTACAATGCACCATCAACCTGGCCGATTGTCCATATCGGATTTCCATGGACAGTTCCATGATTTCCGCCGACCGGATCGTCTGCGCTGCCGTCCAGCCTCCAATGCGCCACGAGGCCCTGGGCCAACGGGTCAGCGTCCAGCCACTGCTCGGTAAAAATCCGCAGGTCCGGCAGATTCACTTCGCAGTCCCCATTAAGATCACCCACGGGACAGTTGGCCAACATAATCCGTAAGGACTCCAAAGGAGAACCGACGACAAAGACGCTTAACATCAGAGTAAGCAATAAGATTTTTATAGATTTGAGCATCTTTTATTTCTTTGTAGCTCCCATCCCGCACCAATTAGGTGCTTCCTCCGGTCTGCGGGAGGATATCTTGACAGAGCGGACATCGACGAATCTAAGCTCAATCGGCAGGGGATAAAATTGTATACCTGTGGCAGAGCTAAATGAGTCCTATTTATTTTAACACATTAGATTGTCTTTTCAATGCGAAAAATGGGTCATCTCGAGTTTCCCTTGTTAGCATCACCGCATTCGAGCAGTATAAGGCGTTTGGCGGCCGCATAAGGGCGAAAAATGAAAGAAAGCGGTCGTGAAAAAAAATGCTGCAGATACTCTGATTTGGAATAAATTTATTGACAATATTGGTGAAAAGGAATATAAGATATATTTCAAGTGGGCCGATGTTTTATTGGATTGCGCCTTTTGCTGAAGACCCAAGGATTTGGGTTGAAACTGAATCGG
>SMTZ1_10003649_pt1 | contig 15471 bp, 8 predicted proteins | sample DeeMarSWOR136_30_FD_25667 | JGI IMG/M metagenome (IMG submission 25667)
ATTTTGAAGGATATGAAGATGCTAAAACTGCCTTAATTTCCTCAATCCTTGTCCAATTAGGTGAACATAAAGAATTTGGTGAAAAAATTAAGGATGGCGCAGTTTCTTTACTTAAAAGAGTAGAGTGGATGGAAATAGCGAAGTTGGGTATAAAGCATGTTGGAATGCCTCTTGCAGTGGGAGCATTAACGGGTGGTGTAGGTACCATCCCGGCTATGTTAGGATCATTTATACGAAACTCAACAGCTGGTTCATCTAATGAAAAAAAGGGAGATTCTCAGACTGAGTCTCTTGATCCAACCAATTGGTTGGATCTGATAAAGTCAGATCAAACAAAACCGGATTTACTTGAAGTTCGTAAATTCCGTGATGATTTTGAAGATCTACTTAATAAAACTGAGATAAAATCTTTGGTTGTTCTTATTGATGACTTAGATCGTTGTTTACCTCCACGAATAATAGAAACATTAGAGGCTATTAAACTATTTGTCTCCGTTCCAAAAACTGCTTTTGTAATTGGTGCTGATCCTAGAATAGTCCGACATGCAATTGCTGATCGCTACCTATCCAGGCAGTTAAAAGAAGAAATTAGCGGCGAAGAAGGGTATGATTTAGTTAAAGACTATCTGGAAAAACTTATACAAGTTCCTTATCATCTTCCTCGTCTTTCACCTTCCGAAATTGAGACTTACATAAATTTGCTCGCTTGTCAGAAATATTTGAATGAAGACAAGTTTCGTTCTTTATTAAATCACTGGGAGACACAAAGAAAGGATAATTTTTATTCAGCATTTAGATATGACTCAATAAAACAGGTTTTAGATTCTGATGTTGATGAGAATCTTGAACAACAACTCATATGGAGTAATTCAGTAGCTCAAGCTATAACAGAGGGTCTAAAAGGAAATCCACGTCAAGTTAAACGTATGTTAAATTCAATGCTGCTTCGAAAAAAGCTTGCTGATGTTGCAAATCTGACTATTAAGGATGATGTATTAGCTAAATTGATGGTTTTGGAATATATAAACCTACCCTTATTTAAACAGCTTAATAATTGGCAAACAAGTGAAAAAGGTTTTCCGGCTAATCTAAAAATACTAGAAGAAGCCATTGATGATGACAAAAAAAGTATCGATGAGTCATTAAGTGATTGGCAAAAACCTGCAGTAAAAACATGGTTAAAATTACAACCATTATTAAGTGATATTGATTTAAGAGATTATTTTTGGCTGGCAAGGGATAAAACAGAATCATTGTATGCTGGAGTTGAGATGATCGCTCCAATAATTAGGAGATTATTCAATCAAGTTATTGATGAAAACGAAGGAGAGAAAAATGTTGCAGCACGAGAAATTGCTAAGTTAAATTCTGATGAACAAGAATCTTTGTTGAATTTACTTCAACAGCACATTCAACGTCACCCTGATGAAGTTTCTGTTTATAAGTCATTTTTCAAATTGTCCGAAAACAATGTCGAAAAATCAATTACAGTCTTATTAAATACATTGGGAAATCTACCCGTAAAACAAATTCCAGTAGCTGTGGCCTTTGATTTAAAAACAACTGCAAAACAAAGAACAAATATTGAAAGTGAAATTAAAAAAATCTTGGAATCATGGCAGAAAGAAAGCGACACAAATATTGGTAGAGCAGCTTCAACTGCCTTAAAAGATTGGTAATGAAATGGGAACATCAACAGGATTCGCCATGCCTAAAGGTGGTGATTGGACACCACTGAAAAATAATGCGACTAACTTTGTACGAGAAGGTGGTCAAGGATCGATTTCACCTGGAAGATTATTAGGTGGCTATTTGCAAGCAAATGGCGGAGCTCAAGCACTCTCACGAGGAACTGGTGGGGGTGGTAAGCGTGGCAGTTCTCGTCATGGTATTGGTAGCTCTGCTAGAACAACTATTACGAAGTTAGGTGGATTTTTATCTGGTGTTGCAAGTAAAGGTTTAGATAACACCCTAAGAGATTTTGGTTTAGATGATTTAATTGGTAAGACAGCTACAGAAGTCTGCTCTGGTTTACTTCAGGAATTTACTTCTGAGGCGAAAACACTTGATGAATTTGCCACTCGAGCAGCCTTTGACAATATTTTAACTGACTTATTTGAGAAAGATGAACAATATGAAGATATTGAGGATTCTATAAATCAAGCCTTAGATGAAAAAGGTTTGCTACAAATAATGGGTGAATTTTTTGGGCATTATTTATATGAACTATTTTGCCGAGATTTTTACGAGGATTGGCAAAAAAAGGTTGGAGCTAATCAGGCAAAAAATTCTTTAAAACAAGTTAAGGATTGTATTTTTTCAGAAGTGAGATCAAAATTAGTTGACAAATCCTATAATACATCTGATTGGACAGGAAAAGAAGGACAGGAGCTTGCTGATCAAATCATGCAGGATACCCTAAATATTTTTGGAGTTCTATCATGAAAGTAGAAATTAATATAGATTCAATATACCGATACTCTGATGGATTCGCGAAAGTTTCGATAAACATTGTTGAACTCGATATTCAACGAGATTTAGATATCTCTTTTGGTGATCTGTATCGTCGTTGTGGTATACCTGATAGTACTGTTCTTGATTTTTTGTTATTCTCAAGTATCTGTTATGTTATTGATAAAAGTGTTCCCCGTCAAGAAAGCTTTGATAATTGGACAAGAGAATTTGATGTAAATATTCCTGTAGTAGAACCAGACAGATGGCTAGCAATTTCAGATAATTTAAATAGAACGATTAGTTTTCTCACAGGTGATATTTGGAAATTTAATTTTTCTCAGTCTGATATCCGCCTCTTTCGAAGACCTTCTGGATGGCGAAGACGTCGCCCAAAATATCATCTTAGAAGGAGTCTAAATGCAGTTTGTTTATTCTCAGGAGGATTAGATTCACTGGTAGGTACAATCAATCTTTTAGCCGAGAATGAATACAATTCTTTACTGTTAATGGGGCATTATGATTTTGCTGGTCCAAAATCAGACCAAAAGAAACTTTTTGGTGGTATCTGGGCAGAATATCCTAACAGAGCGGTTCCCCTACATATACGCGTTTCACATTATCCACCAAAGGCAAATGAGACAACTCTTCGAAGTAGATCGTTAGTTTTTATTGCTTTAGGAATTTATGCAGCAAAACGAATTGGAAATGAAATTCCATTATATACACCTGAAAATGGATTAATTGCACTCAATATTCCTCTAACCCCTGGACGTTCTGGCTCGTGTAGTACGCGAACAATGCATCCATTTTACTTGGAACAGCTTCGGTTAAACCTGAAAGATTTAGGGATTACCAATCCGATAATTAATCCTTTTGAGTTTCAAACTAAAGGGGAATGTATCATTAGTTGTCAAAACGCTAATTTATTAAAAAGCATTACAGATAAATCAGTATCATGCTCTCATGCCACAAGAAGACAGAATTGGATTAGAAAAACTGCGAGTCATTGTGGTTATTGCGTACCTTGTATAATTCGTAGAGCCGCACTCCATAAAGCTGGATTTGATAATGGGCAAGATTATGGGTTTGATATTTGTGAAGGTGAGCTAACTATTGATGATCAGGGGGATAGCGCATATGATTTAAGAGCAATAATTGATTTTATAAATTATGGTTATAATGTGACAGACCTAACTCGTATTATAAGACGTGTGGCAAATGATCCGAAAATAGAAGAACATTCTGAATTAGCATATCGCGGATTTAATGAGATTAAGTCATTATTTATGGATAAGGGAAATGAAGATTTAAAAAATATTCTGAATTAGCTCATATGATTGATACGCATTGTCACATAGACCTTTACCAAAATCCTACTAAGATTGCTTTACAGACTGAGCAGGAAAAGATAACTACCATTTTAGTTACAAACCTCCCATCATTGTTTGAAAAGTCATATCCACACACTCGAGGATTTAAATATATTCGATTAGCACTTGGTTTGCATCCATTAATGGCAGATTTACACAATAAGGAAAAAAAACTATTTGAGAAGTTAGTTGACAAAACTTCATATATAGGTGAGGTGGGATTAGATTTTTCAGTAAATGGGGAAGCAACAAAAAGTATCCAAATTGAATCTTTCAGATTCGTTTTAAATGTTATAAAAAACAAGCCCAAATTTATCTCTATTCATTCGCGTAAAGCAGAATCTGCTGTTCTTGATATTCTGGATGAAGAAAAACGTGTTCCAGGTGTATTGCACTGGTATAGTGGTTCTACTAGTGAGTTAGATAGAGCAGTTTCAAAAGGTCATTATTTTTCAATAAATCCAGCAATGGTTAATAGTAAGAGCGGAAAAAAAATTATTGACAGGATTCCACCGGAAAGGATTCTAACAGAGACCGATGGTCCATTTGTAAAATTGAATAATACAAAAGTATTGCCTAAAGATGTTTCAATTGTAGAAAATTATCTCGCAATTTTGTGGTCAAAAGATAAGAATGAGGTCTCAAAAGTAATTAAAAACAACTTTTATAAACTTATACACCCTCTTATTTTGAATAAAAAATAGATCAAGTAATGTTTCAATATAAAATGAATATGATGAATAAATTCGGAGTAACAATGAATTATGTAAAAATTAGAATACACGACTCTAATTTATCTTACAACTTATATGATCAATAGCACTCAACAATCTTTCATATCTCTTTAAATGCATTTTACCTAAAATGAATATTCATGTGAGTATATTAAAAGAATACAAACTAAAATTTCTGACGATTTGGTTTTAATTAATTGCTTTTGATTTACTTAAGTCTGCCATATTTACAGATTGTCAAATTATTGCCAAATTTCATCATTTAATAACTTTGTGCAACAATAAACAAATCCAATAATTGAAGTAACATCAATTTATTATAGCTTTTTAATATTCAGGTAATATTGGTAAGACACACGGCTGTTTAGTCCGTGGTACTTATTTGGAAAAGTGCAATTAATTACTATAATTGGTGGTTTATGCCATCATTATTGAAGGATTACAGCTTAATAGATGAAGTTAATCCCCCTTTCATCAATATAAATTGCTGTGATACATCAAGCATCATTTGTTTGAGATGTGCCTCGTCCACAATCGGAGCATACAATCCGATCGTGTATCAATTCCTTACAAACACATAAACAGATTATCCAATCATCAGAACAAAGAAAGGTCGTTTTTAATTGTCAACTACCATAATCTCAATTGTTTCAGAGTTGCCAATGCCCACCTTATGTTTTCCGGGTGTACTTAGTTTTATTTCTGGCCAAACCAGAGATTTTTCTTCACCTGGGCTCAGTGCTATTCTTTTATTTTGACCAGGTTGACCATCGATCCATAAAAATTGCCTTGATTTTAATAGAGCATCTCCTGATACTGCCGAATTTTTTACTGTGCAGCTTATCTTAAATGATTTGTTTATTTCTATTTGAGAAGGTGCCTCAATGTTCATATAAGTTAATTCCGGGGTTACAACTTTATCCCTGTCAACAGAAATCTCAACCGGATCGATATTCCAGCCTTCTAAAATTAAGTATGGATCAGAGCCTTCCAAGTCTTTATTGTCAAATCGTACTAAAATTTCCCTGGTTTCATTAGGCAGCAAACTAAAATACTTGGCATCCCAATAAGTAGGAAGAAGCTCATCGCCATGAATCCCTTTAAGTATTTTGGGATTAATAAAGAAGGCAAGCTTCTCTGTCGGATTAGTAACAGTGACAATTACAGAAGAATTTTTACCATTTTTGGTGTATTTAGTAACGCTGGCATTCACACCTGAAGTTGGCAGATCTTCAAGACCTGTGTACTGAGCCAGAGTATCATAAGTTGTGGACAACCAATAAAAATTGCTGCTTAATAGTCTTTTGTTTTCGTCCTCAAGTTTCAAGCTCAGAAAGTATATATCACTGAGTCCCCTTATATCCTGTGGTATGGAAAATACTTTTTTACTAGTGTCTTGTTCTATATCAATGGTTTCAGTTTTTGCATATTTCTCAGTCATATCAAAGCTCATTAATCTGGCGGAAACTTTTAGATTTTCGAATCCTTTGTACAGATCATTGGAAACCACGATAGAATGATCATCATATGCATACAGTACATGCAGAGGTTCAAAAGCCTGTTGAACAGCCGAATAGGCTCCATTTGGTCTTAAATAGTAATCGTAAAGAAAATAGCAAAGGGAGGGCCATCCTGCATTGAGCCTGTAAATCAATATACCGCTTGCAGCGTACTTGTTCTTACGATATGACTCAGCCATAGCCTTGTATGTTTCTTTCTGGTAAATTTGAGCCCTAGCAGTATAAGACTCCAGGTCTTCCGGTTTTCCGTAACGATAATTAAAGGCATCCGTCGCCATATAAGAATATCCATCAGAAGATTGACGTATTTTCCATGTTTTGTTAATCGGCCACCAGTCTTCTCTATCCATCATCAACCGAATACTTTCAATAGGAGGGATTTGTTCACCACCTGGGCCAACTTCTGTGTTGAATTCAAGAAACTCATAAGGACCAAAATAATCATCACCCCACTCTGACAGCATGCTATCCTTCTTTCCGTACCAAACAGTAGGGTGAAGGTACATGTAAGTTTGTGGATATGGATCATGATCTAAACCTGTACATCCACAAAAAGGAGTGGTGCTATACATGGAGTTGGACTGATACGGACGGGTTCCATCATATTTCTCAACAATATCTGTATATAATTTTTCTGCCCTGAATGGTACATGATTATCACTTGAAAGCAACCAGTTAACCAGTGAAGGATGATTTCGTTTCCGAATTATCTGATCGCGAAAACTTAAACCAGCAATTTCGTAAGTGTGGTCTGTCCATGTATCCCATCTTTCCCAAATACTACAGCAATTAAAACCATCAAAAATCATGATACCATATTTGTCGCATAAATCATAGAAATGGTCAGTACCCCAAAATCCTTCGGTCCGAATGGCATTAAAATTCAGGTTCAGCATGTTTTGAATTTCATATTCGTTTCTTATAGGATTCTCTTCCATCATCACAGTTTCGGTCCAGTTTCCACCTTTGATGAATATGTTCTTTCCATTGATCTGAAAAACCCGAACAAGTTTTTGTTCTACTTCAGGGAAAAAGTCCTCGAGTGTTGAAGAAACTTCACGGATGCCAAACCGGTTTACATTTTTATCCGAGATTACATCATTGTCAAGCTTTACCTGCAGGTCCAAATCGTACAAACTTTGCCTACCCGACATATGGGGCCACCATAAGCTGGGATTTTCCATCGAAACAGTATGTGTAACTCTTTTTGTTTCTTTTGGATCCAAGCTTATAGGAATTAAAAAATCGTTTTTATCATTTCCACCGGCAGAAGTCCCGCCTTCTGCTAAGTTATTAACAGGAGTAATAATACCCGATAAACCACCTTGAACAGCTTTATTCGAATTATTGTACAGGTCGGCTGAAATTGTCACAAAGGCTTGAGTTGTATCAGGAAGGTTTAGTTTGGTAATAATATGTGGGTATCTAATCTTTATAGCTTTATTTTTAGCGAGTTTTACGTCGTACCAAATCCCGGCATTTTTGTCAGGCATTGTAACAGATCCTTGCATCCATCTTACTGAAAGGTCTGTTCCTTTGACTGGTGGTGTTATTTGCACGGCTAAAACGTTTTTTCCTGCTCTATTGATATGATCAGATACATCCAACGGATACATCCTGTGTACACCCTCAATTTCAGTGGTATCAGCTATCAAATTTCCATTTAACCAAATGTTAGCTTTATAATTTATACTACTGAATTCCAGCCAGTAATAGTCATTCTGACTTTCATCCACAACAAACTCTGTTCTGAACCACCAGGGTACGCGAAATGGATTCCCTTTGGGAATATCCCACAAATAAGTAAGTGCGTGTACATTATAATAGCTTTCACTTTCTACCAGGTTGTTTCCAAAATATGGATCTTTTTCAACTCCTGCCCCTACCAGAGCATTGAAAATAGTGGATGGCATCGTGGCTGGTATCCAGTCACTGGTTTGAATCCCTGGTTTTGAGAGTATGGAACCCTCCTCAGAAACCTTGGTTGATGACTGAATTTTCCAGTTTTTCTTTAGCAAAACCGGTTGTCCACAGGATTGTGCCATGCAATCAAAAAAAGCGAAAAGAAGAAAGAAAGGTATAATTAGTAGATGAGTGGATCTCATATTTATTCTCCCGGATATCGCTATATGCTATAGTATTTTGTTATTATTCTTTTTTAAGATTTATTATTACAAGCATTTACAAACCAGCTATCAAACAGCATTATTTTTTCACCTATTCCAACTTCTTAATTGGCGTTTATTCAGGAACGAAACTAAGATTTGCAGGCTCAAATTTATCTGCTTCAGCCGTGATCATTATTTGCTTTTTAGCTGATCCAATTTTTAACAGGCAGGTTGCTATTCCTGCCTCGCTTAAGATTGCCTCCGGATTTAATACTTTGGCATCTCCATTAATCTTGAATCGAAATTCAATTCCATTCAAAGCAACGGTTGTTCCGTTCGCATCTTTCAGGCTAGCATATACAAATATCAAATCATTTACTGCTGCCTTTGGTGCTTGTCTACATTCATCAATCATTAATTCAACAGCAACCGGCTTCCCCGGCGTTTTGATCGAGTGAATAGCGACTTCTTCCCCTTTAATAAATGCTTTTGCTAATAATTCACCTGCCTCGAATTTCTCAGTACTGAAAGTAAATGGAGGGTGTGGCAGATTTTTTGAAATACGGTTACTATCTGGTTTTTTACTGCCTAAGCTTACTCCATTCAGGAGTAATTCAACTTCTTCAGCATTACTGAACACCCTTATATCGAGCGGAGACTCCTCTGTCCACCAGGATGCAATATAAACCATTGGGCCACTTGTATACAGGTCCGAGAACTCTTCAGCATCTCTTTGACTTTGAAAAAAATAATAACTGAACTTTGGAATACGGTCAATACTGCCAATGCCAGAAGCTTCCAGATCATTTGCGTAACCCCGGTTGTAATCCCACATCACCCAATATCCATCAGCAAATGCAGGGTAATCATAATTATCATTATGAGCTTCCTGAATATTTGTTGCTTGCTGCAACAACCTCACTTCACCATCGCTTAATAATTGGCGACTTGAGCGTTCTTCTTCTTTTAAACCACTCCAGTTATCCTGGTTTAGTCCTGCATTTTGTGCATAATATTCCCAATCGCCATATTCTGGCACAAGATATGGTTTTTGAGGCTCTTCATAGTGATGTAATCTGTGCTGCCGTGCCTGCTGATACATATCATATGCATGATTCTGCCATCCGATAGTGAATAGCTGGTCTCCCGGATATTCCTCATGCGCAATACGGTGTAAGTTTTCCATAAAATATTCTTCCATCCACGACTCATTCAAACTAACTTCCCAGCTTAAAAAGGAAGGATGGTTACGATCTCTACGAATAAGATCACGCGTCACTTCATAAATATGGTTCTGAAAAAGGGAATCTTTACCACAATATTGCCAGCCAAAAATGGAATTCTGAAGAAGGATCCCCAGTTCGTCACAGGCATCGATGAAAGATTTTGTCTGAGGATAATGGCTTAGACGTATGAAATCAAAACCAGCTTCTTTGATTTTTAAAGCATCACGATAGTTTGCTTCATTACTGATTGCATACCCAACATACGGATATTCCTGGTGCCTGTTTACGCCTCGTAATCTTGTTTTTTTACCGTTCAGGTAAAGCTCACCATCTTCAAAGGCCAGGTGTCGAATACCAATACGTGTATCTTCCTGGTCAATTACTTTGCCTTTCAAAAGAAGCTTCGTTTTAAGCATATACAAACTTGGTGACTGGGGCGACCATAACTCAGGAGCGTCAATCTTGATCTCTGCAATCACTTCCCTATCTAAGCCTGCCTCTAATATTTCCCCATCGGAAGATTGCGATGCAATGAATTCATCGTTCTTCCAAAGCTCATTCACAACACGAAACTCTTTTTGCTCATCTCCCTGGTTGGCCACATGGATTTGGATACGTACGGTTGCCTGGTTTTCAGACACATGCGGGTAGGTAACAAAAATCCCCCCACTCGCAACTTTATTTGCAAGTATTGGATCGGTAATGTGCAAGCTGTTTTTTCGTATTAAATGAGCATCACGATACAAACCACCATGCATATTCATATCGGTTTTACACATTGGTTTCGGTCCGGTAACAAGGTTATCTGTATTATCAAGCCTAACATGAATGGTATTTTTGCCTACCTTTACAACATCAGTAAAATCAAAAACAACTGGAAGGTAACCTCCATAGTGTTTCTTTAACTTTGTTCCATTAATCCAAAAGTCAGAAACATTCATTGCCGCATCAAATTTCAGGATGAACCGTTCATCTTTAGCTCCAGGCTGAATATTAAAATTTTTCTTATACCAACATGTACCTTGCCACTGCCCATCCATTACTTTCGGTGCAATTACAGGTGTATGAGGCAAACTAACTGATTCCCAGTTTTTAACTGAGTCAATGTTTTCAAATGAAACCTCAGAGATAACAAATTGCCAGTTATTATTAAACAGTTCTTTCTTTGATACCACCTGAGAACAACTACTGAATATTATTGTCAGACCAGTAATAATGTAAAATCTCTTTTTCATATTTGTCCATTCATTAGTTCATCAATATGCCGTTTTGTTTTTATCCGACGAGAGCGACATCTTTTATTTGCAATACTGATGAGTATCATAACTAATTTATTTCTTTATAATAATGATTACTTTGAAATGATTTTATTCACATTATAGCCCTCAACCCTTATATAAGGTTCTGCACCTTTCAAGTCGCTGGATTCATATTTAGAAGTTATTGTTATCGATTCGCCAGGGAAAATAGAAACGTAATTATCGCTATAAAAAACAGGGAGCACCTCATCTCCATCCCTGCCTTTCGTCACTTCTACCCGGATAAAAAAAGCCAATGACTCGGTTGGATTTGCAAGCAGGATTTTTACGGCTGCTTCATTATTTATTTCTGACGTTTCAGCATTAACATCCAGTTTTACAGAAGGTAAATCGTTAAGCGCAGTTAAATCTGCATATTGCTTGAATTCCGAATCCATTTCAATGTATTTTTTTAGGACATCAAGCTTTGGAGAGTCCCAGTAGAAATTTTCTGCCAGAATACAATCAGATTCATCTTTTAGCCAACATTTAATAAAATAAGTCGATGACAGGTCTTCAATGCGTTCAATTTCCATAGCTGTCGTACTTGATGATGACTCAACAGCAATACCGGTTACTTCTTTGGAAAATTTCTCAGTCAAATCAATATTGTAGATTTTAACCTCTGCTTTCAAATTATCCAGGTCTTCCAAAGATTGATTCGCAACAAAAATTTTGGCTATATCCCTATTTCCTTCTGCAAAATAATTATAAATAATGTTGATGGGCTTTAATCCACTTTTTGCACCGAAATATGCGCCGCCAGGTTTTAAATAATAGTCAAAAAGATGTGCAAATGTCCCCGGATAATGACTATTAAGCATCCAGAATACGGAACCGGTGCGTTTCTCCCAGCCCCGGCCTGCTATAGATTCCATTTGTGCACGGTTGTTTTCATAATTCAGCACTTGCGCTTTCCTGCAAAAATCTTCAATACCTGAAATCTTCCCGTATCGTTCATTGATCGCCATTCGAACGTTGCGGACATCTGCACCACCTCCCCAGGTGCTGGCATGCATTACCCAAAGCGAATCAACAGGCCACCAATGCTCTTTCGGCATGTACTTTTTAAAAGTTTCAAATGGTGGAACCACCTCATTGTTTCCTTGTTCCCAGCAAAAAGTATAACTCGTTTCATCGGGATCAGTATCACTGTTATCGTTAAACCAATAATAAGGAGGTGCCCATGAATAGGGTCCCAGCATTACCGATCCGTCGCCCCATGCATTATTTGCAGTTGGGTTTTGAAAATGAATAGAATCCGCAATCGCATGATAATCATTTAGTAAGGATTGCGGCGGCGTACCATCGCTGCCGTGCAGCCATTGAAATGTACTGGGCCTGCCTCTCAGATCCAATAATTGGTCCTTTAGTGATTCGCGGGCAACCCAATGGTCCTCTTCGTCCCATTTTTCCCAGTGCTCCCATTGATTACAGCACATCCATCCATAGACACTGGGCATACCTTCTCGATCGGCCAAATCGTAATAGGTTTCACTCCCCATCTTGGCCTCAAAGCGCAACAGATTTAATCTTAAATCTTTGGCATATCTCATAAAGATTTTTTCTTTTTCCTGCCCCATTCTGAAGAGTAAATCAGGAAAGATACATGCACCCTGCACAAGTAATTTTGTATCATTCACCCGAAGAATCTGACTCCCTGTCTTCCCTATTGGAACAATCTCTTTTGTGACTTCCCGTATACCAAAATGTACTGCCTGAATATCGGAGCTGACGTCATTGATTTTGAATTCAAGTTGCAATTCATACAGGTTTGGATCACCCAGCGTGTAGGGCCACCATAAATCAGGATTTTTAAAATCATCCAGCTGTGCAAACTCATCAGGTTTAAAGTTTACTTCCCTTGTTTCATTTGCGGATAACATGATATTTTTGTCAAATGAAATAGCTGTTTTGCCCTCCCGGTTAATTGTACCATATAAAGTACCGTTTACCGATTTTGAAGAAGCATTGACAAGATCACAGTAAACCGTAATATCTGCAGACAAGATTGAAGGCAGAGGCAAATCGGTAATAGTATATGGATGTCGAATCTGAACATCTCCTGAAGTTTCAAGGTACACAGGAAGCCAAATACCGGCACTATGATCTTTTACGAGGCTGGCATTATCCGGCCAGCTTTCGGCTAATTCCACAATATCATCTTCCCATGTGCCTGTTTTTTCAGGATGTAGTTTAATTGCCAATGCATTTGTTCCACCCTCAATAATCTGATCGGTAACGTTTAAACGGAAATGTCTGTATTGACCAATTATAGCGGGCAGATCCTGATTTTGTTGATGAGCGCCAATTTTAATCCCGTTAAGAAAAACTTCAGCACGATAGCTTATACCTCTCAAATATATCCAGTACTGATCATGTCCGGCCTCTGCCGGAAATTCAGTCCGGTACCACCATTGTTCTTTTGATAAATCCGGAACAAGATTTAGATTATCTCCAAAGAATAAATCATCAGCATACACCTTGTTTTCATCTAAAACGGCCAAAACCGTGGCTGGAAAGTTGACGATGGGATACCAGTTTGAAGTATTATACCCCGGCTGAGATATGGTTTCACCAATACCAGGTAAGGCAGAATCCGAAATCATTCGCCAGCTTTTGTTAAGCTCGATTCTTTGGCCATATGTACAAATAGGAAATACGATAATGATTGTTGCCATGATGGAATACTTGTAAATGCCCCTCATATATTTCCCTTTCATAATAGTCGTATCAGTACTGCCATTTTCATTTCTTATGATAAAAGGTTATGTCTAAAATCATATCAGTCCATTACAAGCAGAATCTACAACATTCGAATCGCTTGTTTATTCAACTTTGTGTATACTAGTAATCCCTGTTGTACTATTATTAAAAACATCCCAGCCTATCCAAGGCTTTGCCATCACAGTCAAAAAGCGCCACATCATCGTAAGAAGAACCTTGTCCCCACAGATCACACATTGTTGAGCCGCTGATCCATCCTGGTTCCCAATACAACATGCCCATAGCGCCATTATCTATGAGCTCGTTTTTCAGGGCATTTAAATAATCCAGTTATCCCTGCGGGGTGCGTGGGTAATTGACAACATTACTATTATCCATAAAATTGCCATATCGATCACAATCACTATTGGTCCATTTCCATCCAGTCTCGACAAGTAACACCTTCTTATCCGTGTTATTGCTTACCAAACGCCTTACAATATTACCTACGTTTTTAATTGTATCTCTGGGAGAGAATCCGGGGTAGTATGAAAATCCAATAATATCATAGTTGGTAATACCATTTTCTTCAAATTACTCAAGGTTCCACTCTACTGATTCTTCAATCAAAAACAGTGCTTTTTGAACTGAGGTTGCATTCGTCAAATTGAAATCATCAACAGCATTAAATGCTACATTGAATTTATCGGCATCGATATGGTCAGGGATTTGCTGATTCGGTAGGTCTCCATTGTTCCACGACCACCCATCAGTATCTTGCGCATCATCATATTCACCCCATGCATCAACAAAACCCCAGTTAGTTTCATTACCAATCGTTATAATTGTCGGTATAGTATTCTGATCAAACAACTTCTGAAGGACCATATAAGTATAGTTATAAATAGAGTCAAGCAATACCTCATGACTTAAATCTTTCCAGGCCAATGGCCTGTGCTGCTCAGCCGGATAATTAAAATAGTCTCCATAATGAAGCGTAATCATCAGATCGGCCCCGGCATTAACAAGGCGCTGAGCTGCATTCAAAGTACGGTACAAATTACATGAAGTAATAGGTTGTCCACATACACTGGTAAGATTTTCAGGGGTATGGAATATCCTTAAACGCAATAAGGAGGCACCTTTATTTACATAAAACTCAAACGGATCGACGACACCCCCGTTTTCATCCTTATAGACACCTCCATTTTCTTCAACCCCGCTAGTATAGGATACATCTGCACCGGTAATAAAACAATTTGAATTATCAGAGATTGAATTATCAGAGCCAAGTATTTTTTCAGTTTTTTTACACGATATAATAGATATTGTTATAGACAGCAATAGTAATATAAGCATGTATGTATTCATTACCGAAGTTTATCTAATCAGATTAGGAGTTATCTCTTAGAACACGCTGATATTTATCTTATCCCGCAGGAATATCAGAGTCCTGCGGGATAAGCTTTGCTATCATCTGATACTATTTCAGAAGAACCATTTTTCGTGAGTGGAAGAATTCGTTTTCTACATTAATTGTATAGAAATAGACACCACTGGCAAGATGTGCTGCATCAAATGTATAGCTGTGTGCTCCAGCTTTTATGTTATCATCGACCACTGTTGCTACTTTTTGACCAAGAAGGTTAAACACTTCCAGCGTTACTTTGCTTGTCCTGGGTAGCGTAAAAGAGAGTGTGGTTGTCGGATTAAAGGGATTCGGATAGTTCTGACTCAGACTAAATGCAGACGGAACCACATATGGATTTTTATTTACCACAGTAATTTGTTCAGGGAACCAGTTTAAATCTCCGAGTGCTTTTCCGTCCGTACCGGCTGTCTGAAGCTCAGTGTTGGAATATCTTAAGTTTTCAGCAACAGGATAACCTTGTGTTTCTGCCCAATTCGCTGCGACGCCTGCCCATGTTGGAACACCTTCAAGTGCGCCGACAAATGGACGTACACCCATACCTGTTCCATCATTGTGCCACAAAGTATCAACAAAAGTAGCCATTGCTTCACCAACTGCTGCTACAAGCGTTGCATCAAATCCCG
>SMTZ1_10003652_pt1 | contig 15469 bp, 12 predicted proteins | sample DeeMarSWOR136_30_FD_25667 | JGI IMG/M metagenome (IMG submission 25667)
TAACTCATTGTCTATTTCATGATTTCTAAATCAAGCACATGGCTTTATTCCAAGTGCTTGGTCAAAAACAAAGGGCCAGTGGTCTAGTGGTTATGACGTCGCGCTTACAACGCGGAGATCGCCTGTTCAATTCCGGCCTGGCCCATTTATATTTTATCCAAATTTTACTACCAGAATTTTTTATCTAATACGATACAAACTTTTATAAGATTGTATTTTATATAATTATATAAAACTATTACATCCTGGGGGATCAAGTTCTGAAAAGGAAATTATACACCCTAACAATTCTATCAATTCTATTAATTGGATTTTTATCCAGCCCAATTGGATTTGGCTATAAAATTAATAATTCAATAACGACAGAAACTTCAGAATATTATAAAAAAAACGAAATTAAAACCCTTGATGTAGATGAACTCCCATCCTATTTCTCCTGGAGAGATATCGATGGTGTTGATTTTACCACTCCCATAAGAAATCAAGCTCCTTTACCTAGCTGTGAAACCTTTGCAATAGTAGCTGCTGTTGAAACAATGGTGCAAATTAAAGTTAACTATTCCTTTGGATGTGATCTTTCTGAAGCTCATCTATTCTTTTATAGTGGGGGAAATATCGAATGGGGTTCTTACCCTGAGAATGACACCCAATTTCTAAAAGAATATGGCATTCCAGATGAAGCTTGTTGGCCATATCCAAAAGAAAGGTACCAATATCCTTTAAATACAACCAGTCCAGATTGGAAAAATCGAACAGTAAAAATCACAGATTGGAGATACCTACCTGAAGATCAAATTGAAATCAAAAAAGCCCTAGTTACAAATGGACCAGTTCCAACTTATTTTATTGTTTATACTGATTTTCTCTATCATAAAAAGGGAATCTATCAACATAAATGGGGAAAGATACTAGGACCCCATTATGTAACAATTGTTGGCTATAATGATAATCCAGGTTACTGGATTTGTAAAAATAGCTGGGGTACAAAATATCAAGATAATGGATGGTTTAAAATCAAATACGGGCAATGTAGTATTGAAAAAAAATCATTTTATATAACAGGAGTTGACGGACAATTTCCTATTGTTTATGTCGATGATGATAATATTGCAGGTCCTTGGAATGGCTCTAAGGATTATCCATATGCCACAATTCAAGACGGTATAGATAATGCATTTGAAGGATGGACGGTGTTTGTTTTTAATGGAATCTATAATGAGAATATTGTCATCAATAAAACCATTAATCTTGATGGAGAAAATCGACATTCAACGATTATTGATGGTGGTGGAAATGAGCATGTTATTGTCGTTTCTTCCCCAAATGTAAAGATATCAGGCTTTACAATCCAAAATAGTGGTAAAGATCCATTTAATTCAGGAATAAAGACATTAACACTTGAATCTAATGTTACCATTATTAATAACCTAATACAAGACAATGATTTAGGAATATTCTTAAACTATGGATATGAAACTACCTGGAATATTATTAAAGATAACATTATCCAAAAAAATCGGGATGGGATTTATGTCCATTGGTCTTCCAATACCGAAATTTCGGGCAACATTATCCAGTTGAATTCTAATGATGGAATAGAAACGGAATGCTCTCAAAACTTAAAAGTCAAAGGAAATACTATCAGCGAAAATGAACAATGTGGAATATATTTAAGAACTTCTTCAAATAAAAACAAAATCAATGGAAAAAACGTTATTTCAAAAAATAACATCGGAATAAAAATTGAAAACTCCAATAAGAACAGAGTCACCGGTAATAATTTTATTAAAAATAAAAAACAGGCTACTTTTTATAATTCATTTTTTAATATATGGCATAGGAATTACTGGAACAGACCTAGATTGATTCCAAAATTAATTTTTGGAGCGATTAAGATCGGACTTATTAGGTTTAACAAAATAAATATTGATTGGCGACCAGTCTTATTGCCTTATAGAATATAATTAATCGTAAAGCTTGCTTAGCAGTCTATTATAATTAAATTGTTAACAAGCCCAGTTTTTATTAAAAAAATTTAATTTTGAAGAAAATTATTGTAAAGAGATGTTGTGGACTAAAACTTAAAGTATCACTTATTTTTTTAGGGTGTGCGATAAATATGCTAAATATAGATATTCAAAGCAGCCTTGCATACTTAAACCAATTGTTTGAAAACTTAGGTTTATCAGAATTACAGTCTCGTATAATCGTTTCTGCCTTAATTTTTATAGGTTTTATAATCTTTGGCTGGATTGTTGATATTATTTTTGAACATTATTTCAAAAAATTAGCAAAGAAAACAAAGACAAAAATTGATGACGAGATAATAAAAAATGTAAAAAGACCAATATTTGTACTTGTTATATTTTTTGGAGTTTATTTTTTTATTCAAAATCTTGGTGTTTTACAACAATATCAAGAAGTTATAGACAATGTGTTCTTATTAATCGAGATATTACTTGTAGCTTATATCTTTACTAGAATTACTAATGTATTATTTGCATGGTATGCTGAGAGACAAGAGAAAAGAAAGAAAACTAGCCAACATATATTATTTGTTTTTAGAGGTATATTTAATGCTGTTGTTTATCTAACTGCATTTTTTATCTTTATGGGACTTGCTGGAATTGATTTAACAGGGCTTGCAATAGGTGGAGCAGCAACAGCAATTGTACTAGGTTTTGCTTTACAACATGTGCTTAGTGACTTCTTTAGTGCTTTTTCAATTTATTTTGATCGCCCATTTGAAATTGGTGATTTTATAATAGTTGGCGATTATGCAGGAACTGTAACAAAAATTGGTATGAAATCAACTAGACTTGAATTATTACAAGGAGAAGAACTTGTTCTATCCAACAAGGAATTAACAACAGCAAGTGTTCGTAATTTCAAAAAAATGAATAAAAGAAGAATCGAGTTTAATTTTGGAGTAACCTATGGTATACCCCTTAAGAAATTAAAAAAAATAATTGAAATAATAGAATCAATAATTGATCCTGAAAAACTTGAGTATGTGCATAGTCTAGATCGAGTACATTTTACTGAATTTGGAGATTATAGTTTAAACTTTAATGTAATTTATTTTATGAATACAAAAGATTACAAAAAATATAGGGATACTCAACAAGAAATAAATTTCAAAATAGTGGAAGCCTTTGAAAAAGAAGGAATAGAAATGGCTTTTCCAACACAAACCATTTTCCTCAATAAATAAATTATTTCTCTATTATCTTATTTTTTTCAATAATAAAGAAAATATTAGTCTAGGATTTCCACATCAACTTCATCATTTATTTTGATGAGAGCGCCTTCTGTTCTTTTTCCAATACTACAATTAACCACTATGCTTTCCTCAAGTTTAACAAAACCTGGATCCTCATGTATATGTCCACATAAAACAAGTCTAGGCTTATATTTTTCAACAATTCTCCTTAAATCTTTACTGCCAGAATGATGACCAAAAAAAACCTTATCCTGTGTTTTAAAAGGCGGGACATGGGTTACTAATACAGTGTTTTTATCAATTGATTCTTCTAGAGGTTTTTTAAAATCCTTATTTTCTATAACAATTTTGGACAGTTGATTGGTAAGACTACCTCCTAAACCAACAAATGAAATACTATTTTTTACAACTCGTTTTAAGTTAATATTATAGGCTTTGCTATCAGTTATTGCTTGATCAACATCAGGGGTATCAATGTTTCCAAAAATTGCTAATGTGTCAACCTTTATTTGGTTGAGAAAATTTTTTGCAACTTCACCAGGTCCAAACTGGGTAATATCTCCACATATAATAACTAGGTCTGGAGAGAATTTTTCAATATTTTCAAGAATAATATTAAGTCTATATTGAGACCCATGAATATCTGCAGCTGCATATAATTTCATACTACGAAAGGACCAAATAAAATTTTAATTAAAAATGTTATTGGGAATTTTAAATCATTTACACATATAAGAAAATCGGTAGATCAATTTCTATTCATCTATCCCTCATGTCTTTATTGACCTAAGATTATGTTAAATCTTATAGAAATTAAATTGTAAAACTGCAAGGAATAAATTAATAATACCTTCTTGGATAAACTTTAGAATTAATCTGATAGTAGATGATATGTTATGACACAAGAAGAAGAAATTACCAGGAATATCTCAATTCTTGAATACTATAAAGAACAACTAAATGCGGTAGATATGCAAACACAGCTTATGCAAGCTGCTTTAACTGATTATTATAAAGCAAAAATGACGATTGAACAACTACGTAAATCAGATGAAAAACCAGAGATACTTATACCACTAGGTGGAGGAACTTTTATAAATGGCTTCATTAAAAATCCTCAAAAAATCCTTGTCGATATCGGTGCTGGCTTAGTTACGGAAAAATCAATAGATGAAGCTATTGGAAAAATTGAAAAAAGGATAAAAAATCTACAGAAAAATCATGAGAGACTAATAACAGCAGCGCAAAAAATCCAAGCTGAAAGCACTGAACTATCCAAAAAAACACAAAAACTCTTTGAAGAAACACAAAAATAAATTTTTTTGGGGACAAATTATGTTCAATTTCCTTAAGAAAAAATTAAAAAGATTCGAGAAAAAACTTGAAGAAGAATTAGAAACTGAATTACACAAAGAAGATTCTTTAGAAGCAGAACCTCAGGCGCTTGTAGACATTCCAGAAGAAAAAGTTGAAACTATTGAAAAACCAATTGAAACTTTAAAGGAATCTGTTGCACCAATAAAAGAAGAGGAAAAGATCACACCTGGAAGAAAAAGGGCAAAAAAATTTCAAAAAGTAATAAGTGAAGAAAAAAAGGAACGAGAAAAACAATTTGATAGACAAATTGAGGAAAGTATTAAAACGGAATTAGAACACATTGTAAAAACAAGAAAAAGTATTGAAGAAGCTGTAAAAACAGAAAAAAAACCCTCAAGAAGCATTGATCAAGGAAAGTTGGATGACCTACTATGGGATTTAGAAGTTGGTTTACTAGAGTCCGATGTTGCGTATTCTGTTATTCAATCTATAAAAAAAGATATTAAGGAGGAACTTAGAAACGTTTCATTTTCCCGTTCCAAAGCTAGTGATTTTGTTGAAACAGTATTAAAAAATGCAATATCTCATGTTTTACAGGCTAACGATTTTGATTTTAATACATTCATTGAACAAAAGAAGAAACCAGTTGTTATAATGTTTATTGGGGTAAATGGAACTGGAAAAACTCTTTCAATTGCCAAAATTGCTAGGTTATTGCAAAAACAAGGTAAAACCTGTGTGATGGCTGCCGGCGATACATTTCGTGCAGGAGCAATTGAACAACTCACCATCCATGCTGATAATATTGGTGTAAAAATTATCAAACATGGTCCTGGATCAGATCCAGCAGCTGTTGCCTATGATGCAATCGAACATGCAAAAGCCAAACATAAAGATGTAGTTTTACTTGACACCGCAGGTCGGATGCAAACAAATTACAACCTAATGGACGAAATTGCAAAGATTAAACGTGTTGCAAAACCTGATTTAATTTTATTTGTTGGTGATGCTTTATCAGGAAACGATGCAGTGGAACAGGCAAAACGCTTCAACGAAGTTGTTGGAATCGATGGAGTTATCCTAACCAAAGTAGACACCGATGCTAAAGGAGGTAGTTCTTTATCAATTGCTTATACCATTGGAAAACCACTTCTATTCATAGGTGTTGGCCAAGGATATGACGATCAAATTCCTTTTAATCCTGAATGGATGGTAGAAAATATTTTTAGTAAGTAAGTTCTTAGACTATAATTTCCGTTCCATCAAAGGGTTGAAAATTGAGTGCTTTTTCTAATTGATTTAATCTTTTTCCATTTAAAACAAAAGTTGTTAACCTCGCTCTTTTAATTATTTTTAAAGCCGGTCCATCTATAACTAGATTTTTACCTGCCTTTTCCCATTTAGTACCAAAACTCTTAATTAATTGATCTATCTCAACTACTTTAAGTTGTTTTGCATCAGTATACTCATTTGGATCTTTATCAAAGATTCCATCTACATTAGTAGCTATGATAAATAAATCGGAATGAGTTTTTTCAGCAATTTTAGCACCAACCATGTCAGTGCTATGGCCAGGTTTTGTTCCTCCCATAACAACAATAGAATTGTCTATTTTTGTCGCTTTATTAATCGTATAAGGTATATTATGATTAGCATCAGTTAAAACATTTGATAAAAGTTTTGCATTAATCCTTGTAATATCAATACCTATCAAATCTAATAATTGCTCGCTAAATCCAAGCATTCTTCCTAGCTCTATATACCTTCTTGCTATATCTCCTCCACCAACGACTATGAATAATTTGTATTTTTTACTAATTTTACTTAATAAACTAGCCAATTTTTTAAAATAAGGAATCTCTAAATCTTTTGATAAAATCACTGATCCACCTATAGCTAATACTATGGTCCTCATAAAAATCGTTATTATTATGGATTTATATAAAGTAATACGACGTAAAAAAATTATGCTACTTCTGGACCAGCTTCTCCCTTTTTGGTATTTGTCCCAAGTCTTACTTGAGGTAAGGGAATAGGTGGCGGTAATCCCAAATCTTTAGCAATACCTACTGCTTCAGGAACACAAGAATGCATTACTGCAGTATGTATTTGACTTGCCGTTTGATCGGGTGTCTTTCGCTTATTTAACCATTCATCTGCAATTCTTTTTGCATCATGGTTTTCGTACAATAATTCACCTTCTATTTTTATCATGCCCACTGCACCATAGCTTGCGGTATACTGAAATTCAATATTTGCCTGATTATCGGATTTTTTATTTATCTGTGTTATCTGACTATTATGATCTATCCTTATTTGTCTAGGTTTTTCATCATGACTAGTATATCGTCGCGCCTCTATTGACTTGAATCTTATATTTCTAATTCTCATAGCTGCTTACATAACAACTTCCACCTTTTACATCTTTCGTTGACAGAAAAATAAATAAATATCTAAAATATCGTAGCGCAGATTAACTTATGAAAATAATAGCAAATTCGATCTTACTTTGTTTATGTATCCTAATAATCTCGATTTCAACTAGTAGTGCATCTGATATTGGAATTGTGTCTGAAGAACATAAAATTGATATTACCACCTCCGAAACAGGCTTACTTGTTGAAGAAAAAATCTTATTTAATAACACTGGACCTGAGAACGTTACATCAATTAGATTTTGGATTCAGCAAGATATTAAGGATGTAAAGATTCAAGTTATTGAATCAGGAGAATTAATCAATCCAATTGTCACAGGAAATACGAGAGAGATAAATCTTACAAATACCAATTATACAATTGAAACCGGAGATAAATTAGAAATATTACTAAGCTACACTCTCTCAACAAATACTGAGAATTTTGAAAAAAGAATCTTTTACGACACATCAATATTATCTATCAACTTTAATAAGGCGGTGTTATATCAAGGAGAAGGGCTTAAGTCTGTTTCATATCTGAAATTACGTTTATACAGACCAACAGAAGCACCATTAAGTATTACCTTAATTGTAATCATTTTTGTAATTGTTGTTATCATTATTACTACTATTTTGTTATCATTAAAAAAACAAAGATCGAAAGTAAAAAAATCAATTGTAGAGTCAAAAGAAATACTAACAACCAAAAAGGCACTTTTAATGTCTCTACTTAAAGATTTAGAGAAACAATATAGATCAAAATCTATTTCGGATGACACATACAGCAAATTAAAAGATGAATATAAACAACAAGCAGTGGATGTAATGAGGAAACTAGAAGATATTAAATAATTAAAAATCAAAAATACTTGGCTGTTTTATCTCTTGTTTTTCAACCCTTTCTTTTTCTACAAGACTTTCGGATGTAGGGGATTTTATCTCAATTTGTTTTTCATCAATTTTCTCAGCTAGTTGAAGAATTTCTTTCATTTTATAAATATATTTATCACCTAGAAGATATTTAACCTCATTTTCTGAAAAATCAAGTGTTTTTGTCATATTGCTTGCAAAGTTGATATTGCATCTAAACAAATATTTAAAATGTGACAATAACGTCTCTTTACTTTTTTTAGAGGAAATATGACATAATTCACCTATTTTTTTTACAACGGAATCTCGAACCGCCCTTGTGGTTTTACTAATCGCCATCTCTTTTATCCATATTGGAGGATAATATTTAATATTTCCATAATTGTGAGTTTTTGCAATCGTTATACCTCCATTCATAATTTCATAAGCATAGGACCATAAACCGTAGTATTGTCTTTTAAAAACTCTTCCAAAAAACAAATCAGCTTTAGATAATGCTTCATATCCTTTAATCATATCAGTGGTATCCAAATATTCTCTGGGTAAATTCTCGTTTATCCAAAGTAAAAATGTTTCAGGAGGAATATCAATTTCATAAATATTATCTTTAATACTTTGTATGTTTCTGGATTTAAATACATCCCTTAATGCATCAAATATTATCTTCTCCCGATCTCTATATCCTAAAACGTCAAGCGCTTCTATGTCTACATGCTTTTTATTAAGACAAATTGATTGGAGGTCATTTAAAGCAGATCTAATATCTCCTTTGCATCTGTCCGCAATGGTTTTTAATAGTTTAAGGTCAACAAAAATATTTTCCTCCAAACATATTCTTTTCAATAAATCAACAATTTGATTTGAGTTTACTTCATAATATTGTATAGTTGTACAAAGTTGTTTTAAAATCTCACCGCTACCTTTTATTAAATTATAATAATTGTTTACTATTAGAATTATTGGTTGATTAGTGATCTTAATAGTATCTATTATTGCTTTTTTTCCACCTTTATCACTAAAATCACTACCTTCTTGTAATTTGTCGACGGTTTCATATAGATTGTCCGCTTCATCTAAAATTATTAGTTTTCTACCACCTTTTTTTGATGGTATGAATCTCCCAAAATCATCAAATGTTTCATTTACTGCACCATAAGTAGCTACTCGTTTAATCATAGCTGCATTTCTCGCATCAGATGCATTTAATTCAATTGCCAGCCAACCTAAGTCATTTGCAAGTGCATGTGCCGTTGTTGTTTTTCCGATTCCAGGTTTTCCTACTAAAATAATCGCTCTATGTTTTGGAATTTTACCTTCTTTCCATTTATATGCCCAATTTTTTATCGTAGTAATCGCGCGCTCATTTCCACATATTTCATCTAAGCTCTTAGGTCTGTATTTTTCTGTCCAATCTTCCATTTGTAAATCATAAGATGAATTCTGTATTTTAATATATGTTTTGACATAACCTTTTTATCAATCTGTTTTATTTCCCTCATTCAAGCGGGGATGGCCCAGCCCGGTACGGCGATGGATTGCTAATCCATTGATCTTCGGATCTCGGGAGTTCAAATCTCCCTTCCCGCGTAAATATTTATCACGGTAATTATTAACATGGTTGACTCAAAAGGAAAAAAATTGGAGCGATTTTGTTTCAGGAATTCAAATTCCATCCCCTACACATAATCGTATATCAGTTGAAACAGAAGCATTGATACAGTTTCTAATACAGAATATTATTGGTTTTTTTGTGCGAATATTTAAAGAATATTAAAGAAAAAATAGGATATTTTTTTGTTTTGTACAATTTTAAATAGAAAAATCTTATATTGATTTAGACAATAATAATTAATAATGAATAGAAAATGGATACAAAAGGGATTTTTAATAATTGGAATAATACTAATTATCATTTCTGCAATATCTTGTATTTTTGGATACCGTATTAGAGAGATTTGGCCAGCAACTAATAATATTTTTGAGATTGGTATACCATATATTATTGGTGCTTTAGGTGTAATTTTTTTTGCATTAAGCTTTGGATTATTTGCATTAAGCTTTGCATTAAGCGCAAAGAAGAAAATTATTGAATAATCATATCTATGTTTAGAGGTTGGATATTTCTTTAAAAGCATATCTTAAAATCAGAAGCATAACAACCAGGACGTCTCAATCTTCCTCAATTATGATAGCGTAAACATAATCCATAGTCTATCCCGCAACATCCAATTGTTGAATAATTTTTATGATGTTTAATCATTAAAACACTATTGTTTTATTTAATAATCTTTTATTATTGATTAATTTTTTCGTCCATTTTTATGTCTCTACAAAAATTTTCATAAATAGATGAGAAAATTTAAATACTACATAATAAATATTAATGCTACTTCGGTGCGTGCTATATGAGGGGGAGCAATGAAAGGATGTAAATATAATGTAAAAAAGAAAGTTAAAAACTGGGCAAAAAGATTCTTTATTTTATTAGTAACACTATTTTTTATTACTACTTCTTATGGTAATAAAGTAACCTCTTATGATGAGCTACCTGATCTTGTGACAAAGATTATGACTGCACCTGATACAGCAGTAGAAGGGGATAATATTACAGTTAATATAACAGTAGAAAATGTAGGTGGAGATATAGCTGTAGGAATTCCAGTTAAAGTAGGATTATGTGTTGATTATGATTGGCATAATCCAGTATCAATGAATGTCACTACTGATGGTTTCTCTCACGATACAATCAGATATTTCAATCTCTATTGGATTGCAGAAAAAATAGGTACTCGTAATATTCGTGTAACAGCAGATTATTGGGATGACATAACAGAGTCCAATGAGCTAAACAATAATAAAGAAAAATTTATAGAAGTGTCTGAGGGCCCTCCTCTTATATTAATTGATAAAATCAATATTCCAAAAAATTTGAATATTGGAATGACCACTGATATTAATATCAGTTTAAAAAATTTCGGTAGCAATACTACAAACAAAATATTAACACAGTTATATATAAAAGAAGAAGAATTCTTAGAAGTTAAGGAAAAAAAGAATGGTTTACTAAGAGGTCAAATACAAAACTTTACATTTAAGTGGACCCCAAAAAATTTTGGAAACCATACATTTAATTTCACAGTTAAACATAGCAACAAAATTCACGATCAAGATGAAAAAAATCAAGATATTGATCCTTTTAGATTAGAATGGTGGAATGAAAATTGGCATTATAGAAAATTGATTGGAGTATATGGCAGTGGAAACATTTCACAGATATATAACTTCACTAAATTACTATTAAATTTAAATATTATTTCAAAAACATTTGAAAACGATAAGATTAGGATTATCGAATATTCAACAAATGGCCAAATTCTAAATGAAAATATAAATTATAATTTTTCAGAAAGTAACGATTTTAACAATAAAAAAAACGCAGTTGGGACTTTAACTTGGGAAGTAACAAATTCTAATGGAGAATCTGTGAAAAAATATTATTACATTTATTTTGATGTTAAGGAAAACAAGGGTATACGAAATCCTTTTGATGAAAAGGAAAATATGCTTGAATCTGACTTCACAGTAATCTATGAATCAATGGAGGAAGGATGGTGGGATGAAATCATTGATCCACCAAATGGTGGTTATTCAATACCCGAAGAAACATTAGATATTAATGCCATCTCAATAGCAAAAGCAAATGAAGTTATAGCATATTTAAAGAAAGATGGTTCGTCCCTTGAATATAAAGTCAATTTAAATCCAGAAGATATAACTTACTTAAACTGGTCAGGCAGTTTCGATTTTCCAGTTAATGCAATTGGCAATTGGACAATTAGAATAGATAGTTCGGATGAAGCTGGATTTAGAAATAATCTATCTAAAAACAAATTTTATGTGGGAAAACCAGATTTAGCAGTGAAAAGTGTTAACTATACCCCTTCCAAAATATTTGAAGGTGACATAGTAACTATTTCTGCAGATATTCGAAGTTACAACATCACACTAGATAGAATCTATACCAACCTAACAATTAAAGATTCTAACGGAAATAAAATTTTTCTACAAGAAAATATTTCAAACATAATTAAAGACCAAAAGAACATAATAAAATTCAACTGGACAGCTGATATAAAAGGAAGTTATACCATCAAAGTCCGGGTTTTCAGTAAAGATGATTTAAACGAATGGACCCAATCAAATAATATTAAGGAAATAACGATAAATGTTTTAGGAATACCTGATCTAGGTGTTGTAGATATTTTAGTTCCCTCGGGCGATATAAAGGAGGGGGAAAGTGTAGAAATCCGTGCTATTTTAAATAATACTGGAAAAGGCAAAGCAGAAAACTACAAAGTTAGACTTTATCTTTCACAAGGTGTAATGGATTGGCTTAAAGGCCAGCTAATGGATACAATCAACGTTAACATTGATATTGATGAAACTATCGAGGTAAATCTAACTTGGAATCCAGCGTTATATGGCGCCCCAGGACACCGCGGCGTATGGATAGTAGGAATCCTGATTTTTTATAACAGCACTTATAGAGACTCGTTTACAATGAATAACAGTCGAACTACAAAACTTAAAGTAGTTGCAGGTGAACAAAATCCGCCAACCATTACAATAACTGAATTAACAGATTCACAAGAAATAGAACATATTGTACGCATTGCGGCTAAAGTAACAGATCAATCTGGAATAAAAAAAGTAAATATAACAATTATAACCCCAAAAAACACAATATTTAAAGAAAACATGACTTCTGAAGGCGAGAATTTATATTCTATTGAGTTTGACAAAACTACTGTTATTGGAACATACAAATTTACTATTACAGCTATGGATAATTCTTTTTATAATAAGAAATCAAACTATCAGGGGGATTTTAGAATAATTGCAGATAAAACTCCGCCTACAATAGATTATTTTGGTGCCCATCCATGTGTTCAATTAAAGGGAGGCTATGTAAATATCAGCTGTATATCAAAGGATTTTCATGGTATAAAATCAGTAAGATTAATCATAACTTATCCTGATGAACATACTGTCACAAAAACTATGACGCATGTAGGAAACGGCAAATATGTGTATAATATAATATATGAAACTCTAGGAAAATATATTTTCTATGTATCCTCAGAGGATACATTTGGGAATATTGGAATAACAGAAAATAAGGTATTTTGGATTACTACAGATTTAAACGATATTGATTGTGATGGCATGCCTAATTGGTGGGAAGAACGTTATGGTTTAAACCCTAAAGACCCATCAGATGCAGAGCATGATCAGGATGGTGATGGTCATACAAATTTAGATGAATATAAAAGTGGTGATAACCCACTTAAACAATTTTCTTCCTTAAAAGAAATTTCATCGAAAATAAGAGAAAATTGGATTTATCTAACCATATCTATTATTTTATTTTGTTTAATAATTATATTATCCATATTTAGTGTGAGGAGAATAAGACATGAAAATATTTGAGAATAAATTCTTTTTTATATTAATAATACTTCTAGCCTTCTTTATATTTATTTTCTCCCTATGGAGTATTATTTATGAGGATAAATGGCTTCAAATAATTATGGCTCTTTATGGAATATTAATAATAATCTTACTTGTAATGGTGTTTTATATTTTAAATAAAAAACCAGTGCGTCTAAAAAAAGCAGTAAAGGATTTTGAAAAAACATTAGAAGGAAAATTACATCATTTTAAATGTCCAATTTGCAATGGTATTTTTGCAATTAAGAAATCAAAACATGACAATAAAAAGCCATTTAGCTTAACCTGTCCAGACTGTGGCAACGTAGGTACTATTCCACCAATACCAAAGTTAGTAGAGGAAGAAATACCAAACAATAAATCAGCTAAAACCAGATTTACATGTAATAAATGTGGGGAGTTTATATCAATTTGGGCAGAAGGGGTAGATTTGTATAATAATGTTCAAATATATTCATGCCCTTATTGTGGACAAAAAAAGTCTTTGAGCTCTTCCTAAATTCTGTGCCTAATTTTTACAGCTTCCCCATGGAGGGATTCCCGCATTTCTTCTCCATTCATTTGTGCTACACCTACAGCACAGACTTTTATGTTTTTTAATATAATTACCTCGTCACCTATTCTAATCGATTCATCTGAGTCTTTTATTCCAGGTGCAAACAATGAACCTTTCAATTCAAAATCGTCGTATATTTCTACCCAATATTTCCCATATTCAGCTAATCTTTTACCTCCTTCAAGAGTTAATGAAATCAAACCACGATTTAATGTAATCATACCAAGTTGTTTATTATTATACATTATTTTTTGATAGGGATATTTTCCTTTTATACTGCAGTCTATAAGGAATTTTTCGGCAATTTCTTTTCCAAACTGATAGGATGCAAGCCCTTTTACATTTTCATATGCTCGTTTTGATGGTTTTACAAAATCGTATATAATTGTTTTTTTCTTTAAAACTTTAAATAATTCCGTTATAGATTCTTTTGAAGTAGGCTTTCCAATGCATGTTTTTATTGGATTTTTTAATAAATCCAAAACAAATTCTTGAATATCTAAGGGTAAATGCAAAACTATACTGTCATAAACATTACTATCAAGATAACATTTTAAAAGATATCTTATCATCTTCTTTTCATCCTCATCCCAATAACCAGTAACTGCAATATCGTATTTAGATGCAGGATAAATTATTTCAAGTTCTCTTGGAACAACTCCTAAAGGAGAAGTTACAATTACTTCATGGACTATAAATGGATTTTTAACACCGTGCAGAATATCTCTAAACAATCTGTGAGACTTTGAAAAAGAATACGGTTTTTTTGCTGAACATGGTAGAAGTAGTAAAACTTTAGCACAATTTGGCTTTTGATATCTATTGAGCAAACGATCTTGGAATCGTTTTATTTCAGGCCTAAATAAAGATTCTTTTGATGTAGCAATTAACTTTTTTTTACGTATAATAGGAGTTCTTTTTTCTAAAAAAATATAATGTTGAAAATCTAGGATTCTAAGAATAGATAGAAGATTAGGATCACATCTAACCCGGTTTTCGACAAGCTCACGTAGACATCCAAGAGAAACTGCATTTCTTACCTGTTTTATTTCGTTTGCTAAAGTAAAATAGTTATGATTTAATATCATATTGAAATCCATTTTCAAGACATTTCCTTTTATCCTATGGCAGATTGGACAACTACAATGTATTTCATCAATCTCGTTCTTATCAATATTGCCAGTTGGAAAAAGTATAATGTCATTTCTTGCAGCATTAATTGCTGTAGAAGAATCAAAGAGATCTACTCCCATGTATGATAATAATGCAAAATTGGATGGAAATCCAATACTGGGTACGTGCATCAATTTTTGGTATCCTATTTCCCTTCTGAGATCGATAATGAAATCAACAAATTTTGAATGTTGAGAAAACATTTGGAGAGCGTTTGCAACAATAAATATTAGAGCATCATTTTCTTTTATTGCATCTTCAATTACGTCCTTGTTAGCTGGCGTAATATAACATTTAAAAATCTTTTTGTTAAATCCTATTGATGATAAATGTAATTCTTTTGTCACGTCTTTTGGATAGACTAAAAAATTATTGGTCGATAATGCGCCCTTAATCGATTTA
>SMTZ1_10012949_pt1 | contig 15467 bp, 12 predicted proteins | sample DeeMarSWOR136_30_FD_25667 | JGI IMG/M metagenome (IMG submission 25667)
GCGCATTGATAGGGTATTATGTAACGAGCAAGGTTCGAGTAGATGATGCAGCGGATGCAATCGAGATTCTCTCAGAAAGAGAGGATTTTGAACTGATCGGTGTGTTTGGAGATGACGATGTTTATGTCTACAAATACGATATCCCATCGCCACAGTTCATAGAAGGAATAGGCACAAGCGTCTACATTCTCAGCCATGATAAATATGTTAACGTCACCTATCGTTTGAACATCGCAACATATGATATCGAATATACACTCAAACTTGTTGGATCAAGCAATTACAGTCTTACAGAGTGGCCTCTCCTTTGGTCATTCGAATCCATCGGACCCGAGCCCGATACAAGGTCTATCGATGGAAACCAATGGATAAACTTCACAGGCGATGCTGGTGTGGAATACACCGTAGCTTGGTCCGCAAATATTCTGTATGAAGATGTAGGGTGGGAGGATGACAGCTTCGTGGCGGGATGGACGCCCAGAAGCCCTGGTGGCTTTCAAAAGTCTCCAGTAGTCACATATGATGGCGATATCTTAACGGTTTCAGCCAACTTTTCGTCAGGAGTCAGGGAATACTATTGGATTAGAAAGCCTATGAACATTTCCACAGATTTGTATAGATATGCTATCTTACGATGGAGGTCAACAAGTACTTGTACCATCTCATGGGTTTATTATGAGGACGGTACCGGCGAACCAATCTTAACGTATGGGTCTTACAGCCAATCTTGGACTACGACGGCGGTCAAGCTAGCCAAAGGAAGAACCATTAACTACATAATGATTGGGCTGGATGATTTTGGAGCTGATGTTGGTGGAAAGCAGTCGGCTCAATTCGATTTCATCATGCTCGCAAACATGTAGATGCACGCATCCAAATAAGTAGGCACCACAGATTCACAACTGAAGTGAGATGTATGAAATCACGTGCTGCCTTGCAAAACCACCCCTACTCTACTAGCAGAGAGACGGAGAGCACTCCTCCCAGTCTTCATGAAGTTCCTGCAGATCTTCTTCTTCGTGATTTCTACGAGACTTCTATCAACCTTGAATAAATCCGTAGTATTTTGTCGATTCTACGCTCTATATCGAAGTTTCTCTCCGCAGTTCTTCTTCCTTCTTCCCCTAGCTTCTCCCTCAAGCTTGGGTTTTCAAGCATGAACGCGATCTTATCGGCTAGGCTCTTCGGATCTTTTGGCTCAACTAGGTATCCATTTTGCCCATCCCTAATGATGTCCCGAATGCCCCCGACATTGGATCCCACAACAGGCTTACCGCACGCCATGGCCTCTACTGCGACCAATCCGAAGGCTTCGATGACAGAGGGAATTACGAAAATGTCTGAAGCTGCGTAATAGTAAGGAAGTTCATCGTAGGGTATATACCCGGTGAAAACAATGTTTCCAGAAATTCCCAGACCATCTGCTAGTTTTTCAAGCTCACGACGAAGGGGGCCGTCACCGCCTATTACAAAGTATACATTGGGGTTTTTCCTTAGCACTGTGTGAGCAGCTTTGATCAGATACTTGATGCCATTTTTGGGGACGTGTGCTCTCAGAGTAAAGACGATGAACTTGCCCATGATGCCCAGTTTTTTGCGAACACGACGCCCATCGATATTAAGGGTGAAGCGCTTTATGTCTACACCGTTCGGTACGAGCACAAGATTCCGTTGGTCACAACCAGCGTTGAGCGCTTCTTCGAAGGTAGATGTACTGGATGCTATAACAACGTCCGCTTCTCTGAGGACTTTCCTAATGATGATATCAAAGCCTTTGTTCAGTCTCAAGCCATAGCCTATTGTTCGTTCAGTCAATATATCGACCCCGTGCAAAGTGACTATCAATGGCCTTCCGGTCTCATGCTTCGCGATTAGCCCCGCGAACCCTTCTGGGTACGCAAAGTGCGCGTGAATCAGATCAAGTCTGTGCTTTCTGATAAGTTTCGTTATAAACCAGGAATATGGAAGGGTTGTAGCTATGATTTCGGGGTGAAAATTTGATATGGGCAGGAGTGCCAAAGCATTCTTAATGGTTGACAGTACGATTAAGGGGTCAATCTTTCTACCGAAATTATGGATGCTCATATTCTCTACAAACAGATCTCTCTCTTTGTTCCAAATGCTCTTCACACCTCTTGCCACATGTATGACGATGTCTCTTCGAGAAGATTTCGAAGCTTCATCAAAGACAAACGAGGCTGTCACCGTATGAATGTTTAGTGGAAACGAGCTTGAAACCACGAGTACCTTCATTTTAGCCCACTGTGAAAACCGAGATTTTTGTCTATTTCTTATTGTCTCTTCATAGAACAAATTTGTTCCGTTGCAGATATGTACCAACAAAGACTAACCTCGTGATTAAGACTTTTGCGTGTCCGTGAGAAGTCAAGATTTTCGAGAAATCGTTCCCCCCTTGAATAGCTAGTCAAACCTAACAGAATGCTGAAAGCAAGAACGGGGGCCATACATAACTCCCCTTCTCGTGATGTTTTTTGCCTGCTGCGATTTCAGCAATCCTTGCCAGTCGAATCATCGTCAACTCGCTTTACAGGAGCAATAGCTTCTTTGACTTTTTCTGTGGACTGAACTCTTCTGAGGTGGATCTCTTTTGAATGGAAGCTGTGACGAATTTTCGGTGAAGGAAAATTATATGTTTTCTACTATACAGTACACACGTTAGCGCGTGCGCATTGCGCCGGTGTCGATCACTTTCTTGATCGCCTTTGCGAACACCAAATGATAAGGAAGAGGTTCAATGAAGGCAAGCGTGTGTTACATAAGTCCCCTTTCAATTCACAGCTTAAGATACATGGAAGCATTTTTTCATAGAGGCTATAGCGTATTTCTAGTGACCGACTCACGAACTTGGATGGCACCAGACGTTCTATCAACACAGGTTCGCACTCTTCCAAGTCTGAACAAGAAGAGTCTCCTACAACGTATAGTTCCAAACACCCTCAGACTAGTAAGGATTCTAAAACAGGTTAAACCTGATATTGTGCACTTGCACGCGCAACATCTCTACGGTCCGGCCATCTTTCTCAGCGGTCTTCCCTTCATACTGACCTCATGGGGAACGGAAGTTCTAAATCTACCCTATACCAACGCGATTCGTCTGAGCTTGGCAAAAGTGATCGCTTCCAAAGCAAGTATGGTGACCGTCGACGCAAAGTGCCTGAAAGAAACGTGGACAAGTATGTCCATCTCTGAGAACAAGATTAGAGTAATTCCCTTTGGGGTCGACACAAGAAAGTTCAATCCAAACATCAACGGACGCGCCATCCAAAAAAACCTTCTCTTGCGCGAAGAAAACGTGGTAGCCATAAGCACCAGGCCCTTCTATGAAGAGAATCACTACAACATCAGCTGCCTCATTAAGGCCATTCCCCTAGTTTTGCGGCGCGCGCGAGATGTGAGATTTGTAATCAAAGGCAGTGGGCCGCTCGAAAATCATTTGAAAAACCTTGCCAAAAGACTCAACGTTCTAAAAGAGGTCCGGTTTGTCGGGATAGTGTCACGTAGCGAAGTTCCGAAATATCTTTCAGCCGCAGACATATACGTGTCCACATGCATTGTAGATTCCACCTCAGTCTCTCTTCTTGAAGCAATGGCCTGCGGATTAGCACCAGTAGTGACGGATATACCAGGCAACCGAGAATGGATAGAAGACGGGGTTAACGGGTTTCTTTTTCCCCCAAGAGATTCTGAGGCCTTAGCGGAGAAACTTGTCCAACTCGTGGAGGATAGGAGCCTGAGGGAAAGTTTTGGGAGAAAATGCTTCCAGATCATAAAGGAAAGAGCGGAATGGAAGGATTGTGTTTCAAAAATGGAAGCTATCTACCGGTCACTGCTGTAACATCTAGGTGTGCAGGTGCTTGGCGATAGAGCCTTGTTTGGCCAAGACTGTGATATCGTCAATGCCAACTTTTCCCAACACAAATTGTATTTCATCAAAAAAGACTTTGTTCTCTTTTTGTAGCCTCGATAGAGCATCTCGCCGTGTTATCAAACCTTCTCTCACCAATTTGGCATAAAAGCCATCTTTTTCTGTTAGCTTCAAAGTCTTCAAGTACATGAAGTTTTTCAGAAAGTCTACTTTACAGTCAAATCGCCACGTCGAATCAAATTCGCGAGGATAGTCCCAGTCAAGTTCGTTTTCTATCCTTGATAGGACTTCTTGTTCATCCCACTTAATAAAGTGAAACAGATCTAGTCTTGTGATTTTGTGTCCGACGAGTCTTGAACCGATTGCATTGGGGTCTCCAAATAGGTAGCCTTTAACCATTGTCGGAATGCAACTGGGATCAAAATATGCTGGATTCTTGATAACTTCCTGCAGAAGACCGTAGAAGGTTTTGATGAAAGCTAGTTCGACATTCTCATCCCTTGAAACGTGAAGCAGTTCCCTTTTGAAAGAGGAATATTCAAGTGGATTCCCACCGCTAACAATGCAACGAATTTTGTACTTATTCGCAATACTCAAGATATTCCACCAAATATTCTTGCAACCAATACACATCATGGGTACCAATGCTGGTGATGGTCTTTGAAACCAAGCTAACACGTTGTTCCTGAAAGTTCTTTCATGGATATTGTTCTGCAGCTTGAACCTGATTATGTCAACATTCAGTGATTTGATTGCATTTTCGATGTTCTTCTCTGCTTGAGTGTGTGTGAATGGGTTCCGGTAGTTAACTGCCAAAACTCTCATATCATAGTCTTTTACAAGTTTCAACAAGACATAGCTACTATCTCTACCACCGCTCAAAGTTACAATACAGTCATATTCGCCATCCGCTTTTCGTTGGGAGTCCAATAGCCTTAGTAGTTCAGCTTCACCCTTGTATTCGAATTTTCGGTACGTATGGCAATAGTTGCAGATTCCTTCTTCATCAAAAACGAGGTTAGGGGTATGTTCGGGTAGAACGCATCTACTGCATCTTCTAATCTTTTCTGTGTACATTAACCCATTGACTCCGGTTGTTCGAATGTGATTTGGCAGATTCTTCAGGTCGTGTTTCATGGACTAAGCGTTTTCGTCTTTGCTTCTCGGCGAGTATTCTTTTGGCCGCAGATAAACGTAGCGATGCTGGTCTGAGAATCAATGACTGGCTGAAATAGGAGGAAAATGGCGCCTTCAATCGGACGCAGTTACCTGCAAATTACGCGCGCAGGGTAACAGACTGTTTCAAACCTTGGACAATTTTCGCCGCGGCTCGCCCATCCCCAAAAGGATTTGGTAGCTTCCGCAATGATTCTTTCAAGTTTTCGGCGACCAAGAATCCTCTCGTTCTTTGAAGTATAGTTTTCTCGTCTTCAGCAAGAGTATTCGCTCCTAATTCCACGGTTTCAACCCACTCGGTTGTCTCTCTAATTGTAACGCAAGGTGTGTGAAGCCAAAATGCCTCTTTCTGCAATCCACCCGAGTCAGTGAAAACGATTTTCGCATTTTTTGTCAAACTGAGCATGCTGTGATAGCTGACAGGATCTACGAGTCTAAGATGCCTTGTTTTCCTCAACAACGTCATTAGTCCCGCGATCCTTAACATCTTCTTTGTTCTAGGGTGAATTGAGAAAACTATGTTTAGGTCCTCCGTTTTCATCATAGCCTGCACAATATTCTTCAGTCTTCTCATGTCATCCACATTCTCCGGTCGATGAAGAGTTAGCACTCCGAAAGCCTCAATTTCTAAGTCAAGCTTGTCTAAAATATCGCTTTTCAGAGCTTTTGGTAGATGATACAACAAAGCGTCATACATTGTGTCTCCACTGAGGAAAACATGGTCCTTTGGTATTCCTTCTTCAGACAAGTTATGCATGCAGTTTTCTGTAGGTGCAAACAGGAGCTGAGAGCAGTGATCAGTCAGCCGCCTGTTTACCTCCTCAGGCATTCTTATGTCGTAGCTTCGTGCTCCTGCTTCAATATGGGCCACGGGCAGATTGAGCTTAACTGCAGCTAAAGCTCCTGCCAACGTGGAATTCGTGTCACCCGGGACAACAACCACTTCTGGTCTCTGCTTCGACATAGTTTTCTCCAAACCGATCATCATCTTGCCTGTCTGCCGAGCATGGCTCCCAGAACCTACTCCCAAATTTATCAGAGGGCTTGGTAGGTCCAGCTCGTCAAAAAACGTCTTCGACATTTCATAAGCATAATGCTGTCCAGTATGTACTATTTGAAGCTCTATCTCAGAGTCTCTTAAAACCTCGTGAATCAACGGCGCCGACTTGATAATCTGTGGCCTAGCCCCCAGAACGAGCATCAGTTTCATGAAATATCACATCAACTTGACGATCCTTCTTGTGTAGAGGATGTATACGAAGGTACAAAGCCTTTACTACAAGCACAAGCATGCGGAACGATATGAGAACCTTAGGATGACTACTCCGCTTTCTCGCTGGACGATTCGGAGGAGCGCTTCTTTCTTCGACGAATGAAAAATCCTGCTCCGATGGCAGCTCCTCCGCCAGCTACCCCCGCAATAATCAGGAACATTATGAATCTCTGTTCTGCCTCGTAGGCTCGATCAATACGAGCTGAACAGCTGCTCAAGCGCGTAGATGCACTTTGCCACATTCTTTGATCTGCGTAAGAGTGAGCATCAGACAAATATTCTTTGGCTTCTCGAACGAGCGACTGTGCCTCTGGGCTGATGAATCCAGCCCCTTCTGCTTGCGCGACTCTAGCCTCGACAGAGGCTACGAAGGCCTTGTACGTACCCTCGTACAAGCTATGGATCATTAGCGCCGCATATGGATCTCTTTCACGAGGGTTCCACGGCTCTTCTAGATTGTTGCTGTGAAAAACCTTGAAGTAGAACACATGTTCGCCTTCGCTCACGGATGATGGAACGGAAAAGGCTATGCGGAAGGTGTAATCTTCAGCTGGGTCAAGCTCCTTTCCTAAGTCATAGGGTTCACCGCTTGCTTCACTTCCCACCATAAAGGATTCGTTCGACGCCTGCCAGTCAAAATGCACGAATGCTCCATGTACAATAATGGAACTATTGCCATCGTTTGCGATTTTCAAGTCAACATAAACATTAGAATGACCTTGGTAGACTTCTGAGGATGAGAACTGATAGCCCTTGAATTCAATGCTACTAGCGGCATAAACTGAGGGCCCTAGGAACACACTGCCGAATAGCATTGCGAACACAAGTAACAATAGCGATCGCTTCAGACTCTCTCACCTATCCGAACGATATGCGCGCACATGAATTACATGATACATCTCATATTAAAAGATACTTTCGCAGTTTTACATATTTCAATGAATTAACCGTCGGTGTCCCTGAAAACCATTGGACAAAGCGTTATTTACATGTCAGAATTACAGTGTAAATGGAAGGTTCTTAATGAATAAGACGTACATCCATCCCACAGCGATTGAGATAGGCAAGCACTGCGTGCTTGGACACGCCGTCTACGTAGGAAAAGAAGTAGCAATTGGAAATCGTGTGAAACTTGAGAACAGGGCAACCGTATACCAAGGCGTGAAAATCGAGGATGACGTATTTGTTGGTCCTCACGTCACGTTCACAAACGATCCTTACCCAAGAAGCCTCGGCACCGATTGGACCATTGTGCCCACACTCATAAGAAAGGGGGCGTCCATAGGTGCAGGCGCAGTCGTAGTATGCGGTATCACAATAGGGGAGTATGCAATGATTGGGGCTGGCAGCATAGTGACAAAAGATGTCCCACCGCACGCGATCGCATATGGAAATCCCGCAAAAATAAAAGGGTTTGTATGCAAGTGTGGTAGACGACTGATAAAAGAGGAAGAGAAGCCGAAGTACATCTTAATGAACTGCCCCTTCTGCGATAAGAAATACAATATACCGAGAGAAAACTACGCAAAAATACACAACCAAAGGTAGTGCCGACTTGAAACGAGAAATACCCATCGCAAAACCAGTTCTGGGAGAAGAAGAAGAGGAAGCCGTAAGAAGCGTTCTTCAATCAGGCATATTGACTCAAGGAGAGAAAGTTAAATCATTCGAAGCGGCGTTTGCAACATACATCGGGGCAGACTATGCTGTCGCTGTGACAAACGGAACCATCGCCCTCGATGTAGCCCTAAAAACTCTTGGGATCGACCCAGGCGACGAGGTAATAGTCCCAGCCTTCTCCTTCGTCGCTACCAGCAACTGCGTATTATTTCAGAAGGCAAAACCCATATTCGCTGACATCGACCGAAGAAGCTTCAACATAGCCCCCCTTGATGTAAGAGAAAAGATTACTCCAAAAACAAAGGCAATAATCGCCGTACACATGTTCGGCCAGCCAGCGAAGATGAAAGAGCTCAAAGAAATCGCCCACGACCATGGAATATTCTTGATAGAAGACGCGGCCCAAGCGCATGGAGCTGAGTACAAAGGCAAGAAAGTAGGCAGCTTAGGAGACATCGGATGCTTCAGTTTCTACGCCACCAAAAACATGACCACTGGAGAAGGAGGGATTATTACAACGAACAATGACGAATTGACAAGGAAAGCTAACCTCCTAAGAGACCATGGACAGACAAGAAAATACCACCACGCAGTTCTTGGCTATAACTATCGTATGTCCGAACTCTCGGCTGCAGTCGGACTTGTGCAACTTAAGAAACTTGATGAGTTCAACGAAAAGAGAAGGAAGAATGCGGAGATGCTGACCAAAGGAATCGAGGAGATCCACGGTATAACTCCTCCATATGTAGAGAAACATACCAAACATGTCTTTTACCAGTACGTTGTAAGCGTCGAGGATGACTATGCGTTAAGTAGAAACGAGTTGGCCCAACACCTGCAAAGAATGGGTGTGGGTGTAGCAATACATTATCCGACTCCTATCTACAAACAACCTCTATATCGCAAGTCAAGCTATGACAAGGCAGCCTGTCCAGCAACTGAAGAATCCTGCAAACGAGTTCTCAGTCTACCAGTCCATCCATCAGTCACAGAAGAAGACATCCAATACATAACAGATGTCTTGAAAAGAACGAGTCAGGCATTCTGAATTAAGCGTACAAAAAATAAGTCGGTTTGCTGGAACGTATGAAGGTGTGATGAACTTGGAGATCGTGGTCATAGGTATGGGATACACCGGCATTCCCGTGGCTGCCCTGCTAGCCAATGTTAAAGGCTTCAATGTTACTGGAGTGCAAAGAAAATCTAAGCGATCAGGATGGAAGATCGATTATCTCAACGCCGGTAAATGTCCCATCGGAGGCGACGAGCCGGGACTGGCTGAACTTATCCAAAAGGTCGTCACTAAAGGAAGTTTCAGAGCTACGGATGACATGTCAGTCTGCAAGAAAGCTGACGTGATTCTCATTGATGTGCAGACGCCGGTTGACGAAGACCATGAACCGAAGTACGACTCATTAAGGGAGGTATCTCGGGCAGTCGGGAGGCATATGGAAAAAGGGGCAATGATTATTGTGGAATCCACTGTAGCTCCGGGAACCACTCCCTATGTCATAAAGCCGATATTGGAAGAGACATCTGGGATGAAGGCGGGAGTGGACTTCAATCTCGTGTATTCTTATGAACGTGTTATGGTCGGTCGTCTACTTCATAACTTGGTCCACATGCCGAGAATCGTGGGAGGACTTACCCCCGAATGTACTCAACGTGGCCTCGACTTCTACAAAAACATCACCCAAGCGGATGTGTTCGCAACCAATTGCTTGACAGCAGAAGTGTCAAAGGTCACCGAGAACACCTACCGCGACGTCAACATCGCATTCGCAAACGAAGTCGCCTTGATTTGCGAGAGCCTCGGTGTAGATATTCACGAGGTTAGACGCTTCGTGAACTCGCTACCAAACGACCCATCCGATCCTGAGAAGAATCCATACCGAATGATGCATATCCCAGGCGCAGGAGTTGGTGGGCATTGCCTTCCCAAAGACCCATGGCTACTAAAATACGGTCTTGACACTTACGGAGTCTTCAGATTTACGCCCAAGATTCTCGTCGAAAGCAGGAGAATCAACGATCTCATGCCACAACATATGATGAATTTGGTAGAAGACGCACTGCACGAAAAAGGCACAAGACTACAAGATGCAAGGGTATGCATCCTAGGCCTCGCATTCCTCAAGGATTCTGACGACACGAGAAACACACCAGCATTACCGCTTTATGACCTCCTCAAAGATGCTTGTAGGGAAGTGGTGGTCCATGATCCATTCGTGAAGGAATCCGAAGGAATAGTCCTCACGGACGACCTAGAAAACGCCCTAAGAAACAAGGACTGTTTGGTCATCGCGACCGATCATACGGAGTACAGTGATATCCGTTTAGAGTGGCTCAAGAAAATCCTTGCCACACTGGCAATAATCGACGGTAGAAACGTTTTCAGTTCTAAGGAGTGTGAAGAGGCTGGCTTTGCTTACCGCGGCATAGGGGTTGGTAGACGTGTACATCTTATTCAGGAATAGTAGACTAAACAAACGTCCTCCGTGGAACACTTATATTTTTGACAAATGAAATAGACGAAGGAAACTTGTAGAGATGGAAGAATAATGAGAGTTGTCGTAACAGGCGCAAATGGATTCGTAGGATTACACACGGTGAAAGAGCTACTCAATGTTGGCTACAAGGTGACAGCTGTGGATATTACAGATTCAAAAATGCAGAGCGAATTCGGTGGAAACAAACGCTGTACAGTAACCACGATGGACATATTGGACAAAAATCTGAAGCGCATCGTCAAGAAAGATGACAAAGTATTGCACTTAGCAGCCATTCCAAAATTCGACGACGCAAGACAAAATCCTCAAAAGGCAGTAAGAGTGAACGTTGAAGGAACACTCAACATCATTCAAGCGTGCATAAGCGAAAGGGCAGAGAGGTTGGTTTACAGTTCCACTGGTTCGGTATACAGTAGCCACGTGGCCGTTCCTATCCGCGAGGATGCCACCAGAGAACCTAATAGTGTCTACGGCTTGACAAAGAAACAAGCCGAAGATTGGATCTTCTTCTACGGAGACAGGTTACCGTATGTAATTCTACGATATGCGTATGTCTACGGAAAAGGAAAGGATTGGGGTGCAGTTGGAGCCTTTTTCAAACGCATCAAAGAAGGAAAGAGACCAGCGGTCTATGGAGGCAAACAGACAAACGACTTCATCTACATCAAAGACGTCGTACAAGCCAACCTCTTGGCATTGGGGGCAGACCGCACACGCCAAGCGTACAACATAGGAACAGGCAGAGCCACGAGCATCAAAGACGTATGTGAATTGTGCATAAAAGCCAGCAAAACAAACCTAGCAATGAGAATTGAACCCGCACGAGAATTTGATTTTCCCGTCTTCGTCTACGACATCTCAAAGGCACAAACACTTCTAGACTTTGATCCCAAATGGAGCATTTCGAGGGGCATCGAGGATATTTTGAAATAGTAATCGATTTCTTCTGTAACCATGCAAGGTGTATCTGGATGCGCGGATTTAACTCTAAAAAGCCAAAACCCAAAAGGGACCTTTTGAAATGCTGCTTTTCGAACAAAGCGCTTCGGTGATGCACTAGTGGACCTCAGTTCGAGATTTGATAGAATAGAAGAGCTGATAGTACGTGATGAGAGATGTGCCTTTACACTGGCTTCTTTGGTCATTGTGTGTACGATTTTTGCGAACTTGAGTGAGGTTCAGTCTCCCGTGATTGGCGCAATCACCTTTTTCTTCTATTTTTCGATAAACGGTGTCTTTTTGGGGCATGCCTTCTTTGAGAAAGAAACCGCCTTCTTTCGGCGAACGTTTGGGTTTCTACTGCTTATAATGCTGCTAAGCTTTGTTGGTTGGCTTGCGGTTGTCATCTACAATCTTGATGTCATAAGGCTCACCTTGGTTCTCCTTATGGTAGCTACACTTTCTTCTTTGCTAAACAGAAGGGTGAAGAGCAAGAATGCCACATGACACACAGGGGTTCATCAAGCTTTTGCGCGTCAGCGAGATGCTTTACGCGCTTCTACTTGGCTTCTCGTGCTACCTGCTCTTCATCTCTCGTACAGGAGAAGCTCACACGATTTGGGAAGCATTACATCCTGCCTTCATCCCTACGCTGTTTGTCGCAACGTCGCTCTTATTGGCAATTCAATTTACTTCTGAGAAAGTAGCCTACAAACTACTGTTCATAATTGCCCACTCTGTTCTTGTCCATTCATTTTTCTCCGTCATCTTTCCCGCGGGTGATCTCAGTGGACAACAAATCTATTTGGGCAGAATTAGACTAGTCTATGATAACGCTGTTCTTCACGGATGGCCTTCATGGTCCGTAGAAACGGTTCAATCACAGATCTTCAGACGGTTTGGTGGAATAAATTTCCAAGCCGCGGTCAGCGTGATTTTCGCCCGAATGTTGAGCGTAGACATTTTTTGGGTGCATTTGGCCCTTGTGCCAATCTTGTGGGGAATCTTTACACCAATCGCTGCCTATCTAACTACCTACACTTTGAGTCAAAATGAGAAGGTTTCAGTTCTCTCAAGTCTGTTTCTCTCAGTTTTTCCCTATGTAACATATTTTGGAGCAATCTCAGTGCCCAACAGCTTGGGGTACATCTTTTTCTTCTACTCCTTGTACTTCATACTTAGAAACTTAAATTCCAATGACTCCGAAACTAAGTTCTTAATGTTAGTTTTTTCTTTCTTCGCTCTCCTCTCACATTACTTAACTGGAGTCATATCATTCTCTCTTCTCTTCTTATCCTTAGTATTTAAGTCGTACAGGGGCGAGAAGTCTCAAGCCATTAGTGCAAAAGTTTCACTCGTGATTGCATTCCTATTCTGCGCTAGTCTGTTGCCCTTGTCCTTAATCTACTTAAGATTTTTTCGCCCCTCTACGACCACAGCTTTCACTCTGGAGAGGTTCAATGAATTACCCATTGAAGAAACCATCGGGTTAGCCTTGCTCGGAGATCTTACGTATAGTTTCCACCTGGAAACAATCCTTCTGTTCGTCAGTGGACCCACGCTTGCATTTGCATATAATATATATCTACTATACAAAACGAAAAAGAATCCAAATGCCAAATTCAGAACGTACACGCCATTCCTTTTTGCCGCATTTCTGATGATGCTAATCGACTACAGAATCCTAAAGCTCTTCATGGAAGGCCTACCCTTCAACGAGGAAAGACTCTGGGTATTCCGCGACTTTGTAGCTGTTCCATTTGTAGCACTCGCTGTATATGGGGCGATTTCGTCAATCAACGTTTTTCTCAAAACACATTATCCTCCAACCATATCCCCTGCCGATTTAAAAGCGCTGTCAAGGCGTAATGCGCTACACGTTCTAACTCTGTTGTTAGCCCTAACTGTCCTAATTCCAATGGCCTTAGGAGGATGGATTACGTATTCGCTACGTGCTGCTTACCCCAGAATCGCTCCATTACAAACAACATGGTACGAACTAGAAGCAGTAAAACACATCGAAGAAAATACTGAAGAGAAATACGTTGTAATCGGTGACGTATGGACTATCTTTGTAGGAGAGATGATTGTCGGGATCAACAATCCTAGCGCCTACTACTTTGGGGAATATAACAAAACTGGTTATGACCTGTTCTACAACATGACACAAGATCCATCTCCTCAATGGATGCTGCAAGCGATGAATTACACCGACACCACAACAGCCTACTTCATCGTCACCGAGCCGAGACTCGGCACAGAAGAATACAACCGCATAGTCACAGAAGCCCGCACCCGCCTCCCAGTATACGGCGTCTTCGGAGAAGGAAAACTACACATATTTTACTACAAGAAATAAGCCAAGACATTTACACGCTTCACATAAATTCAAATATCATTATGTCATTGATTGATTATGCCCATCGATACATGCCCATCAAGCCACGGGAGGAACCAGCACGAATAACAAAGTATTAGTCACTGGCGGAGCCGGATTCATCGGCAGCACCCTCGTACGCTCGCTTCTCAACAAAGGATACCACGTGACTGTCCTAGACAACCTGAGCACAGGTCTGCGCGGCAACCTGCCTGCCGACAGTAGAATGAGGCTTGTGACAGGTGACGTCAGAGATTTCGAGACAGTCTCGAAAATCGTCCGCAACAATCAAAACGTAATCCACCTAGCTGCACAAGCCTTCATCCCCTTCTGCTATCAACAACCGTTAGAAGTCGCCCAGGTAAACGCCATCGGAAGCATCAACATCTTCAAGGCCTGTTCAACCCATTCCGTCAAACGACTCGTTTACATAAGTAGCAGCGAAGTCTACGGAACCGCCCAAAACCTCCCCATGAACGAAAACCATCCCATGAGACCAACCAGCACCTACTCAGTAGCCAAAGCAGCCGCTGACCTCTGGGCTCAAACCTTCTTCTGGGAACACAACCTCCCCGTAGTCATACTACGACCCTTCAACACCTTCGGCCCACGCGAAAGCCTACCCTACTTCATACCCGAGATGATCAAACAATGCTTAAAAGAACCAACGATCCAAGCGGGAAACCTCCAAACAAGCCGAGACTTCACCTACGTAGACGACACCGCCAACGCCATTGTAAACGCCCTCGAGACCGAAAACATCGAAGGCGAAATCATAAACATAGGTACCAGCCAAACCCACAAAATGAAAGACATTCTCACACTCATCCAGAGAGAAACAGACACGGAAGACAAACCAATAGAACTCGACAAAAACCGCCTCCGACCAAGAGACGTCGAAATCCTAGTCACAGACAACACCAAAGCAAAAAAAATCCTAGGATGGACACCGACAACAACCTTCAACGAAGGAATCCAAAAAACCATCAAGTGGTACATCGACAACGGGCAAACATGGGGCTACGAAGAACACGGATGGAAATGGCGCTACTAACCGTTTTTTCCATCTCAAGCAGCTTTTCCTGTTTTCGCGAGATTCAATCTTCGGTAGTTAAAATCGCATACGCTCGTCGTCTTCTAAGAGACCAAAAAACCAACAAACACACGAGTAGAAAGACGGAAGCCACAGCCGCAGCTGCGATAAGCCACGGAATGATCGTCGGCTCAGAAACACCGTTAACGTAAGAAAAATAGAAATACGTATGCATCTCATCCGTCCATTTCCTCTCCAAAACAGGCTGTTCCCCATTAACCAGAACCCCCAAGCTGCCACCATCCAAGTCTCCAAGAAAAGCATTCGGAACCGCAATCCTCGAAAAACCTATAGTCCCATTCTCCCCCGTAGCCATTAGGCTGATCCTTCCCTCATCGGCGCTAAACTCAAACTGAGAAAGAGTGGAGTTGGAAATGACAGAAATGCTGTAGGCTTTTCCTTCCAAAGTCACACTATACTCAGAGAACTGCCCCATCAACGGATAGTTATCCACATTGTTATCCCCAACCACGTAAGGTGTATCCCCTATACCATCCAGATCTGCATCTCCACCTCTGTAACCACTCCAATAATTACCTTCTAACCCGTTATCCCAACTGTTCGGCGGAGTGAACCCCGTCCAATTCCGCGTC
>SMTZ1_10013692_pt1 | contig 15467 bp, 17 predicted proteins | sample DeeMarSWOR136_30_FD_25667 | JGI IMG/M metagenome (IMG submission 25667)
TAGATTAGTTTTAACAGATCGTTTTTTAATTGAATCTGTTAGTGCAAATTTACCCATTACATTTTCAACGAATAGATCTATCCAAATCTCATCATCCTTGTAAATGAAAAATGTTGCTTCCATCATGATAACTGGTGGGAAGTATTGCTCTGAGGTTTCATAGCCAAGTTCAGTTACTGCATTAAAAAATTCTCCGCAATCATATTTGTTTTTAAATAATACATCAACATCTTTAGTGGCATCTTTAATTCCATAATAGCTCATTGCTGAACCACCAATAAGAAATAATTCGATTTCCTTTTTTAACAACTTATCAATCTGTAAGAGCTCATTTTTAATATAATTCCAGTTTTGTTTGTTATAATTATTCATTATTATCTTCCATAAAGATGTTCTAATTCTCTAATATATTTCATTTTAAGATCTGATGATTCTTGTCCATGTTCAAAGAGATCTATTACTTTCTGCATGACTTCTTTATCGTAATATTCACCTTTTGCTTTGAATTCATCTGTATCTGGATGTTTTATGTGATATAAAAATGCTAAGTAACGTAATTGTGTTGGATCATTTCTTCTAGATAGCACCGTTAAGAACGCATGATCCCAAATGTTCAATTTTCTATTTGAATAAAAATAGAAATTATCTCCGGGTAATAATTTTAATCCATAATCTTCAAGTACTTCTGCACCGGTTTTTTTGAATTTTGCCTTTTTTATATTTTTTTGAGTTTTTATTAAAAATTCAATACCATTTTGCCATATTAATGAAGATTTATTGTCAATTCTTTGAATAATTCTTAGAGCGTTAAACTCTTCATATGCTTCAAGGAATTTAATTAGCACATTGTTTCTTTTATTTATTTCCCAATTAAATTCATTTGAAGATTTTCCCTCCTTATATCTTCTTATAATTGCTAATTTATATAATTTCGATAAATATCTTTTAGTATTTCTAAGACTTAGACCAACAATCTCAGTAATAACTTTTGCAGAACAATTATTGTGCAATAAACTAAGTTGAATTTTTAATGAAGTATCTTTAAAGATACCTTTATTGATATAATGAGGATATTCATCAATTAAATTATTTAAATATAAAGCGACAGGTATATTTGTTTGATGAATTTGAATATTCTTTCCTAATTCTTTTTTTTCTATAAATCCTAATTTCTGAAGTCTGTACACGCTTGTATATATTGTTTTATATTCTAAAATTGAGCCATATCTATCTTTTATTTTATAATATATTTCGGAAGGTGTTGCTTTTTCATGTGAGCTTTTGAAAACTAATAAATCAATTTCATTCATATGTATGACAAAATTAGAGAATCATATTTAAATATTTCTTTATTTTTGTCATAGAAAGGTCGCTATTTTAATGGTATAGAATATTACATTAAAACAAAATAATAATTTCAGTAACCACTACTTATATCTTATAAATGAGAAAAAAATGGCAAATCTATCCAAAAAAAACCGAACTTTGGAAAGCTTTACCAAAAAAGGTAATGTATCAAACATTCTGTATGATAATCGATTATATAGAAGAATCAGGAAAAATCATTTGGATCTGGAATCCTAAAATGATTAAAAAAATCAGATCTTCTGGTGTGAAATTAAGATGAACAATAAACCAATTTATGTTACTTTTGCAAGCCTTAAATTAGAAAAGGATTTTGATTAATATCTTATATTCTTCTTTTATACACTTTTCTTTTTACACTTTTTTCAATTTTTTTTATATTATGATTTGGAATAAACCCGCATTCAATAAACTCTTCGAAAAAACTATAATATGATTTTTTTCTAAGATGACTCATCAAACCTTTATTATTAAATGAATTAGTTTTTCCTTTTTTTAAAATGAAACCTGTAAAAATTCCTTCTTTATTAATATGAATTGCATCAAATACTTCTTTTTTCTCTCTTCCCTTTTTATAAATTACAGCTACATTTTCTAAAACTTCTATAACTTCAAATTCGTAATCATTTTTAACATTATTCATATTACTTGTACACCACCAATAAGAAAAAAAAGAGGAAGAGTGACTTTTTTTGATAGCCTAAAATGCTGTTTTTAATCCAACTTAATTAAGATTATATCACATTCTCCATATGGCTTGGTGCCTCCGGTTATAATCTGTCCTCCATCACTTGTGCGATCAATATACCAACATAAACCACGTGAATATTCTTTTTCATCTATCTTTGTACCGTTGGCATCTGTCTCAACTACATATATTTTGCTAAAAATTGGTAATCCCATTTTTTGTTTAATAGAGCTACCAAATCCTTTTGTAAATCCAGCAAGAATATAACCGCCTTCATCGGTTAGTTCGACACACCTTGCGGAATCTTCAAGTAGTTTTCCACCATAGGATTTTTCCCATGTCGTGTTGCCGTCAGCATCTATTTTTACAAGCCACATATCCCCTCCAAAATAAAAGAAAATCGGGCCTAATACAAAACTTAACGCTACTTTTTCTCCCGATACAATGTATCCACCATCGCTTGTTTGTTGAATACAAGTACCTCCACTACTTTCAGTTGTTTCAATTTTTTTATCCCATAATTTGTTACCATCAGCATCTGTCTTAACCAACCAACAATAAACTTTTTGAGATATTTTCGTAGAAGTTACAAATCCAACAAGAATATAGCCATCGTCATCCGTTTCTCTCATGCCCCTGAATAATTCACTATCACTTCCTCCAAAGGTTTTATTCCATATTTCGTTACCAGCAGCGTCTGTCTTAATCATCCAATAATCAAAATTTCCAGCACCATAAGTATTAGTTCCTCCTCCCATAATATATCCACCATCAGTTGTGTTGAAAACATTCCAACAAAAATCATAGCCTGTTCCGCCATAGGTTTTATTCCATTGCTCATTTCCGTTAATATCGGTTTTAATCAGCCATGCATCATAATCTCCTGCACCAAAAGACCTTGTTAATCCTGTTATTAAATAGCCATCATTCATTTCGCAAATAAAATTTGGAACATCACTATCACTTCCACCTAAGGTTTTATCCCATACTAAGTTACCATCAGAATCAGTTTTAATCAACCAAATATCAATGTCTCCTGCACTAGACATTGTCTCTCCACCTATAATATATCCACCGTCACTGGTCTGCATTACATAATCACCAAAATCAAAATCACTTATTCCAAAGGTTTTTTCCCATCCACCATTCAAGGTTTTATCCACAGGGTTTTTACCTTGGAATGAATTGTTTATATTCCCTACTGCTGGAACAACAGTTGCAATCAACAGCGTCACAACAAAGATGCCCAATACTTTCCTTTTCATCTTTTTTTCACCTAATTATTCGTAAAAGAAAATTTGCATATCAAATGTCCTATTAAAAATTTACTCAAAATATTAATATATTTATAATTCATTGTGATTTTGAGTAATGAGATGGTTAAAATAGATGTAAAGGACAGAAAGATTTTGTATCACCTTTATGATAATTCCAGACAATCATTAAACAATATTGGAAAAAAGGTCGGATTATCAAAAGAATTAGTAAGATACAGAATTAATAGACTTCAAAATGAAGGGATAATACAGCAATACACAACTAGAATTAATACTGCTGCTTTAGGATATGGTGCAATTCGATTTTATTATTCTTTACAATTTGCAACTCCAGAAATTAAAAAGGAAATTATTGATTTTTTCGTTCAGAGTAAACATACTGTAGGTATCTTTGAATTTGAAGGAAAATATGACCTTCAAGTAGGTATATTTTCGAAATTTCCTGATTTTTCAGAAAAAATATTTTCTTTTTATGATGAAATACAAAGAAAATATCGTGACTATCTAGATGAACAAATAGGTACAGCGCTAATATATATTGAAGTGTTTGATTGTAGTTTTTTATTGGAAGAAAAAGACAGGAAAACCAGATCGTTTATGGGTATTGCTAAACCATTAATAAAAGTGGATGATTTTGATATTAAAATATTACGCATACTTATTTCCGATAGTAGAGCATCCACTGTTGATATAGCAAAGAAGCTAAATTCAACAGTTACAACAATCAAAACAAGAATGGATAAATTGATAAAAGGCAATATTATCAGAAAATTTTCTATTATAATTGATTGGGAAAAGATTGGTTATAGATCATATATTGTTGAAATCAACCTTAAAGATTATGATAAAAAATATGAAATTATGAATTATGTCAGACAAAATCCAAATCTGTGGTTTATTATGGGGTCGATTGGTCATAATATAGATTTAGAATTTGAGTTTATCCTTGAAAGTGTCACTCGATTACATGAAATCATTAAAGATTTATCTACAAAGTTTCCTGAAAGTATTAAAAATTTTCAATATTTCACACTTAAAAAGATTCATAAATATGGTGCGATACCTGAGATTTGATTACGTTTATTATTTAATTTTGTTTAATGATTTGTTATTAAATTTGATAAAATATAATATTACAAGAGGAGGAATAATTGCTAGGGCAACAATTATGAATACGTTAATGTAACCTAGAATTGCTATCAAAACACCTGAAAACATCCCAGTTGCTACAACGCCAATTACAGTTAGACTGTTAAATAATGAATATTGAGTAGCACCTATTTTTGGATTTGTTATATCCATGTACATTGCACGAACCGCAGTTCCTCTACCTGTTTGAAGAAAAACATTGATGAAATATGGTATCAGAAGAATTAGTAAAACACGTGTAAACATAACTGATAGTATCATAATAATTGATGGAATTGCAAATATGTAGTATGTTTTTTTCCTATCCCATTTATCAGATAGTGCACCACCTAGCAATCCACCAGCAATTACAAAAGGTGGAGATGCAGCTGCAATTAATCCTATTTCAGATACACTTAGGTTTATCACATTTTTTCCAAACAGCGGAACTGCAAACATAAATAAACCCGTGCTAATAACCGTAATTGGTGCAAAAATGGCCATTAGGGCTGTTGTTCTGTTTTTGAATTCGTTAATTAGTAAAGGTGTTACCTTTTCTGGTTTTCTTTTTTTCTTTTTTTCTTTTGTAAATAAAGGAATAATAAGTATTATTAATATCATAAAACCAGCTACTATAAATATACTATTGAATCCATAAATATCTGCAATAAATGCAAGAGCTACCGCACTTGAACTTACACCGATAGTATGACCTGCTGCCATTGCACCGTTTATTTTTCCACGCTCATGTTTTTTACAAACATCTATTGCCCATACATCAGCAGCAGAATCATGAAATGATTGACCGATTTGACTTATGAAAAGAAATATTGTAAAGAGTATAATTGATGAAACAGGATTAATAAAAGCGAGAATAAAAAATGAAATAACAGCAATAATACTGCCGATAATTACGAATGTTTTTCGTCCATATTGAATATATTTATCAATTATTCCACTCCACATAAATTTAATAATCCAGGGAATCCATCCAATCCCAGCTACAAGAGTTGCAATTTCTACAGGAATTCCTTCTTCTACAAGAAATATTGGAATTAGTATTGGAACAATTGTGTCAATTATCCCTTCTGGAAAGTAAAGATCTGCAAATAGTATATATTTTCCAATCCCCCTTTTTTCGATATCAATTGTAATTCCTTTTCCCCCTAAAATCAATTAACAGATTAATAAAAAATTAATTTATATAATTTCCCAGCGGAATATTTTAAAGTCTAATCATAAAACTTAATGCCTACCTTAGTCTCTAATCATAAGGCTTTGATTAGAATCTCATTGTAATTTTTACAATAGTGGAAGCAAAGTCTAGTCAAGGTTATGATTAGAGTTTTGATATATATCGGCTTTTGTAATATTTAACCGATAACGATATATAATAGTTATGACATATCGGTATATTATGAAAAATCATGATACCGATATTAATATTGATGATTTATTGCTAAAAAGAGTAAAAGAAAAGAAAAAACAATTGGATAATCTTAGACCACTTACCAAAGATGCATTAAAGAAATTGCTTGAAGATATTAGACTTCGACATACATATCACTCGGATGCAATAGAAGGAAATACATTAACTTTACAAGAAACTAAACTTGTTTTAGAAGAGGGAGTTACAATTGGTGGTAAGTCGTTAAAAGATCATATTGAAGCAAAAAACGATGCTGAGGCTTTTGATTTAATGATTAAGTTGGTTCATGCAAAAAAACCGATATCACAAGATATTATTCAACAGATACATGAAATAGTAACAAAAGGAGTATCGGAAGAATCAGGTAAATATCGAACTGAAAATGTGAGAATTACAGGATCAAAAACAACTCCGCCAAGTTATTCAAAAATTATAAAGTTAATGGAAGGATTTATTTCCAATATCCGGAAATTAAAACTTCATCCAATAAAGAAGGCTGCTTTTATTCATCATGAACTTGTTCGTATTCATCCATTTCTTGATGGTAATGGTAGAGTATCGCGACTTATAACAAATTTATATCTTATGAAACAAGGATATCCACCTATTGTTTTGAAAAAAGAAGATCGGCATAAATATTATCAAGTTTTACAAAGGGCCGATGATGGTGATTTGTCACCACTTGCTAATTTTATTGCAAATGCTGTTCATGAAGCATTGATGTATTATCTGTCAAGTTTTGTGGATGATGAAAGACTTATATCTTTAAAGGAAATTGCTGAGTTTGCTCCTTATTCGCAGGAGTATCTTAGTCTTCGTGCTAGGCAAGGTAAATTAGATGCTGTTAAAATTGAAAATATGTGGTATTCATCAAAACGTGCTATCAAAGAGTATTTGAAAAGTTTGAAATAATCTAACTAAGGTTTTGATTATAGTTTCTTAGCTGATGGAATAATCGGTGAGCTATGAAGAAGTTTTTTCATCTACGATTGAAACAATATTTAACCAATCTTCATCTGTGAACCCCGGTATGCTTTGTTTTACCAAAGATAAATAGTTATCATGAACTTTCATTGCTATTAATTTTTTTAAAGGAAGATGCCAATAAATTGTGTGTAACAAAAGGTCTTGATTTAGATGAGGTGCAAACTGTTTAAATTCCTGCAAAGCCTTCTGCTTTGATGTTATGCTCATTGCAGCAATTTTTCCTGATATGAGAGCACCGTTGATACCAAAGCCAAAAAATGGATCCAAAAAACCTGCTACATCTCCAGCAAGCACATATGTTTTCCTAGCAAACTTAGTAAAGAGTCTTGCTTTTTTAGGAAAATATGAAACAATGGATGACCATCCATCCAGCTCAATACCCTCTGTTTCTTTTACCAGATCCGTAAATTTCTTTAAACTTTTTTTAGAAAGATTCAGTGAGCCTGAGAGTTGGGCTGATAGTAACTCGTTTTTAGTTGAGATATATCCATAATCAGATGTATAACCCCCAAAGTAAGCTATTGTTATGTTTTCAAGATTTGTCTTCATGTGTGTGTCGTATTGTTTGAAGGTAACATATGGTAGATGAAGGGCACTTACGATATGAGAGTATCCTGCAGTTGCAATAATTGAATTTTCAGGGACGGTCTTTAATTTCTCAGGGGTTAGTGGATGTGAAAATTCGAAGTTAACGCCTTCTTTTAAAGCTGTTTTGTAGAGGAGATAATCTAGGGATGATTTTCTTGGACCTCGTTCAACGACATAGAGATTTTTTGTAGAAAAAATTATTTTTTTAGGACCTATGTAGCCTCTGAACTCATCTAATTGTTTAAAACATGATTCTATTTCTATTCCTATGTAGCTTTGCATTTGTTGAATATGCATAGGTGTCATATTGGTTGATGGATGGCATTTTTGTGTCCCACCAATTTCTTTTTCTTTTTCGTATATTGTAACATTGTATTTTTCTCTAGCCAGATTTATAGCAGAAACTAGGCCTGATAAACCTGCACCAAAAATCAGGATATTTTTTGTTGTCATCTGTAAAAATGAGAGGATTTGGTGTTAATATATCTTGTTAAATCCAGCATCGGTCACTTTCAAGATAGTCACCTGTTCTCCAGAAATTTTCTGTCTCGTAGTTCCCTTAAAATAGGATTGTTTTTGTTTAACCATATGTCTTCGAAGGATTTTCTTTTTAGGTTCCCAAGTTTATGCGGTAAAAGGTGACACGGGTATAAATCTCCGTTACTTGAGATACAACATACCCACCGTGCTGATAAACAGCCTTTAAAAAACTCTGTTAGTCTCCCATATCTTTTATAAACAGCCTTTAAAAAACTCTGTTAGTCTCCCATATCTTTTATAAAAATATGTATCTTTTCCATATGCGGAGTTGATGGTTATTAGATATGGATACGGGTTTAGTTTTATTTTGCTTGAGACTGCGATGCCTTGCAGATATTCGAAGAGTTGTTTTCGTTGTTTCTGGTCAAGTACCTCATTTTGTAGTTCTTTTCCTCTTCCAGCTGGAACGAAATCATATATATACCATCCGTCTACATCGAGCGAGTTTAATAGATTATAGATGTCTACTAGTTCACCAATATTGCTTTTCATAAAAACAGTTGATATCCTTGTGTCGATGCCTGCATCTGTACAATTTTTGATTCCTTCTATCGTTTTTTCATATGTTCCTTTTGAATAAGACAGTATGTCAAAGATATCGTTTCTTAATAGTGGTTCGCCTCCACCGAAATCTATTATTCCCGTACCTGCCTCGTGCAGCATGTCTATTATATGATAGACATCACTTGTTGTCATCTCTTCTTGTTTTTTTGAGGAATAGCAGTGAATGCAGTTTAAGTTACATCTGCTTGTGACGTCAAATACTACGTAGAGTGGCATACCGATTTTGATAGCTGTAAGGCCATGTCTGCTTACGCCGCGGATAAGCGCGTTGATTGTTGCCATAACCTCTTTATCAGAAGATAAATCACTTAATTCTTTGCTATCCATTTTCATGTACATGGTTAATGTTCTAAGTAAGATGTTTCCAAAAGTAAGATATTTTTTGCATTCCAGGCAAGATGTTTTCTCTTTAAAATTGTTTAACACTGCTTCAATCCTGGTAGTACCACATGTGGCGCATTGTTTGGAGTACCATTTTGCCGATGTTTTAACAAGTGGATCAAGCATTGTTAACATCATATCTACCTACTGTATCTATAAGATCATAAAAAATGTCAAAGCAGAGGAATCCTATTAGATGAATAGGCTGAGCAAAACCTAGTATAACACCAAAAAAGGCAAAAATCTTCAAGAAGAACCTGTGTTTGAATATGAAGATGATAGTTTTTTTGTTACTTTTACAGTGTTCATGTCCAAATTCATCAAGGAAGGACCCAGCCGCAGCTACTGGGATAATATAGAGTGTTGTTGTCTCTATGTTTATTACATGTAATAAAAAGGCGATAGAGATTAGTGCTATGAACAAAATGACGCTTGCTACGTATGCTGGGTGATCTAATTTGCCTGCAATTATTATTCCAATCACTGTGCCAATGACCATACCAATTACTGGTTCTTCTGTTAATGCTAGATACACCATAGAAGTCGGTATAAAAATAGCAAGTGGAACAATCCATATTCTATATGATTTGACTTTTATTTCGTCTATGAGTTGATCCATCATTTTTACGGCTATTCCTAAAAGTATGCAGAATCCTACTAAAATAAGCCCATTAAGCACATTGCTTTTTGGGTAAGAAAATCCAAGAATGATCAATGTAACTCCAGTCATAGAAGACAGTGTAAGAATAGACACAATATTTTTCATGATTTTAATTATATTCGGTAACTTATATATATAACTGTTCGCCTAAGATATTCAAAATAAATATTTTAATTGTAATTCATTGGTGGTACAGAATGGAACTATTTGTGTCATTAAAAATGATAAAGATGCTACGAAACGAACAGGTTAAAAAAATGCCCAAAAAAACGTTAATTAGCTTCCTTAGCATGTTTAAATATGAGAAAGTCGTCAAATTTGAAGACAAAATAGTGTTTTCTATACATCTTCCCCCATTTCCCAGTAAATCATTTGACAGATTTTTTGAAGCAGGGCTCAAAGCAAGAGAGGGAATAAAAATCCCTGGAGTTGTCAACATCGCAGTTACAGATAGATGCAGGTATAACTGCTGGCATTGCAGCGCTGCCCCAAAGAAAGGCGTGGATTTATCATTAGATACTATAGTAGATGCAATAAAAACGTTTCAGAATATGGGGACATCTACGTTTTCGATTACTGGTGGAGAACCGCTTCTACGAGATGATATAACTGAGATTGTTGCAAGTATTGATGATCGCTCTTCGGTTTTTATGTTTACTTCTGGATATGGTTTAACTGAGGAGAGAGCAAAGGAGTTGAAAGATGCAGGGCTTTTTGGTGTGATGGTTAGTTTAGATCATTATACGCCTGAAATTCATGATACTCTTAGGGGATACAAAGGAGCCTACGATATAGCGATAAAAGGATTGAAAAACGCTCAGAATGCAAATCTCTATGCTGGTTTATCGTGTGTCGTTACAAGGGAAATGTTACAAAAAGATGAGGTTTGGATGGTGCTTGAACTCGCAAAGAACCTTTCTGTTCATGAGATTATGATGTTTGAACCAACCCCTGTAGGGAATCTCTTTGAGTCGGATAGTTGTGTATTAAATACCGATGAACGGGAGCAACTCATTGGATACCATAAGCTGGTTAACAAACATAGGAAATATAAAAAGTATCCAAGAATCTCTGTGTTTCCATATTTTGAAAGCAAGGACCTATTAGGGTGTGCTGCAGGATATAATATTGTCTATGTTGATGTTGATGGAAACTTACGACCATGTGATTTTGTACCACTAACTTTTGGAAATATTAAGGAAGAACCTATTGAAGACATATGGCAAAAGATTAATAATGCATTTAATAAACCGCGGGGTTTTTGTTTTATGTTAGAAAACTATAGGCTTGTTAGGAAAATTGGAGATGGACAGTATCCTTTACCATATGAAAAATCCATTGAAGTTTGTAGGCAATGCCCTAAGAGTGAGATGCCTTTGTTTTACAAAAAATTAGGAATTAAATAATAATGTTAGAAAAAATAAGACTTCAATATCAAGCTTTTAAAATCTTGCGAACAAAAAACATAAAGCAGTTTCCAAAAAGATTCCTACTTTATGTTTTGTTCCTATCACGATATGAGAAATTAACTTTACATAACGGCAAATTTGTTATTTCTTCTGATTTACCTCCGTTTCCAAGTGAAGCATTTGACAGGTTTATAACAGCACTGCAATCAACCAAGAAGGATGATGTTGTAATCCCAATTTATGCATCGTTTTCTATTACGAACAAATGTGTTTACAACTGTTGGCACTGCTATATTAACAGTTTAAAAGAAACAGATATGTCTACTGAATCTGCTCTAAAAATTATCACGATGCTTCAGGATTTAGGTATCTCCGTCATAGCATTTACTGGTGGTGAACCACTTTTGAGAACAGACATATATGAAATAATTTCTAAAATAGATACTGATAAGTCCTCAGTTGTTTTATTCACAACAGGATATGAATTAACCAAGGAAAAGGCAAAAAAACTCAAAGATGTGGGTCTTTTTGGAATTATTATCGGTTTAGAACATACCGATCGAGAAATACAAGATAAACTACGGAACCATGATGGTTCATACGAACAAGCATTAGAAGGCATAAAAAATGCAAAAGAAGCAGGATTATATGTAGGTGTTTCTACTGTTGCCACAAAAGAGAGAATTAAAACAGGAGAAATATGGGAATTTGTCAGGTTCGCTGGAAAAAAAGAAGTTGATGAAGTGCTGATTCTTGAACCAATTCCTGTTGGAAAGATTGTTGATGAGGATAAAGTCATTCTAACAGATAAAGATAGAAAACAACTCATAAACCTACAGAAAAAAGCAAATAAAAACAAAGGATGGCCTCGAGTGCTCTCATATCCTTACCGCGAAAGTAAAAAGGTAATGGGGTGTTGTGCAGGTTATCAATACATACATGTCACAGCCAGTGGTAATATCTGCCCTTGTTCTTTTACTCCGCTTGCATTTGGCAATGCACAAAAAGAAAAAGTCAGTGTTATATGGAAGAGGATGAATATTGCATTCAGAACACCTAGCACTGGTTGTTTCATGGCAAAACATCACAAATATATTTCAAAACATTTAGATGATGGCTTTATGGATTATAAAAAATCCCTTCAGCTATGTAATAGTTGTTCACCAAATGATGTTCCTCTGTTTTATAAAAAATTTGGTGTGAGGTAAACTATAATGGTGATCTAATGCAGAAGTTAGACTCAAACATACTTATGACAATTTTACTCTTTGCAGTTGGAGTTTATTTCTCTCTTGGTCATATCCTTAGCATCCCGATCTCTGACACATTGTTTATGATGATTGGTATACTACTTTTTTTGATTATTGTTGTTATCCATGGATGGAAAACTTTGGGGTCTCGTGGGTTTATGGTCTTTTTTTTGATTGCATACAGCATATCTATGCTCTACGAATATACAGGTGCCCTAGGCTTTGGCGGATTGGTGGGTTGTACGGTTCAGTATAGTGATATATTAGGGCCGAAATTCTTTGGCAAAACACCCTACGTAATACCGCTTACCTGGACAGCCTTTACTTATTGCGCTTTCACTATGACAAATATAATTTTTAACAGGATAAAAACAACCAGCAAATCTGAAGAGACTGCTTCTAGCCGTTGGTTTTTAAAAATCGTTGGAATGGGGATTGTTACTGGTTTAATTATGGTATCCCTGGATTTAATTGTTGATCCAGTGATGGTTTCGATGGGTGCTTGGAGTTGGTCATATCAGGGATCATACTATGGCATCCCCCTATGGAACTATGAAGGATGGATAGAGATTCCTGCAGTAATCTTCTTGAAGCGATCTAGTTACACTCTTTTGGTAGTTGTTTTATATATTATGTCCCTGTTTGTTTATGGACTTTATGCTGTGTATGAACAGGTGATATATGTGATTCCGTGGGCTACGCTGACGATAGGGTTGTTTGCTGTTTACACAGTGGTTCGGTTCTATCGGCCTTATTCTAAAATGTGAAAAGATGATTATCCATCTTGTGGAGTAATCAACAAGTTTGATTAGAGTTGTTTTATTGTTATATGATGAACTTGTGTCAAGTTGTCTGTCCAAATCTTTACTATGTCAAAATCGAAATTGTATTCCCAGTGCCATGATCCTGGTGGGTCTGAGCATATTACAGAAAAACCTCCTGGATAAATTCTGTCTTTACCTACATATATTTCAGTTGGACCAGTTGCATTGTTGTTTTTAAATTCCAAATTTAATATCTTGTTTTTGTAATCATAATCAAAGGTAATAGGAATTCCTGAGATTTTTTGTGGATAAGGGTAAACAAGATATTTTAACTGCTCTTGTTCATCTCCATTATTCTTTATTACTCCAAATTCGTCTTGGTCATAATAGTCATAAGTATAGTATGTCCAACTTGCTAATTTATTATTTAACAAACCTAAAATGTCTGTTAGGTAAGATTTCATTCCGTAGGTATCGTTTTTAACTCCAAATTCCCCCAAAATCCATGGGAGATTTGCATTTTCTGCTTCTGTATTTCTCAAGTTTAAAGTTTTTTTAATAAAGTATGGAAATCCTAAATATGCAAGTCCCTCATGTACTGTTGGTTGGTAGAAATGAGGTGCGTACACCAATTTCTCATAGTTTAAGTTTGGTAGATATGATTTGAACCCTGCGCTTGTCATTATTTGTGGTTCATAGAATATATAGTGGTTTGGGTCTACCTCTCTTATTGATTCTATAATTTTACTGTAAAAATTTTTAAGTATGGTTTTTTCAAAGGTCCATGGAAGACTAGTTCCAAAATATGGTTCGTTTAGAATTTCATATCCAAGTATTTTTTTGTTTTTAAATCTCTCTGCAACAAAGCCCCAAGTATTTATGAAATGATTTTGTAGTTCATCCTTTGTATAAAAATTCTTAAAAGCTCTTCTGATGGCAGGTTGTATATAATTTATCCACCATGGCTGCAATAGTTTGTATCCTAATCCATCATCATCTACAGCCCATACTGGTGCTCCGTCACCACCAAATTTTTTACTATACAAGTCTTGGTGCATATCAAGTATTATGTTTATACCAAGCTTTTCTGACCAGTTTATTCTTTCTTCTATCAAATCTAAATAGGTTCGGTTAAAAAGTCCAGGCTCTGGTTCTAATGCTGACCAAAAAATCAGTAGTCTTACGCAGTTGAATCCCCATTCATCTTTCATCCTTTTGTAGTCGTCGTATGTTTGCCATGATATTTGGTTGTCTGAGTATTTTGCATAATTGCTTATGTTTAGACCATGAAGGATTATGGACCTGTTGTTTTCATCACTGACCCAGTAATTATTAGATGTTTAAAACAAAATCTCCTAAGGATCTTGAAGACGCACGTCATCTGGAAAAAATAGCCGAAAGTTATTTAGATAATAAAATGATAAAGAAGTATAGGGAGATGCTACGTGAGTTTTACAAGTAAAAATCAAAAAGAACGAATGCGTTTTGTTGACAAGTGGGCAGAGTATGTCAAAACCCATAACGATAAGGATTGGTCTCATCAGCAAAATATCATTATTAACTCCGCTCTCAAGTCTGCATCAATGACAAAAGAACAGTTTTTTAAGATGAAAGGCGAAAAATGAATATGTATCGGCAAAATAAAAAATTAGTCGATACCGATATTTATTATTTGATCAAAATGTTATGTTTTTGCTTTTCTTTATTTAAATATTAGAGCTAGTTCTTTTGTACGAAAGATAATTATTTCTTTCCGTGTTTTAAAATGTGCATCATCGCTCCATATGCCATCTGCTTTTGAAGCAAGACAAAGAGCAATAAAGGGAACATCATCTATATCCTCTATTAGGGTTTTTGCATAACTTAATAAATCTTTATACTCTTCTTTTGGGATAATAGTGATATGTTCGAAAATAAGATTTAATAAAAGTTTAAATTCATTATGTTTTAATTTTGCTTTCTTACAGATCAATTTTTCATATTTTGAGATTTCTTGAAGTGTATAATCAGGGGCTATAAAATTAATTAATGGTGAAAAAATAATTCGTCTTGAAATTCCTTTTTTAATTAGAGCAGATATTATGATATTAGTATCAATTACTAATTTCATTTAACCAAACCATGTTTTTTTGCTATTTCATGTTTAATCTTCCTTCCGATTTCGAGAGCATCCTTTTCTGTTAATTCACTTTTAGAAAGAAGGTTATCCATGAGTTCGAGTTTTTGTGCTTGTTCCCACATAGCTTGTCTTGCTATTTCAGTCCATTTTATTTCTTTATGTTTTTTTATTATCTTATGAAGTTCTTCTGGTATTGCAAGTGTCATATTTGTCATAATTATCTACCTAAGTAATATATGTATTTTTACTTATATAAGTTTTTCTACTTATTTTATAATATTTTATTAATAGGATCTAATGTAGGTTTTGATTATAGT
>SMTZ1_10025920_pt1 | contig 15465 bp, 14 predicted proteins | sample DeeMarSWOR136_30_FD_25667 | JGI IMG/M metagenome (IMG submission 25667)
TATTCTTTTTTTAGTCTAACGTGGAAACCCTGGTCCTCTGGGCCAGGTCATAGACAGATGGCTCTGCCTTGAAAAATTCAAGGAGTATTGGAGTGTTGGAGTTATGGAGTAATGGTTCAAGTTTCTTCACATCCATGGGAAGATAATCCCGTCTATCTCGGGGGTTCATTCTTGGTAGATTTTTGTGGTGTGTTTGGTTTTCCAATACTCCAACACTCCAATACTCCAGTAGGAGGCTGAAAATAGATCGGTCACAAAGCGCCCCTTCCAGGGGTTGGACCAAAGCCGGGTCCTCTGGACCCGGATCTTTACTCCATGCCCACTCTTTTGAAGGATATCAAAAAATTGTTTGACAGACATTTCTGGAATGAAATATTTTTTTCCAAGGTAATAAGATCAAACGTTCGGAGGGTCGACTATGGCAAGGTGGAAGAAAGCCTCTCTAAGCGGCCAGAGCGAAAGAAGGAGTTTGTCAACACCTCTGGTATACCCATTAAAAGGCTTTATACACCCCTTGATCAGAAAGAAATGGACTATCTGTCCGACCTGAACTTTCCAGGGGAATACCCCTTCACCCGGGGAGTTCAACCCACCATGTACAGGGGAAGGTACTGGACCATGCGGCAATACGCGGGCTTTGCCACTGCCGAAGAGACCAACAGGCGTTATAAATTTCTCCTGGACCAGGGCCAAACGGGACTGTCTGTAGCCTTCGACCTCCCCACGCAAATAGGTTACGATTCAGACCATGAGATGGCCATGGGAGAAGTGGGCAAGGTGGGTGTGGCCATAGACTCTCTCAGGGACATGGAGATCCTATTCAACGGCATCCCCCTCGATAAGGTGAGTACATCCATGACGATCAATGCCCCTGCCTCCATTTTGCTCGCCATGTACATGGCAGTCGCAGAACAGGAGGGTGTTCTCCCCGACAAACTGAGGGGCACGATTCAGAACGACATCTTGAAGGAGTATTCTTCGAGAGGGACCTATATCTTTCCTCCCAAGCCCTCCATGCGGATCATTACTGATATCTTCTCATTTTGTGCAGAAAAGGTCCCCCAATGGAATACCATTAGCATTAGCGGTTATCACATCCGGGAAGCGGGTTCCACGGCCGTTCAAGAGGTGGCCTTTACCCTGGCCAACGGTATCGCCTATGTACAAGCCGCCCTGGATGCAGGCCTGGATGTGGACACCTTCGGCCCAAGGCTCTCCTTCTTTTTTAACTCCCATCTGGATTTCTTGGAGGAGATAGCAAAATTCCGGGCTGCGAGGCGTGTCTGGGCCAAAATTATGAGAGAACGATTTGGGGCCAAGAATCCCAGGTCCATGATGATTCGGTTCCATACCCAGACCGCGGGGTGTACGTTGACAGCACAACAACCCCCTAACAATATTGTGAGGGTGGCCTTTCAGGCCCTGGCCGCTGTGCTGGGTGGCACCCAATCCCTGCACACAAACTCAATGGATGAGGCCCTCTGCCTCCCCTCAGAGGAGGCCGTTCAGATTGCCCTCCGGACCCAGCAGTTGATTGCCTATGAGTCAGGAGTGGCTGATACCGTTGATCCACTGGCAGGATCCTATTATGTGGAGGAACTGACCCGAGAGATAGAGAAGAGGGTCATGACGTATATCAAGAAGATTGATGAAATGGGGGGTGCCCCTGCGGCCATAGAGAAAGGCTATATACAGAGGGAGATACAGGACAGTGCCTACCAGTACCAACGCGAAATAGAGAAAGAGGAAAGGGTGGTTGTAGGGGTGAACCGTTTTCAGGCAGAAGAGGAAAAGCCAACCAACCTGCTGAGAGTGGATCCCGCTGTAAGAATTTCCCAGATAGAGAAGCTAAAAAAACTGAAATCGGAAAGAGAGGACGAGGCGGTGAAAAAACGCCTCTCCCGATTGAAACAGGCGGCTGAGGGTAGTGGAAATCTGATGCCCCCCATTCTTGATGCCGTGAAGGCCTATGCCACTCTGGGAGAGATCTGTGATGTGCTGAGAGAAGTTTACGGCGAATACCAGCAGGTGACAACGGTTGGAAGGTGAATCAGAAGTGACTAAAAAGCATTAATCGAGAGCAAATGGCCCCAGTGAAATGGGCGCCAAAGGCGCATTTCACGGGGCAAGCAAATGACCAATGACTAATGACAAATGACCAGACGGAGAATAGAATATGAATTCGACGAAGAAAATTAGGGTTCTAGCCGCAAAGCCTGGCCTTGATGGTCACGACCGGGGAATCAAGGTCATTGCAAGTGCACTGATGGATGCGGGAATGGAGGTGATCTATACGGGGCTCAGACAGACGCCCCAAGATGTGGATGTCATAGCCATGAGCATACTCTCCGGGGCCCACGATTACCTGTTTCCAAAGGTTATGGAGCTCTTAAGTGAGAAAGGGGTTGAGGATATACTGGTCATTGGGGGCGGAATCATTCCTGAGGAAGACATTCCTGCTTTAAAGGAGAGTGGCATTTCAGAAATCTTTGGGCCAGGGACCTATACGGACGATATCATAAGTTACATAAAAGGGCATCTCAGAAAGTAGTTGCAGAAGATCAGCGCATTCATAAAACTCGCGAACAAAGTGAGGTTATTTTATTCGTTCTTCCAGACTGGCTTTCTCTTTTCTAAGAAGGCCTTTAGACCCTCATCAGCATCGTGGGTCTTCATGAGTTCATTCAGATAAATGTCTTCAATCACTTTGAGGGACGGTTCCAGGTCATCCCTCAATCCGGCCGTGACAGCTCTTCTGGTAATCCTAAGGACCTCAGCACTGAGCCTCAGATAGGGCTTCAAGAACTCATTCGTTTCAGGCTCAAGGTCTCCCTCCTTTACCACCTTATTCACCAGTCCCAACTGTTTCGCCTCTTCAGCCGAAATAATCCTCCCGGACAGGATCAAATCCATGGCTGCTTTGCGCCCCGTGATACGGGGCATGATGTGGGCCGCAATGGGCGGGAACACGCCCACCTGTATCTCAGGCTGGCCCAATTTGGCGCTCTCATCCGCCACCACCAGGTCGCAATAGATGGCCAGTTCACATCCTCCCCCCAGGCAGTTGCCATAGACAGAGGAGACCGTAAGCGTTCCAAGCTTGTCCATGAGGCGAAAGATGCGATGAAAAACCTCAATCATCTTGGGAGCCATGCCTCCCATATGTTCACCCACATCCACACCCGCAGAAAAGCACTTGCCTTTGGCCTTGAAGAGCACCACCTTCAGGTCCTTTTTACCCTGCCAGGACTCCAGCGCATCATTAATTTCTTCCATCATAGCGATATTCAAAACATTAGCAGGGGGCCTGTTAAGGATAATGGTTCCCAGCCCGTCTGCGAACTCTGTTTCAATAAACTCGTAACCCATGGCATTGACCTCCCTTGCCGCGATTCAGAGTCTTCGCCTCTATTGGATACTGGAGTATTGGAGTGTTGGAAAGCAGCAACGGGACGTCGTCTCTCGCGCTCTATTTCCACCACTCCAGTGCTCCGACACTCCACTATCCCGTTGGCCTTATGGCAGACAGACCTTCTACTCATAGACCTGCCTGCCATATAAGTGAATGGGACTAAAAACAAACCTATTTCTGGGGCTCGCCCATGACCTCCGCGAACATGTCCATATCCCAGGTCGCGCATTTGGCAATGTTCTGACGGAATTTGATAAAGTCAATCACGTCTTTACCAGTGATCTTCTTCGTATTGAAGGCGCCGAAGCCCAGGAATGCCTCACCACCCATGTTAGCGGCCAGCCAGTGCCTGTTTGCATTCTTCATCACATCCCTCTTCTGGCGGACACTGTCAATAGATTTAATCAAGCACCCAGGAAAGAGGTTGGCAAAGGTCCAGATAATCTTGTCCACTTCCTTGTCCAAAAGCTCGAAATCGGCATTGGGTTGATGTTCTTTGACAAAGGCGCGCGCCTCCTTGCCCTCACTCCCGGTCTTGAACTCACCATAAACGATCTCCCCATCATCCACATACTTGTCGGTGATAACCATGGGATTGCGAACCCATTTGCCGTCCACCTTCAGGACCGGGACCACTTTGCTGATGAGCGTCTTGGCCTTCATTTTATAAGCAGACCACATCTCGCAGGAGACACAGTTCCACATGGCGTCCTCCATGCCCAGGAACCATGGAAGGAAGTCCGAAGAGCCCCCATCAGGGGCGGAACCATGCCTCGGGCCCGCCTGTCCGAAGATGGCCAAGTCTGAAGCGATGGCAAGATCACAGGCCATGCCTATTTCCTGACCCCCTGCCACTCTCATGCCGTTTACTCTACAAATGACGGGCTTTTTACACATGAGAATGGAATCCACCATGCCGTTGAACAACTCCATGTACTGGCCGTATTCGTCACATCGGAGGCTGTAAAATTCGCTGTATTCCTTGGTGTTGCCTCCGGTGCAGAAGGCGTAAGGGCCTGTCGCTGTAAAAACCACAGCCACAACGCTCCTGTCCAGTGATGAGTTTTGGAAACCGGCGATGACCCCTTTAACCATCTCCGTTGTATAGGAGTTGTACTGCTTCGGATTGTTCAAACGAATCCAGGCCACGTAAAGCCCTTCCACCACGTTCCCTTCCGGATCCTTCAGGGGACGTTTTTCATAAACCACGCATGGGGCGTCCGCATCCGTACCCCAGTGAACGTCCGTATGTAATAAATGATCTTTTATCTCGTCGTCTCTTGGCATCCATTCTAAAGCCATAATCTCCTTGCCTCCTTTGTTTTATGTATTTTTTATCGTTTCTATAAAACCGCTACACGATTTTATATAAAATCACCGAATGGTATGAGGTTATTTTATCCTTAGAAATCGGGGGTTAGTACGATGCGCTTGGCAGGAGATCCAGCCGCATGCACCTCCTCAAAGGTCTCCACGATGCTGCTCATGGGCCGTGTCTCCACAAAGGGCCCTATATCTATTTTTTTGCTCAGAACCATATCCAAGACCGCCGGGTAATACTCGGGAAGACAGGCCCAGGTCCCGATAATTTCCGCATCGAAAGCCATCAGGCGACCAATGGCATATTCTGTCTTGGCCATCCCAAAACCTACCACGATCAATTTACCTACGAAGCTGAGCAGGGCCAGAGCGATCTCCTGACCCCCTTTTACACCCGTCACCTCAAAGATTTTCCAACCGAACCCGGGTAACCCATTTTCTTTACAGAGACCCCGAAATTCTTTGGAAACGGCCCGGGCGTCTTTGTCTGTAGAGTTGATGACAAAATCAGCCCCATATTTTAAGGCCCTTTGCAGTTTTTCTGGGTTGCGCGCTATCCCCACGACGGTCTTGGCGCCCAGGGCCTTTGCGATCTGTCCCATGTACTGGCCCACACCGCCTGTGATGCCGATCACCACCACACTGTCCCCCGGTTCCAGTTGTGCCCTTTTAGCCGCCTGGTAGGGCGTTGTGCCCGCATCCGCCACCACCGAAAGGTGCGACAGGGGCAAATCCCCCCTTTCCTTTACTTCACACAGGTCAATGCCTGGGACAGGGATGTGAGTAGAGAAACCCCCATAGACGCCCATACTGTTTCCAGGCATCATCTGGTTGAGACACCTGTTTCCCCGTCGCGTCTTGCACAGGATGCACTGTCTGCAAGGCATCACGGCGGGAATGATCACCTCTTTCCCGATCCACTTTTCATCTCCAGCCACCACGGTCCCTGAGATCTCATGACCCAAGGTCAGGGGAGGTTTTGCAACCGTGGGGACCCCATCATAGAAGTACCCCAGGTCCGTATGGCATACACCACAACCCGCAATTTCCACGAGGACATCACCAGGCTTCAGTTCTGGCACAGGGATTTCTGCCTTTTCGATCTTGCCTGGTGTGACTTCACCGGATTCCTTGTCGCGCACCGTGGGTTGAACCATTTGCCAGGTTTGGATTTTGTCCGGTACTGCCGCCATTTTATACCTCCTTCCTTATCGTTAAGTTGTTAAGTTGTTGAGTCGTTGAGTGGGAAGCCTTAATACCTCGACCGCTCAACCACTCAACCTATTTTCCAAACTTAGATCATTCCATAGCCTCCGTCAACACAGAGGAGTTGGCCGGTAATATAATTGCTCTCGTCCGATGCAAAGAAGACAAAAGCGGGTGATATGTCCTCCGGTTCTGCAAATCTCTTGAGCAATATCCGGTTCATATAGATCTCACTGAGCTTCTCATCGGTCCTTATCTTCTCTGACATATCTGTAGCCACGATGCCCAGGGAGATGACATTGACACAGACGTTGTATCGGGCCAATTCACGAGCCATGGATTTTGTCATGCTTAAGACCCCGCCCTTTGCGGCACTATAGTTTATCTGGCCAACCGTTCCTACCAATCCGGCCACTGAACTCACATTGATGATCTTTCCGCTCTTTTGCTCCTTCATGTGCCGGCCTACGGCCTGCGAACAGAGAAAGGCCCCTTTCAGGTGGATGTCTATCACCTGGTCCCACTGGTCCTCCTCCATTTTTAGCATCATGGCAGGCCGACCGAAGCCGGCGTTGTTCACTAGAATATCCATCCTGCCGAATTGGTCAATGCCGGCCTGAACCAGTCGTTCCGTCTCCGACTTTTTGGCCACGTCTGCTTTTACTGCAATAGCTTGACTATCCATTTTTTCAATGGCCTTCACGACCTCGTTGGCGGCCTTCTCGTTGGAGGTATAGTTGACCACCACCTTCGCCCCTTCTTTCGCATAGGCAAGGGCTACGGCCCTGCCAATTCCTCGACTGCTGCCAGTCACCAGTGAAATTTTGTCTTTAAGTTTCATAAGTTAGGCCTTTCTTGATGGGTAAAACCTGACATTTGAGCGTCTGAAATGCAAGCAAAAATATAACTACATTATAGTTACAATATAGTTACAACGGCGAATGTAGAAAAAACATATGACCATGTCAAGCAAAATCGAAAATGAAATAAAATAGCGAAGCGATTTTATCCCTTATCAGAGCTAAAGATGCGGCACAGCATTTATGCTGCATGCAGCATAAAAGATGCATGTTTTTAAGACGAAAAAGCGAACAATATCAAAAGATTATAAGGATTGCTATCGTTTTCAATAACTTATCATAAAGTGGTAAAAAGTCATCTATTATCAACCGGATAAACCCAATGGGGTCCCTGGCATTTCTCTTGCTTGATACACCTAATATTCAGGGGACATGCCAAGGCAGAAGGAAGACCTGGATTCATTTAGACACATGACTCGGGGGAAAACATGCGAAAGTATGTGAAAACGTTTGGCGAGATGACTAAAGAGGATATACAAGAGGCAGGTGGGAAAGCGGCCAATCTGGGGGAGCTCACTCAAAAGGGCTTCAATGTGCCGTCCGGGTTTTGTGTCACCAGTAAATCACTCTTCTATCACATGGAACAGAACGGTCTTCCGCCCAAAATTGATGACATCGTGGCCACATTTGATTATGAAGATTACGGCGGAATGGAAGAGAAGACCTCCCAGATAAGGGATCTCATCACCAGCGCCCGAATCCCCCAAGACCTGTTCCAAGAGATAAGAGAGACCATCGCTGAGCTCAATACCCCTAAAGAGTCATTCGTGGCTGTGCGTTCTTCGGTTGCCGTAAAGGACAGCCCCATTTCCTCTTTCCCCGGAATGATGGATACCTACCACTATCTAAGAGGGGAGGAGGAGATTGTTGAACATATTCGAAAGTGTTGGGGTTCACTATGGACAAGCAGGGCCGCCATGTCACGCCATCACAAAGGTGTAGACCACAATCTAGGACTTATAGCCCCAATCGTACAAAAAATGGTTCATTCGGACGTGGCGGGCGTCCTGTTTACGGCTAACCCCATTACCAGTAACAGAGATGAGGTGGTTATAGAGGCCAACTGGGGACTGGGTGAGTCCGTGGTGTCTGGCAAATCCATGAATGACTTTTTTGTGCTAGACAAGTCACCCCTTCAACTGAAGGACAAGAAGATCTCAAAGAAGACGCTCATGATCTCTTTCGATGAGGAGAAGGGTTACGGAAGGAAAGAGATGGCTGTTGCCCCTGATATGATGGACGCCCCCACCCTGAACAACCAACAGGTTGAAGAGTTGGGAAAAATTGGCCTCAGAATCGAAGAGGTGTTCGAATTCCCGCAAGATATTGAATGGGCTTATCACAAAGGCGAGCTCTTTATTCTGCAGAGCAGGAATATCAGGACACTCAAAGAATAAGTGACCGGCCGGTTCCAAAGGCAAGGAGATTCTGATTACAGTATTTCTAGAAAGAGAGATTGCCATGGGAGATAGTCGTTTATTGGAAGACAAGAGAGTCCTCATTGTCGATGATGAGCCCGATGTGTTGGAGACATTGGAAGAACTGCTTAGCATGTGTGAGCTTGTCACGGCTTCCTCTTTTGATGAGGCCAGAGTGCTTTTGGAGACCCATAGTTTTGACATGGCCATTCTGGATATCATGGGTGTTAATGGGTACAAGCTGCTCGACATGGCCAACGAGAAAAGGATTTTGGCCGTTATGTTGACTTCCCAAAGAAGAGATGGCCAGCATAACCACATTCTTGAGTGACGTATTGGAGGCCAAGGAAAAGGGAGAGAACTATTGGGCAAGTTGGTTGGATAGATTAGGTCGCTACTATGACGAGAAATTCGGTCCTGACTGGAAAGACAGTGACAGGGAGTTCTGGGAGGCCCTATCCCAACAAGATTGGCGGTTGGCATCCGTTTTAAGGAGAGGAGATGGCACAAAGAACAGTTGATGCGCACAACCACTGGTATCCGAAGGAATATTTGGAATACTTATGTGGCAGGGGGACAAAGGAGTCTCCTACAGGTGTTCACGATGGTGGGACACACTACCGCATGTGGTACGAGGGCGTATGTGTGGCCCACATTGACCGGGCGGGCCATTATGACCTGGAAGAGCGGATCAAAGACCTGGATGCTGGGGGCCTTGACACCCAGCTGTTAAGTGTCACCATTCCAGGACCAGAAACGCTTCCCAGGAAAGAGGGATTATACTGGGCCAAGAAATGCAACGACGCCCTCAAAAAGGCGACAGAGACTTATCCTGGACGTTTCTATTTCTTGGCCTCCCTTCCCTATCAGGACCCGGATGAGGCCTGCAAGGAGTTGGAACGGTGTCATGAAATGGGTTGCGTGGGGATCCAGTGCTTTTCCAATTTTAATTTCGAGCCTATTTACCTGGAAAAGTTCCATGGTATTTACGAACTTGCCAACAAGTGGGAACTCCCCATGTTGATGCATCCTGCGGTTCCGCTCACCAAGGATGTGATGGACAAGATGAGGCTGCCTTATCAGCTCTGGGGCTATACCCTGGATACAAGCATGGCCGTGCTGAGCCTTATCTTTCAGGGTGTCATGCAGAAATACCCCAAGCTAACCATTGTCCATGGGCACTTGGGTGGGATGGTCCCCTACTTTGTTCGCAGACTCCAAGATTCCTATAAAGGATATGGCAAGGAATGGGGAGTCCAGTTGGAAGAGTCTCCCGATATTACTTACAAGAACAGGGTGTATCCAGATACCACTTCATTTTACATCCCTGCCATGAAGTGTTGTCTGGAATGGGTCGGGCCTGACCACATGTGCATAGGGACCGATTATGCTCACCGGGTCGGCGATCCCGAGGGTGCAATCAAGTCGGTCAAAGAGGTGGCATCGCAAGTGGGGCTGAGCCAAGAAGAGACCGATTTGATCCTCGGGAAGAACCTGGAAAACCTTTTTAAACTGCCTCCCATGCCGTAAATGGGATATAGTGCCATAATGCCGCCTCGCGCCACCGCGTCGGAGCAGTGAGGCGGCGAGGTATCTATATACCCTAGACTTCTAACAGGGCTGTCGAAAAACTGGCTTCTTAGAGGCTGATAGAAAATGTCCATATGCAAGGCTTCCGAAACGGGGGACCCGCCCGCAGGGTGGGGAGTCCAAGCAAAGCGCGGACAAATCCCGAGGAATGAGGCGTACATAGGAGTACGCCGCAGTGACGAGGGATGAGGGTAACGCAGCAGATGGGCGTTTTCTGACAGCCTCAACGTGGGATATTCCAATTGGAGGAAGGCAAACGCATGAGCATGGAAGTGAAATGGTGTGGATTCGATTACGGGCAGTGCATTATGGAACCCGGGGGTCTGAGGAATCCCCGCATGTTTGGGGATATTTACAAGACACTAGGAAAGCCAGAGCTCATACCTGACAAGATAAGAAAGTACAGGAGACTCAAAGAAAAGTACGGGACCTTCAGTCTGATCAAAGAGGGGCACCGGGACGAGATTTACAGTTATGTCTTGGAAGACGACCCAGAGGCCATTGAGCTTTTTGGCAACCTGGAGCAGCTCCTTCTGGACATGGGCGAGGGCTTGGAAGACGCCCTGGACTATCTCCAAGCACAGGGCATCGAGCTTCAGGTGGTCTCAGAGATGAAGAAGACCCTGGGGCCCGTGGGAACGGATATCGTCTCCAGATTCCTGAAAGAGAGAGGTCTTGTAAGGTACTTCAAAGAGCTGGTCACCCCGCAGGGAAAAATTAACCTGGCGGATAACACCGTTGACCCCAGATACAAGGGCACCACCAAGAAGGCGGGGACCCTTTACGACGTTCTGGCTGGGGAATTGAAGGAGAGGGGCATCGAGCCTCATGAGGCGGTCATAGTGGGCGATAAGCCTGAGACGGATATAGATCCAGCCCATGAACGAGGTTTTAAGACGATCAAATACACGGGCTTTATTGACCTGGGGGAATCAAAGGCGGATCTTGTCATCCATACTTTTCACGAACTGAAGAGCATTTTGAAGAAGAAGGAATAACACCCATGCCTAGAACAAAACCCCAGAAGCTGGTTATTGAATTTGAGGATGGCTCTAAGAGGGAGGCGAGTTTTGACGTCCTGCCATCTCAGCTACAATTCGAACTGTTGAGACAGCCCTTCGCAAGTCAGCCCAGTGCAAACCCGGAACAGGAGAAGTTTGTCTTACTTGAGTGGGATGATGGGTGGAGGGAAGTCATCGAAGTGGATGCCGACTGCTCAGAGATCAACCGCTACTATGTGATAAGCCGTCCTGAAGATGTGGGGCGCCTCTCTCTGAATAAAGAAGATGATTATCCTGAACTCATTGAGATTGTGAGAAAGCCACGGGATTTAAAGAGAATTACCTTCCTGGACACCTTTCAACTCGCATTGGAGCGATCCGATAGGGAGGGCAAGAAAATCGACCATTTCTTTGCGCTATCTAAGGCAGGCGATGCCGTGTCTGAGGAGATGGAGGCCTTCAAAAGAGCCGTGGAAGAGGAGGGCCTGGACCTCCAAGATCTGAAGTCAAAGGATCCGGATCAGCAAAGAGAAGGGTATGAAAGAATCCGGCGCAAAATGGGCATCAAGGCCGCACAGCGACAGCAAGATGTATACGACTTCATCGCCTATCTTGCCAGAGTCTCAGAGTAAATAAACGTCTCGGAAATTCCACTACCTGAGAGGGTTTTGTGGAGGTCTGATGTTCTGCCTCGAAAATGGAATGATGGAATGTTGCTTTTTAAAGGAAGTTTTCTATCTGTGAATACTTTTCGCTTCATTGTCGCATAACCCATTTTCCCAACATTCCAGTATTCCAAAATTCCCATTGCGAGCAAAACAAACTAAGTTCGTCAAAGGAGTTGTATTATGGTATTTGAGGGCTTTACCCCCTATGATGCAGAGGCAGCCGAACGATATCGAGAGAAACGCTGGTGGCTGGGCATAACACTCGGAGATATGTTTGACAGGGCGAGCGATCTCTACCCTGGCAGGGAGGCCCTGGTCGGTTCCGGGAAGCGCTATACCTGGGCGGAGCTACGCAGCGTCGTTGACAAAATGGCTTATAACTTGCTTCAGGAGGGATTTAAACGAGGGGATACAGTCCTTCTTCAACTTCCCAACTGGCCAGAATTTACTATTTCTTATTATGCCCTTCAGAAAGCGGGACTCGTGATGGTCCTGCTTACCGTGAATCACACCGCCAGAGAGATTGCCCACCTGGCCAATCTGACCCAGCCCAGAGGCTGGATTCTTCCAGATCGCTATCGAAAGATAGATTACCAACCCGTGATCAAGCAGGTCCAAGAAGAGAATCCCGTGCTGGAGAAAGTGGTCCTCATTGGAGAGAAAATACCGGAAGGCTGCCTGAAATTTGAGGACTTGCTGGAGACCAGGGCTGGAGCCGAAGAGATCCAGTCAGCACTGGAGCAAGCACACCCGGACCCCGAGGACGTTTGTCAGATCTTACCCTCGGGGGGTACGACGGGACTCCCTAAAGGGGCCCCCAGAACCCATAATGATTACATCTGCAATATTGAGTACAAGTCAAAGGCCTGGGATATGAATGTGACCGACACCGTTCTGGTCGCTGCCACCGTGGGTCACAACTTGGCGCTCCTCGTGTGCATTACTGGATCCGTCTTCCATGGGGCAAAGCAGGTGATGCTCGATTCCTCTTATCCCCAAGATTTCTGTCAGGTGGTCCAGGATGAGAAAATCACCTGCACGGGTCTGGTCCCAACGCTCATCAGCCGGTTTGTCAGTTTCGAGAATCTGGACGACTATGACCTGAGTTCCCTGAAGAAGATCTACGTGGGCGCCGCAAACAGCCCGCCGGAGCTGGTGAAGAACGTGGAAGAGAGAATCGGAGCCCGCTACATCAATGCCTTTGGCATGGTTGAAGGCCCTCTCATCCAATCGCGCCCTGATGATCCCCTTGAAATAAGATGCAACACAATTGGGAGGCCATGCTGTCCTTATGATAATATCGTCACCCTTGATTCTCAAGGGAAGAAGACCCCTGCGGGGGTAGAGGGGGAGCTGTCTGCGAAGGGACCAGGTATTTTTACGGGTTACCTAAAGAACCCCCAGGCCAACATGGATTCATTTACATCAGATGGCTATTTTCGCACCGGCGATTTGGCGGTAATCGATGAAAAGGGGACGATACGGATCACAGGCAGGATAAAGGACATCATCATTCGAGGGGGGGAAAACATTGCAGCTCGTGATGTGGAAGATCTCATCTCTTCCCATCCTCATGTGGAATATGTGGCTGTGGTGGGCATGCCCGATCCGGATCTAGGTGAACAGGTGTGCGCCTATGTGAAGCCGGTTGAGGGGGCATCGGTGACTCATGATGACCTTATCGCCCACTTGGACAAAATGGAGGCCTCAAAGATCCATTATCCGGCAAGGACAGAGATCGTTCAAGAAATGCCTCTCACTGCGGCGGGCAAAGCGGATAAAAAGGTCCTGAAAAGGGATATCGAAGAAAAGCTAAGAGCTGAATCTGCAAAGACTTAGCAAGGACGTGGTGAGGTGGTTTTCCCAACATCGCGTTATTCCACTATTCCATCATTCCCTTAACTACATATGGAAGGAGTAGGCCATGAAATACAAAAACATGTTTTCAAAAGTAAAGATAAGGGAGCTTACATTTCCAAACAGGATCATGCGAACCTCCATGGTGTCTGGACTGGCCACAGAGGACGGTCACGTCACGGAGGAGCTTAAGGCACGGTACCAGCGAGAAGCAAGCGGTGGGGTGGGCTCCATCGTCGTAGAGGCGGCAGTCGTGCTGCCATCCAGGAGCTCATATAACCTGCGCATCAGCGATGATGGCTTTACCGACGAGTTGAAAGACCTGGTGGATGCTATCCGTGAGGCAAATCCAGAGACGAAATTGGGTATTCAAATCATGCACTTCTTGAAAATAGCAAGGAGTGGATGGAGACAGAAAGTAACTGATTTCAAGCCAGAGGATCTGCCCGTTATCGTGCAGCAACATGCCGATGGCGCCAGACGCGCGTTATCTGCTGGGTTCGATTTTATAGAGCTTCATATGGCCCACGCATATACCCTTTCCTCGTTCCTGTCCCTTTCCAATCAGAGAAAGGATAAGTATGGGGGTGGGCTGAAGAACCGAATGCGATTGCCCATAGAGGTCTATGAGGCGGTGCGGGGAGTCGTCGGTGACAGTTATCCCCTCGGGGTCCGAATAAACGGTGAGGATTTCACCATCCCTGGTACCACCCTGCTCCAGAGCACACAGATTGGCAAAAAGCTTGCCGAACTGGGTGCCGCTTACATCAGTGTCTCCGGGGGCAGTCGGTTTGAAGATGCACTTCCACCGCCTGAAAACACACCTCCTGATGTCCGGATATAGTGGGCACCGGATGAGCCCGTGGTACTGGTTTCCCGATGGGACGCATGTGTATTTGGCTGAAGGGGTTCGAAACGCCGTTCGCGAGGCTGGGTATGACACCCCCATCGTGACAGCGGGAAAGATCCGGACGCCAAAGCTGGCAGAGGAGATTCTCCAGCAGGAAAAAGCGGATATCATCGGATTGTGTCGTCCCTTGCTTTGTGACCCAGACTGGCCCATTAAAGCCAAGGAAGGTAGGGCCAAGGACATCGTACAATGTACGGCCTGCAATTGGTGTCTGGAAGCGGACGAGAGGATGGAAAAGGTAAATTGTTCGCGGTGGCCCGAAGGCCACTTGGTGGCGCCATCGCCCTTTACCAAGAAAGAGGCGCGGGCCAGCGCGCTTCCAAAGGGGGGCAAGTAGAGGCAAACCCATTCGGATGGCAAATAACCCAAACTAAAAGCTGGCTGGAGGAGGGCATCATGTCAATAAAAGGTAAGACAGCGGTCGTCACGGGCGGTGCCAAAGGAATCGGCAGGGCCATCGCATTGCGCCTGGCAAGGGATGGCGCAAACATTGGGATCTTAGACATCCTAAAGGATGAGGCAGAGAAGACCGTCGAAGAGGTCAAGAAACAGGGTGTGGGTGCCATAGCCATTGAATGTGATGTTACAAAATATGCTAAAGTGAAAGAGGCGGTGGCTCAAATTCACCAGGCATATGGCTCCATTGACATCCTGATCAACGACGCGGGCATCGATGACGCACGGGCCTTCGTGGACACGGACGAGGCCCTTTGGGATAGGATTTTGAGTGTCAATTTTAAGAGCTTTTTGGTTGCATCACATGTCTGTGTTCCCTATATGATAGAGCAGAACAGTGGCAACATCGTCAGCATGGGTTCTGATGCGGGTAGGATTGGGGCTGCCAATGAAGTGATTTACTGCGCCACGAAGGCCGCTATCATGGCCGCCTCCAAGGCACTGGCCCGCGAAGTGGTCAGGTATAATATCCGAGTGAATTGTGTCAGTCCGGGCCCGGTCCATACGGATCTCTGGGATCAACTTCATCCGGGCGAAAAGGGGCAGAAGGTGACGGAGGCCATAAAGAGGATCATTCCCATGAGGCGGCTGGGCTCCCCGGAAGATGTGGCAGATGTGGTCGCCTTTTTTGTGAGTGACGATTCAAGGTATCTAACGGGTCAGGTCCTGAGTATAGACGGCGGTCTAACGATGATAAGTTAAAGATGTGTCTCTTTCGTTTTATGACTTTTTAGATGGCGCGTCTTTCCAGGTATTTATTTGATAAC
>SMTZ1_10003656_pt1 | contig 15464 bp, 12 predicted proteins | sample DeeMarSWOR136_30_FD_25667 | JGI IMG/M metagenome (IMG submission 25667)
ACTTTTTTTTTTGTAGGTATGCTTATTATGTTTTTAATCGATATTTTAATTTCACATCAATATGAATTTGAAGAGTCAATCGAGATGCTTACTAAAGAAAATGGAAGTTGTGAACCACACCTTCATTATGGGCATCGTCATAAACATCATCATAGGTATAGTAGAGATAAAAACAATGTAAATTTAGCTAAAACTTCAATATTTATTGTTTTTGGAATATTTATTCATAATTTTCCTGAAGGAATGGTTACATTTGTAGGAACTCTTAAGGAAGTTGAACTTGGATTAGTGTTGGCTTTAGCTATAGCTTTACATAATGTACCAGAAGGCATTGCAGTAGCTGTTCCTATTTACGTCTGTACGGGCAGTAAAAAAAAAGCTTTTAAATGGTCTTTTATATCAGGTATGAGTGAACCACTAGGTGCATTAGTCACATGGATTATACTTTTTCCTTTTTTAAGCGATGAATTATTAAGCGTATTATTAGGTGTGGTTGCAGGAGTGATGGTTTATATTTCTTTAGATGAGTTATTGCCAGTCTCACGTTCATTAGGTAAAGAACATATTTCTATATTAGGAATTATAACTGGAATGATTGTTATGACTATAAGTTTGACTTTGTTTTAAGAGATTTATATATTGTACTCATTCTTTCAATTTATTTTAAATATCCTTTTAGCATTATTATAAAAAATATTTGCATAGAAACTTTTTGATAAATCAAACTCTAACAAACCCATTGTTGCTTTTTCATACTCATATGGTATATTTGGGAAATCTGAGCCGAATAATATCCTTTCTTGATAGGCTAGTAAATCTTCTGGCTTTGGACGTTTCGTTTCCCTCTCTGGAAAAATGTTATCTGGAATGTATATCATAGTTGTATCCAAATAAAGATTTTCATATTTATCTAAAAGCTGTAAAAATTTTTTATATTCAAAAGCGCCCATATGCGCCACAATAACATTCATTTCTGAAAATTTTTTAAAAAAGTCCATAAAATTCTTATAACCCACATACTCAGTTCGGTATGGTGCTGTTCCTATGTGAACCATCAACCATTTCCCTCGATCAATAATTAAATCATAGATCTTGTACATTCGAGGATCATCAAGATAAAAATGTTGGACTAAGGGTTGTATTTTTAATCCAATAAATTGATATTCATCAAACATTTTAGTAACATACTCGAAACAATTATCATCTGAGGGCCAAACACAACCAAAAGTAATTGCATTCTTATGCTTTTGTGCGAATTTATAAGTCCAATCATTAATGTATTCTGCTACCCCAGCTTTATGAGCGTAATTGTGAGTTGTAAAATACCTGACGTTTTTGCTTTCGAGTATTTTTACTAACTCCTCTATTTTAGCTTTATAATAAATTGGCCATCCTTTTAAATTACCATTCTGATCTCTTTGTTCAAAATAGTTCCAAATTGCTTCAAAAATTTCAGGAGGGAAAAAATGGGAGTGAGCATCAATATATTCGAAATCAAAATGAGTATAAGTCATTATTCCAACAAATGTTTCAATTAATAAAAAATTATTAAATCTTTAAAAAAAATTAATCCCCATATTTTAAGACATTCTAAATAGGTTTTAATGGGATTAGATTAATTGTGATAAAGATAATCAAAAACGCACTTAAAACTATTGCGTCCATCATTCCCAACCATTCATCTTTTGTCCTACCATGATAATAAATTATAAGACTTAAGAGCACTAACCAATTGAAAATTAAAATCAACCTAAAATCAATAGATATTGCTATTATCCCACTAATCCCGTATGTAAAACTTAAATTCCAGATTACTTTCCCTATCATCCCTCCAAGACCAATTTCTACACTTTTCTTCTTAATTGATTTAAATATTAAAGTTAATTCTTCAACATTAGTCACAAATGCGATAATAATAAAACCAAAAAATTCTTCAGCCAGTCCAGTTAAATTAATAAGAATTTCTGCTGAGATTATTAATAGTTCACCCCCTAAAATAATAAATCCTAATCCAACACAAACTAATATAATCTTTCTTAATTTTGTCCCTTTAATCAATTTTTCTTGGTCTGTTACTAATTCTTCCATAAGCCTATTAATTTCAATAATATCGATACTACCTTTCTTAGAAATACTATATAAGGATTTGAGAACATAAAGTCCATATACTATTAGCGTTAACACTCCAAAAATCAATAAACCAATTCGAACAAAGAATCCAAAAAGAATTAAAATTAAACATGAATAAATGATTAAAAAATAAAAGTGTGAAATGGATTTAATTTGAATTCTATGAAAAAAAGCAGGTAATGCAAAACTTAATGAAAGAGATAATATTGAATTTCCAATAACATTACCTACAGCAATATATGGAAGTCCATTTGCTGCTGCTATTATTGATGCAATTGATTCTTCGGGATCTATACCTAGTACTAATAACCCGATAATAAATGGAGATAATTTATAAATAACACAAATGTCTTTTAGATTATCTAAAAATATATCTGCAGCAAAATAAATAAGAACATAGCTTCCAATAAACAAAAAAATCCAAATTGTAATTTCAAACATCTAAAAATTATTAATATTCCACAAATTAAAATGATTTTGGATTCCTTTAAACACTCAAATATTACCTAAATTTTGTTATTTCCTTTTGAAAAGTAAGTTATTACAACTAATTGCTCAAATATGGTCCTTTATAAAAGATAAATAAAAAAAGAAAAAAATTATTCTTTTCTTAAAATAGAACTAAGTTCTGTTTTTAATAAATCCCTAATTGCTACACGGATTACTTCAGAACGATTAGGATAGAGTTCCATATTGACCAATTCTTCTATACCCTTAAGATATGCTTCAGGAATATGACATGTAATTAATTTTATAAATATGCACCCTTTTACCTTTAATTAGATTGATACGGAAATTATTTCATTACTTTTAATATTTACGAGCCAAAACAAAATAATATATGAATATAATATTACGATAATACAATCAGGGGAGGGTTATAAAGCGAATTGGAGCGGTTCACAGAAATATAATTATCGTGAAATAAGGAAACTATAATTTTTTTAATTCAAAAACACTTATTTTACTAAAATGAAACTCATAATGGGATGAGCAAACCTAATATTATTTTCATTTTATCTGATCAACAACGATATGATACTTTAGGGTGTTATGGTCAAGAATTAAATGTTACTCCTAATTTAGATAAAATGACAAAGGAAGGAGTCCTTTTTACTCATGCATTTACAAACCAACCACTTTGTGGTCCTGCAAGATCTATTTTACAAACAGGAAAATATGCAACTGACACGATGTGTTATAGAAATGGAATAGCCTTGCCGATCAGTGATAAAAATATTGCAAATTATCTCTCTAATAAGGGTTATGAGTCAGCATATATAGGTAAATGGCATTTAGCTAGTACGATTTTAGCATCAAAAGAAGATGTAGGAAAAAAGTTTGATTACAGCATTGAACCAGTACCTTTAGAACTAAGAGGAGGATATAACGATTATTGGCTAGCATCCGATTTACTTGAATTCACTTCACATGCCTATGAAGGACACCTCTTCGATAGAGAGGAAAAAAAAGTCGAATTTAAAGGATATCGTGTGGATTGTATCACTGATTATGCCTTGGATTATTTAAGGAATCGCAATGGAGCAAAACCATTCTTATTGTTTATTTCCTATTTAGAACCACACCAACAAAATGATCTAAATAAAGTAGAGGGCCCCCTAGGTAGTAAAAAAGAGTTTAAGGATTATAAAGTCCCAGAAGATCTTAAGGAGATGAAAGGAGATTGGGCTGAAAATTACCCGGATTATCTTGGGTGTTGCAAAAGTATTGATGAAAACGTAGGTAGAATCCTAAATGTCTTAAAAGAGTTAAATATCGAAGATAATACCGTTATTTTTTATTGTAGTGATCACGGTTGTCACTTTAGAACTCGAACATGGGAATATAAACGGGATTGTCATGAAGCTTCAATTCATATTCCTTTAATTATTAAAGGACCAGGATTTCGGGGTGGAAAGCAAATATCTGAACTTGTCAGTTTAATTAATATTGCTCCTACAATAATGGAATGTGCTGGAATTGAGATTCCCATTCACATGAGAGGACGATCATTACAAGAACTAATAAATGGGAATACGCAAGATTGGCCACAAGAAGTATATATTCAAATTAGTGAAACTCAAGTTGGACGTGCAATCAGGACTAAAAAGTGGAAATATTCTATGAAAGCACCTCATAAAAATGGTTTTCTTCATGCATTTGCTGATAAATATAAAGGAGAATACCTTTATGATTTAGAGAATGACATCTATGAGAAACAGAATCTTATAAACGATTCCCGATACGCAAATATTAAAGCTGATCTAACTGAGATCTTGAAAAAAAAAATGGTTGAAGTGGGTGAAAAAGTGCCACAAATTCTTCCTTAGAATCCCATCCTTATTAATTATGACAAATATAAATGTAAGTTCAAATAGAAGTAATTATATATTTAAATAAAAAATTCGTCTCTTATCGTCTATGTATGATGTAATTGTCTCTGGATCCGGACCCGCAGGTTCCAAATGTGCTGAAATGTTTGCAAAAAAGGGTTTTAAAGTTGCTTTACTAGAAAGAGATACGCGTTGGCGTAAACCATGTGGAGGTGGGTGTAGTGTTAGGCTTTTTAAATATTATCCTAAGCTCAAAAATTTGAATATTATAAATAAGCATAGTATCGCAATGTATTCCGCAGATTTTACTGAATTTGAATATACCTATGAAAATTTCAATGAATATTCCTTTGTAATGGATCGCTTAGAGCTAGATAATCTAATGAGGGATGTTGCTGTTGATGTGGGTGCACAATTATTTGATAAAAATCTCGCTTTTGATTTCGTAACTAAACAAGGTGAAAAAGTAGGTGTAAAAACAAAAACTTCCACCGGAGAGAAAGAATATTTAGCTAAAATCATAATAATAGCAGATGGGATGAGTTCTAAATTAGCTTTAAAGTCTGGATTGAGATCGGCATGGAAAACTCAGGATTTAGGTTTGGCAAAATGTGCAATCTTGGAGGGAAAAAATAATTTCGAAGTTAATAAGGTTTATTTTTATTTTCAGCCGTATATAGGTTATGGGTGGATTTTCCCTATAACAGAAAAAAAGTTCAACGTTGGAGTAATCACTTTTTATGAGGATAACTTGAATTATAATATAAATCATCTATTTAGAGAATTTTTAAAGAATTCCCATATTCAAAAGATCTTACCTATATCAGAATATAAACAGATATGGTCTGCTGCCTTTCCTGAACCTGCTAATGGAGTAATTGAAAGAGGATTATATTCTAAAAACATAATGATGATTGGGGATGCCGCTGGATTTGTTTCTCCAATAAGCGGAGAAGGTTTACACGCCAGCGTTGTATCAGGGTATACCGCAGCTAATATAGGAATAGATGCTTTAGAAAAGGAGGTGTTTTCAGAAAAAATCTTGAGAAATTATAAATTTCACCCTAATATTAAAAAAATCATTAGAAATTATAAACTCAAGCGAAACATGGCAGATTTTTTTTATGAAGATAAGGGTAAAAATTTAAATATCATATTTAAATTAGCTCAAAATGATCCACAATTCAGAGAAACAGTAGCCAGTACTTTCTTATTTAATAAAATCCCTCCAAGAGATTTCTTTTTAAGAATAAAGCAAACTTAAATAAATTAATTTTTACTTTTTAGCACTTATAAAGAGTCGCTTGGTTATAACTTCTAATTGTGTAGATTGATTAAAATTTAAATAAGTTTGCAAAAAATCTTCTTTAAATATTTCTTTTGTCGTATCAGGTAAAATATTTAGAAAAGGAACTAAGGTAGAAGATATAAAATAATTTAATAACTCATCTTTAGTATTAAATACCATCTGATGCTCATAAGGGTCAATCTTTATATCTTTGAATCCAATATATTCTAACAAATAATGTGTTTCATCAATCGTGAGAAATTTCCATGGATTCTCAAGATTTTTCAGATATTGCGTATATTTTTTATTTTGTATAATTGAAAAAACCGTTTTTACCATACTATTTATACTTTTTAATCCTGTTTGTATCAAAATACGCCCTTCTCGTTTTAAAGCTTTAAAAATTAAAGCATATATAGCTTCGAGATTTTTAATCCAATGAATAGCAGAATTTGAGAAAACTATATCAAATTCTTCTATAAAATTGATATCCAATGCATTCATATTAATAATCTCAACGTTACTTACATTATACTTCAGTAGGTTTAGTTTCGCTTGTTCCGTCATTTCTTTTGACATCTCTACTGCTATGAGTTTACCGTTAGGAATTAATTTCGCAATTTCAATTGTTATCATCGCATTTCCACAACCAATCTCTAGTATCATATCCTCATCTTGCGGATTTAAACGTTCTATCGCCATTATCCCTAGTTGGAATTGTAATGATGAACTTTTCTCATAAAGCTCAGCATTCCATTTTAATCTATTTTCGTTCATCAGATGGTAGATATATTCAAAATGTAAATTTATTATTTGTTAATTTTTGATGTTGCTTAAAATATCTCCTGTCAAGAGGATTTAACAGTTATTTTTCTTATGGAAAATCTTTATATATCAGTAATCGATATATCTCAATAATTGATATATCAATGATCGATATACCAATGATTTTCAATATTTTGAACTGTTGATAAAATGGTTGAAGAGATAACAGATAAATTCGGAAAAGCAATGAAGAAAGGATTTATAAGCACTTTAGTACTATTGATTTTAGAAAGTGAACCATCTCATGGTTATCAGATAATAAAAGCAATAGAGGAACAAACACATGGTTTCTGGACCCCCACAGCCTCTACAATGTACACTGTTCTTAAAGAGTTAAGAGAAAAGGAATTAATTGAACAGATTTCTCCATTAGATGATGATGACTCAAAGAAAGTCTATCAGATTACAACGAAAGGTGAAAATGCATTGAAAATTTTGATGAAAACAGAAAAAGAGATGAGAATTTCAATGAGATCTATTATAAGTTCTACTCTTGGCTTACAAAATGACATTTTAGGTGAGGATGAAAAAGAATTCCAATTTATGGGGCCTTTTACTCAAAGAAGGCTAAAGGGTAAATCTGCGGAAGATAAACTAACGATTTTGAAAGAGGATAAATCACTTTTCAAAAAAATGATGGCTATAGCCAAACAAAAACTTCAAAATATTGAAGAACAAATTAAAGAATTAGAAAATAGCGAAAATTAAACCAAATTTACTAAAAAGCTGAAACAAAATGTCAGAAACAGTAATTAAGCTGGAAAATGTAACAAAAAGATTTGGTAATTTCTCCGCAGTAAAAGATATTAACCTTGAAGTGTGTAGGGGAGAGACTATTGGGTTAGTTGGTCCTAATGGTGCCGGAAAAACCACCACTATTAAAATGATTGCTAAAATCTTAAGACCAAACTCAGGCAGGATTCTAATTAGATTAAATAGTGGAGAATTACAGAATTTAGAAGATGTCTCAAGAACAATAAGTCAAATGGGATTTTTAATAGATATCCCTAGTTTTTACAACATGACTGCGTATGAATTATTAAAATATTTTGCAAAAATTCAAAAATATCCAAAAGAGAAAATAAACGATAGAATAGATGAGCTCTTAAAACTTTTTAGACTTTCTGAATGGAAGCATGAAAAAGTGAAAAATTTTTCTAAAGGGATGTCGCAGAAATTAGGAATTATTCAAGCTATTATACATAATCCCGAAATTATAGTTCTTGATGAGCCTCAAACAGGTTTAGATCCATTAGCACGTATCGAGATAAGGAGATATATTCGAGAGCTTCAATCACAGGGAAAAACTATATTTGTGGCATCTCACATGTTATATGAGATTTCTGAGGTATGTGATAAAATTGCGTTGATAAATCATGGAGAAATTATAGGTTTTGATACAGTAGAAAATTTAGCACTTACATTAAGAACCAGTGTATTAAATTGTGTATTGCTTAAACCAATTAAAGCTGAAGAATTAGGACCAATATTAAATCGAGTAACTGAAAAACTTAATCCCTATTTGGACCAAAATCTGGATCCAAATATATCTAAAATTCCAGTAAAATATAAACCAGATAAGCAAGAATTTAAAATTTACTACAATGGTAAAAATGAATCAAGGGCAGAGATTTTAAAAATTTTAATTAAGGACTTCGAATCATATTTCACGGTAATATCATTTACACAGCCCAAAACATCACAATTAGAGATGGTATATTCAGAAATGGTAAAAGACAATGCACCAGAGGGAGTGAGAAAATAAAATGCAGATATATCAAAAAACAAGAAATGAAGAAGAACGAGGTATTGGATTAAAGCCAATAATTGATACAATCATATTTGAAATGAAAAAGCAGAAAAAGAAATTTTATTTCTTTTTAGGAGTTGCAATCTTAATATCAATTTTACTCGGTTACTTACTTCAACTAATCCCAAGTAATCTTTTATCAGATACACAGGCCGAATTTTTTAGCGGGGGATTATCTTTTATTTCATTTATAACATTATTTGCAGCATGCTTGTTTTTCTCAGGAATAATATGCTCCGAATTCGATAAAAGAACAGGTTTTATTGTGTTTCCTAAAATAAATAAATACAAATTGATTTTAGGAAAATACCTTGGAAATTTAATACTTGTTATTTTAATTATTACTGTATATTACTTTATACTTGGATTTTTAGGATTTTTCTATTACGGTGGACCTATTAACATACGAATTTTTTATTCTTATGCTTTTGCCTTATTATATGTTATTGCGTTAAGTAGCTTTGTTACATTATTTAGTTCGTTTATGAAAAGCCAAACCGTTACTATCATCATTACATTGATAATACTACTCATTGGACTAAATATTGCTGATCAGATAGTAACATTAGTATTTGGAGAAGCATTTGAACCTTTATACTCCGTATCATATTTAGGGAATCTTATAACATCTATACTCGAAAATCCATTTCCAGATCCACGGTATGTTGAATTTTCATTCGGTGGAATGGGTCCTGGAGGTTTCGGTGGCAGCTTCACTTTTGGTACCTGGTTAACACCTAGTATTGGGATGGGAACTGCGTTATTAATTGTATATATCATCGTTTTCTTCGTATTAGGCGCTTTATTATTCAAAAGGAGGCAATTATAATAAAATGAGAATTATAAAAATGGAAATTATGGTGGTAATGAAGTGAAAACAATTAAGAACAAAACCAGAATTATTTTTTTAAGCCTCATGTTTGTAGGAGTCATTTTAATTGGAGGATTATCTTCAGCAGTAATAGCTAGTACTACTTTTCGATCAACTTTAGTAAAAGGTACTGAACAACTTATAGTTAATCAATACGATGATACCAAATGGAAAAACACAGTTGATCCCTTATCGACACCTAGTGAATGGTTCGAGGGAGATGCTAATATCACAAACGCCAAGAGTAAAGTTACTATACGAGGATGGAATAGCAATCCATGGCAAATTTATGATGTTCTAACATCAATATTTTTACCTTTTTACTTAGATCTTATAGAGATGGTGGGACTATTAGAGATTATGAAGAGTCAAGGATACAACGAAACTACTATCAATACAAATTATACATCTACTTATAGCCTATGGTATGGATTAAGCGCAGTCTGGAATTTCACAGATAAAATATTTGAAGAAAACCCAAGTTATACAGCGGGACTAATAATATTACAAGATCCCTTAGATTTTAATACTATATTGGATGATTATAACAATCTAGCAGCTGAACTTAATGGAAACATTTTTATCACATCGTATTATACCTTTCCGATCCTTAATGCGGACGATTTTCTATGGCAACTTATACTGAGTGGATTAGCAATCGCAGAGCCCCAAAAAGAATATTTGGCGGAGCTTATCAGTGGACTTGGAGTTGTAAATGCATCATCAAGTGGATCAACCCTTATAATTGAACGGTATGGGGTAAGTAATTATACAGTTGAAATTTCTTATGGTTCCAAAGGCACGATTTCAACTTTTACAGTAAAGGATCTTAATGGTGACATCATTTACCAAATAACCTCAACAAATTCTGAATGGATTTTCTATACAATTCTAATTATTATTGTAGCCAGTATCGTTGGATTAATAGGTTATATAATTTTTAGAAGAAGAAAATTAGCTCGTTAAAAAAATCAATTAATTTTTTTTAATATTTTACTTCCGCATATATTTAATTTATTATCTATATTCATCTCCACAATCTCCTATAATTTCAAAAAGATTATTTGCGTTAGATAGCACATTCTCAATTTCATCAATGTCATCTTTTTCTAAAGAAAAATTAAACACTCTGGAATTTTCGATAATATGCTCTGAAGCTCCTAATCGCACACCCACTATTACACCAGCGACAACAGGATTTTCTAATGCATAACGAACCGCTACATTAGCAATACTTACACCATACTTTTCTGCAACATTTTTTAAGACATCTAATAATTCCTGAAAATGATTCCAATTCCCCCAACGATCTATCATATTTTTATATTTGGAAAGAGAAGCTGTATTTAATTCAGATCCATACGGCTCTGGTTTCCCAATATATTTTTCAGAGAGTAACCCTCCACATAAAGTTCCATATGCAAATAACTTAACACCATATTTTTTGCATACTTCAGCCATGAATTTTTCAGGTCGACGATCTATTAATGAATACTGGACTTGATTAGAGACTATCTTTATGCCCATGTTTACTAATTCTTCTACATGTTCAGAATCGAAATTGGTTAACCCTAATGTGAGAATTATTCCTTCCTCTCTTAAATCATCAAGATATTCTATCGCTTTAATATAATTATCATCATTATAATCCCACCAATGAAATTGAACCATATCTAAAATATCCACACCCATTCTTTTTCGTGATGTATCAATTGCCTTCATAACAACCTTCTTTGAAATAGGTTGAGGTCTTGGAACCCATTTAGTAAAGAATCTAATGTCTTTAAGTGAATTATTCTTATGTTTTCTGATTCTTGAGTCTCTAAAATCTCTCACGAAATCCTCAGCCGGACCGTAATGATCAGCTAAATCCCAAGTCACAAAACCATGTTCTACATAAGTATCCATTGCTTCTATTGCTTTTTCTTTATTGATATAACCATGCGCTCCAGAAACCTGCCACATCCCGTTTAAGATTCTGCAAATTTTTAAATTATTAGTTAAATACGTTTTACTTTCTGATGGTAATTTCATAATAAAAATCCTTAAAAATTTATTATTAAGTTCTAACTTATTAAAAATCTATTTCGAACTTAAAAGAACTCACTAAGAATTATAAATTACATAATTAATGCTAAAATTTGAACAACTTGAGATCCCATTAAATTATGGTAACAAATAATTAAAAAGAACAATTTTTTTAAATTCTTGTTACAAAAAGTGAATAAGTAAAAGATTCAATAAAGTTGGATTTTGATGGCTCGAGAAAAAGTAATATTGAAATTATTTGGTAAAAATCTAATAAGCTTTAAAAAATTAGAAACTGGAGAAATTATAGGCACTGGTCTCTTAAATCCACTCATCGAGAAACTTGGATTTTTTACTATGATACTAGTGCAAGCGCAGTTTTACAACAAGTATAGAAATTTAGGAAAATGGAAAGGACACCGAGTATCAAATACTTTTGCACCTCCCGTAGGAAGCCGTCCAATGTTTCGATTGATTAAAGCCTCAATAATGGGTAGATTGTTCCGATATACATTTCCTGTTGCAATGACATTCGCAGTAACCTATAAATGTCAAGGGAATTGTGTTCATTGTAGTGCAGGAAGACATATAAAAAAGGAAAGTAAGGAGCTTTCTACTTTAGAAGCGAAAGCCGTTATTGATCAGAGCCAAAATTTAGGCGTCTCGATTATTGCGTTTACAGGAGGGGAACCTTTATTGCGAGATGATATATTTGAGTTAATTTCTTATGTAAATAAGAAGAAAGCAGTTCCCATTCTTTTTACAAATGGAAAGCTATTATCTGATGAATATGTAGAAAAATTAATCAACTCGGGACTATTTTCTCTTTTTGTAAGTATCGACAGCCCTAATGCAGAAGAGCATGATCAATTGCGAGGAATGCCTGGTCTTTTCGATTCAGCTATAAATGGAATAAAAAAGATGAAAACTAAAGGTGGTTTTGTGGGTATATCTTCATATGCGACTCGTTCTGCAACAAATAAGGGCATTTACAAAAAGATTTATAAACTAGCTCACGAATTAGGGGTTCATAATCTCATGCTTTTTGATGGAGTCCCTACTGGCAGAATTTTAAAGGATACTAGCGAATTGCTTGCCCCTGAGCAACGAGAAGAAATTCGCAAATTTTCTTCTAAAATCTTTAAGTATCAAATCATTCCACCTTTATCTTCTCAAGCCTGGCAAAACTCAATAGAAGGATATCTTGGGGGTATTGGTTGTTTAGGTGCAAATATTCAATATTATGTTTCCGCATATGGTGATGTATCTCCATGCGATTTTACTCCTCTCTCATTTGGAAATATTCGAAATAAGCCTCTAAAAGATATATGGAAGAAAATGGTAAGACATCCTGCTTATAATCACCGAAGTACATTCTGCAGGATGCAGCATCCTGTATTTAGACAACATTACATTAGTCCTATTCCCGATGATGCTTCATTGCCTTATGATATTTCGAATCTCCCAGAAATAGATTATAGAAAGTATCAGTAAAACGTTTTCTTAGACGCATCTTTGAAAGGAATCTGAAATGGAGATATTTTTACAGTTTGAATTGAACTACTAATCATACTGATTAAATGATAGTTATTAATTTCATTATTAAAATTCAAAAATCTTCAGTTTATTTATTTAATACATTAATAATAAAGAAAAAAAAAATAAAAAAATTAAATTTATTTCCTTAACTTCATTACAATTATTAAGATTATTCCAGCTAATATCAGAACTACAGCAATTAGAGCGGTTATACCTACTGTTAAATTTAATTCAAATTGTTTAAGAAATATTCCTAAAGAAGCCCATAAAACCACAAGACTATAAGCAATATCTTTTCGAATTAATAACATCGCATAAGTTATAATAACTGCTACAGCAATGACAGTAATAGTTAATATTTCGGGTAATAACCCATAACTTGGAACTCCAAGACTATCTACTAATACCGCAGTAACATTTGCAATGGTTGCTACCGTTATCCAGCCTAAATACACACTAAAGGGTATATGCACAACACCTTTTTCAGTTCTTGAAACTTCTGTTTTTCCAATAGCTAACCTTATATATATTAAAAGTAATGAAAGTAATATTACAAGCATAGCTACTAATGATAATGGTATAAGTTGAAAATGCCATAATAATATCCAAATTAGATTAGCTAGATTACTAATTATAAAGAAATAGCTCACCTTATCCAAATAAGGCATTTCAATTTTATCGGATTTGAAAATATCTCTTGCTTGGTAAACTGAGAATGCACCTAAAAGTATATAGATAATTCCCCAGATTGAAAATGTAAGTCCCGCAGGTACAAATAGGTTAGGAATAGCATCAGATAATTCTTCAGTAGTGCCATAGCCAAGGGGTAGTGTTATAGCCAAATAATTAATAATTACTGCTGCAATAAACGTAACAACATTTAAAATTTGTAGTACCAGTTTTTTAGTTCTTTCCATATTTAAAACCGTTTTAACTTTTTATCTAAATAAATTTTGAATTAGTTAATATTTATTGTTTGAGACATTATTTAATTTTTCTTTCTAAGAATTATTAAAAAATAATAGTATTTTAAGGAAAAAAATAAGATTTCTAGTTCAAAAATTTATAATTTCATAATCAGATGATTTTCTGAGGAAAAATAATTATTTAAATCAAAAATGAAAAGAAAGAAGTTAGATATCTTCAAGCTCATTTTCAGATTTCTTTTTTAATAAGGGAGAACTGGATGGGTAAATATTCGTTATATCTCTTGGTGTGGTATCATAGCCAGCTTTTTTCATTTTAGAATATAGTTTTTGTACATTAAAATCCATTGAAAACTCCATGATCTCTCCTGCTAATAATACGTAGGAAAAAGCTGTTAAGAAGGGTATTCCTGCAAAGAATACAATTATGATTAGAATCCCAAAAATGAAACCTAAAAGATTTCCCTCTTCTCCAAAAAACCCTGAAAAATCAACTGCTGCTAAAAATCCAATAAGAGTAATTATAGCCGAAAGTCCAGCTATCCCTTTTATAATTGATTGTGCCCAAACACTTATAGGTTCGATATCTCCAGGTTGGCGATATTTTTTCGATTCGCGAAAGTATACAATTCCTGCATCATCAAGGAGAAAATTACCTGAAATAAAGAATGAAAATATAAGGAATGCCAAAATCATTGGAAGAATACATAATAGCATGTAACCATTCATGAACTGAAAGAATTCAGTCGATCCAAATACTTCAAAATTTTGTGGATAATCAAGTATAGGGGTTATTGTGTTATAGGAATAAAATCCAGTGGCAATTGAAAGCATCAAAGGTAATATTATTCTTTTTATTTGAAGCACTGTCCCAATTTCTTTACGTTCTCCCATATCCAGTACTATAATATCATTATTATAACTCCTCGAGATTTTAAAAAATAAATTTCGCAACTTTATGAATATAATAGCAAAATTAGGAGCAAATCGATTATATAGAGCCGCTGTTAAAGGTAATACACCGTACCAAGTAATTATGACAGTTAAGAAGAAAATAGTAATATTTGTCATATTATCCCCTAATATAAGGGTCCGATTAAAGATATTTAATTGAGCTAAGAAAAAAAAGAAAGTCACAGATATCAAAGCAATTGCAATTGCATTTACTACAACAGTTAGTTTATGCTCTTTTAAATTAGTTCTTTTATAGCTTAATTTATTACCTTTTAGTGCTATTAAAAATAATCCAATTACCATTAATGCTATAAGAACAATAAAAAGTGGAAAGCCTAAAGGGAAACGTTGAGATCTCCATAAACCTGCAGGATCAGAAGTAGAGAGTGTAAGAATTCGATCATAACTTGCAATAGAAAAATCTTTTTTACCATCCCCATCAATATCTTGAACAGTAATAATTTCATTACCTCCATATTCATTATTAATTATAGCAAAAGGTTTAGTTTCTAGGGGGCTTAAAATAGTAAAACGACGAACTTCACTTGTGGAAAAACCTGATTTAATTCTCTCTAAAATAATGATCTCATTAAGTGCATCTCCATTGAGATCTTCGTTTAAAGTAAAAATCTTTATAGGATCATCTTCATATTCTTTAGATTGCTGCCAAATGATCTCATCTGAGCTTTCTGTAATCGAGAGTACCCAGATGTGAGCTTCATAAGTTTCAGTGGAAGAATGGTATGTTTGAGCCTCAATT
>SMTZ1_10003657_pt1 | contig 15463 bp, 12 predicted proteins | sample DeeMarSWOR136_30_FD_25667 | JGI IMG/M metagenome (IMG submission 25667)
ATTACTGATAGTTATGCCTCAATTAGTTGTGACCACTTTTATTATTCCCCGTTATGTTCAACCCTACCCGCAGGCATCAGGATATTATAATTTTGCTTATCAATTCTTTCAGGCCATTTGGATGGTATTTGATGTTGGTACTTCATTTGCTCTAGCAAAATATTTTGCCCAATATAGGGTAAAAGATCCCGATAAAGCGATTCACTATATACAAATTTTCGTTTGGTGGCAGATACTTACAGGAATGCTGCAGATCATTTTAATTGCACTTATTGGTTCCATTATCTTTCCACAAACTAACATGGCTCATATGACCTGGATATTCATATCATATTCTCTTGTCCAATATCCGGGATTCTTTTTAGTATTTATCTACATATTTCAAGGACAACAGCGTGGGGATTTACAGCTTGTAGGTTTTATTTTATATGCAGTAGTTCTCAATCTAATTGGTCAAATAATTTTCATTTTAATATTCAGAGAATGGGGCAGAATGAACCCAATTTACGGTGAAGCGTTAGGTGCAGGTATAGGATATGCCTTTGGAGCTTATTTTGCTGAGTGGAGTACATTCTTCATTACTATGTTTTTTTTTAAAAAGCAAGGGTTTTCTGTTAAAAGAATTTTTAGAGCTGACTTTCTCAAACTAGAACTGAATGAGGCATTGTCTTATGGTGTGAAATTGATGATTGGTAATGTGTGGGTTCCTGCTGTATGGCTTTTTCAGATGGTCCTTATTGCTATATATGTACCGAATTATTCAAATGAACTAGGTTATTATAACCTTGCATATAGCCTTGTTATAATAATTTCTTTTCTTTCGTTGTTTACCAACAGTCTTTTAGGAGGATTTTCGGAGGCATATGAGCATAATCGTCCAAATTTAGTAAAACTCTATATTTATCAGGGTTTTAAATGGTGTAACTATCTTGCATTCTTTTTAGTGGCGGTACTGCTGGCTACTGGAGATTTATTTATTCTTGGTGCAGCAGGACCAACATGGGCTCGGTCAACATATTATCTTGGCTTTCTAATAATCTTCCAGCTTCTTGGTCCGTATTCTTGGATCGGTGATGCTACTTTTGAAGGCACAGGAAAAACTTTATATGCTGGAATAGCGTGGATTATTGAGCAAATGTTAAGAGCCGTATTATTGCTTATTTTATTGATGAATTTCAATAATATGATTTTTGTTATCATTGCGTACATTCCTGCTTTAATAATAAAAAATATTTTTGTATGGATTTTAATAAAGAAAAAAATCTCCGATTATAAATTATATCCGTGGACATCATTTATCGCACCCGGAATTGCTGCCGTTATTACCTATGCTCTTTTAAGGTTTGTCAGTTTATTGGTATGGGAAATACCTTTAGGAGATAAAATAATAAATGTCTTATTATTGTTCGTTGTAGGAATTTTTATTTTTATCAATTTCTATACTTTTCTAACGGGTTTTTTCGGTGGCTTTGACAATAATACTCTAAAAGAATTTGAGAGGGCAGCAGCAATGTTAGGTGGTGTCGGAAAATTAACAAAGATTTTGTATAAAGTAACTTATGCCAGTTGTAAAATTTCTCCTTTCTACAACCGTTTTAAGGTTAAAATTTTCGAAACAGCGATGAATGAAGCTTATACACTAACCTTAGAAAAAGAAAAATTAATAATTTAGAAATTCTTAGGATTTTTTTAATTTTTTTTAATTTTAAAAGTTAAAAAGTTGTCGATACAGCACAATGGTCGGAAGCTTGTGAATATATAACTTCACTAATGATAGGTTTCAGATCCGACGAACCGAATATATAATCTATCCTCCTAAAAAGGAAATTTGTTCTAAAAGTAAGACCTGAATCTTCATTTAAATAGCTGTATGTATCCCTTAGCTTTAATTCTTCGTTATTGGTTATTTTTTTATACTGTTCAGAATCTGGTCCGAAGTTAAAATCGCCCATTAACACAATGCGTCTCGTATACCCTTTTAAAACATTGGATAAAATATAATCAATTTGTATAAGATTATCTTCCCGATTTCTTAGTGATAAATGGGTAATAAAAACATTCCATTTTTCAGATTTAATTATTATTTCTGCCTTTATGAGTGATCGTTCATCATCAGGAGACAAATATAGATTCTCCGCTTCTTCAATTGGATATTTACTCAATATGGCATTCCCCTCCTCATCATCTAAGTCTGAACCAAAAAAATATTCCATATTCAACTCTTCGGCTATTTTTACAACCAAATCTTCTTCCACTTCCTGTAAGCCTATGATATTTGGATTATTATCATTAATTACGCGAATAATTCTGTCAAGGTTATATTCATTATCAATCCCTTTTCCTTTGTGAATATTCCATGTCATTATTTTGATATTTTCAGTCCGTTTTTGAGATTCAATCTGAATTAAATATAGTGAAGTGATGCTGGTTATTATTACTATAATTAGAATAGAACTATAAATTGGTTTTTTTTTGAAATTTCGTTTAAGTTTCATTATAGATTACTTTATTCTTTATATATTCATTTCTCATCTAAATGTAGTAATTACAGAACAGTGATCTGAAGCATCCGAACATAGAACTTGACTTTCTATTGGTGTTAAATCAAATGAACAAAAAATATAATCAATTCTTTTAAAAAGATTATTTGATCGAAAGGTATAACCATCATCATCATTTAAATATTCATAAGTATCTCTGAATTTTATAACTATTTCTCCATAAGCTAATGATAAAGGGGCAAAATTTAAATCTCCCATAAATATAACATTAAAAGGACAAGTGTTAGAAATATAAGAGGCTACATCCCTTGCTTGATTCCAATGATCAATAGGTTTATCATATCTAGAGAAATGGGAAATAAAAATATAGACTAGTTGATTCTTAATTTTTAATTCTGCCTTTATTAAAACTCTTGTTCGGGTTCCATCTATCAAAGGTAATTCAATACTTTCAGTATTTTCTATAGGATATCTTGTTAACAAGAGATTTCCCTCGCTTGTATCACCAGCCCGTGCAAAATAGTAGTTCATGTCCAATTCATCTGCTAGTTCCTCAATATCCATATCCGTTGGTACTTCCTGTAAGCCTATGATATCAGGATCATTATCCTTTATTTCAGCAATGATTTCTTCTAAAGTAGATTCATTACCGTTTACTCCTCCACTTATATTCCAAGTCATTACTTTTGCATCAATTTTACTTTGTAAAATAAGATTAGAATTGAAATAAATAAAAGTAACGGAAATAAAGACTACAATTATTAATAAAGGGACGAAATGTTTATTTCTCAAAACTCTCCTATACGCCATAAATCAAAATTATCTCATTTATTTTCTAACTTTCTCTATCAAAGTAATAACCATTTAATATTTTTATATAATTTTAGAATAAATTATAATATTTTTTTAGCAAAAACTAATTTAAATCGTATTATTAATATTTTTTTTTTATAATATAGAGTTCCGGGATTAAAAGGCATTCTATTCCTAATGAAGTTATTTTGCTTCGAGTTAAAATAATTTAAACCTTAAATTTACAAATTTACTTGTTCCATACAAATTCTTAAATAGTAAGAAATTCGTGATCAGTTTATGTCTAAATTAAATGTAAAACGCGTAATTATTTTCAAACATGGTGTTTCTTACTTCATACTAGAAGGAAAACAAAAAGGAACTGGGACTTTCGAACTTGAGTTCAAAATTGATGAGATGAATGATGTTCTGAAGTCATTGTTCGTTTTAGATACTAGTGAGAGAGGCTATATCTCCTCAATATCATACGATGCCGCGTTAGATACATTTCAATTATTAAAATCCATCATGTTAGATGTTCCTGATACAAATTCTTTATCATCACTTATTACTCAAATTAAAGGTGCGGCAATAGATTTAACAATAGGAAGTAGCGAAAAAATCTCTGGTACGATAATGGGCATTGAATTTATTGAAAAGTTTGTAAAGGCAGAAAAAGTAATTGAAAAATTGTTAGCATTGTTAAAAAATGATGGCGTTATTACAAAAATCCCATTTTCTGAAATAACTTCTTTTAAGATTTTAAATGAAGACTTACAAAAGGATTTAAAATTCTTTCTTGATACGGTAATTGCCGGAAAGAAAAAAGATTCTAAAAAAATAACCATCAACTGCGAAGCAGGAGGAGAAGTGGGCGAAAGAGTGATTATTGTTAGCTATATACGAGAATCGCCTGTGTGGAAAACATCTTATCGGTTGATTATGAGTAAACGACAAGCTCTCGAACAGAAGTGTTTGATCTCTGGGTGGGCTCTGATCGAGAACACTACGAACCAAGATTGGGAGGATATTGAATTATCTTTAGTTGCCGGAATGCCTGTTTCATTTATTTATGATTTCTATAGACCAATTTATATACAAAGACATATAATCCAACCTCCACGTGTCTTAAGCGCTAAACCTACTGAAATTGAGGAAGGCTTAGAAATGGAAAAATTTGAAGACTATAAAATGAAAGAAGCTGAACCTATGGCAATGCCAGCGAAAAAAATGGCGAAAGCTAGAGCGGGATTACCTGCACCTGCTCCTCCCGGGGGGAGGATTGCAGCTTCAACCGTAGGTTTTGCAGCTGATATGGATGATGAAACCTTATTAGATAAAGTCAAGTCTCAAACAGCTACCCAGACGAAAGATTTAGGTGAACTTTTCGAGTATAACATATCAAATCCAGTTTCTATTAAAAGAAAGCATAGTGCATTAGTTCCAATATTGACTGAAGAGATTAAAGCAAAAAAGATTCTACTCTATAACAAGAATGAATACGATAAAAATCCAAATGCGTGTATTGAGATTACAAACGATTCCGGTTTGACACTTGAGAGAGGTCCAGCAACAATAATTTATGATAATAATCTTGCTGGAGAAGCTATTATCCCCTTTCTTAATAAAGACGACACCCGAATTTTAAATTATGCCGTAGAACAAGCTGTAGTAATTACTCACGAAGAATTCTCTCAGAATCAAGATGTTCATAGGTTATCATTCGGGGGAGCCTATTGTTATGAATATTATTATACTAATTCAAGAACTATTTATCAAATTAAGAACAAAACTAATGAGGATAAAGAACTTTATTTAGATCATCCCAAACGATATGGATATAAAATTTTAGAGAGTCCTGTTGAATCAGAAGAAACCCCTAATTTTTGGCGATTTAAATTAACCATTAAACCTAAAGACGCAATTAAATTTGAAATCAAAGAACGCAAGGAGGATTATTCGAGCTATTATCTCTATAATTACACAAAAGAAGATCTCCTCAAAAGAGTTGCATTTTATGTCCAGCAAAAATTTATAAACCAAGAATTAGAAGCTCAACTTAAGGAGCTTGGTGAATTGATTGGGAGAAAAAATGATTTAAATACTAAAAAATCCAAGTTAGAAGATGAAAAATATCAAATGACTGATGAGCAGGCAAGACTTAGAGAAAATATTTCTGTTTTAGGAAATACTTCACATGAAAATACCTTAAAAGAAAAATATATTAAAAAGCTAAGTATCCAGGAAGAACGTTTTGAGACAATCTCTAAAGAGATTAAGAATCTTGAAAAAGAATTAATCTCTCTGGACAAAGAAATAGAAGAAAAAATCGAAAATTTAAAAGTATAATATAAATAAGGGATTATTGAAGAATCCTAATTTAACAATTTAACTTATTTCTTTTTTTTTTATATTTTATGAGCAAAAATTTAACTGAAAACAATATTCTCTTTCTAAGATGTATGATAAGATGAAAAATATGAAGTTATTTTTATCTAATCTAAGTTTATTAAAAAGATAAAGTTTTTAATAAAATTTAACTACTTTTTTAATAATCATTCTAATTAACTACTGTGGTATTGAATTCAATATGGCAACTAAACCGGGATTTCAAAGATTTGCAGGTTTTAGAAGTCTCCCATATCGTAGTGGTATCATTTATAACTTTGTTACGGATTGCCTTTATGATAGATATGAGAAATATTCGACTATCGCTAAACTTATTGGCAATGGAGCTAAAAAAGTTTTTGATCTGCCATGTGGTACCGGTTTTCTAACAAGATTTTTAAGTCCCTCAACTATTTATACGGGTTATGATCTCAACCACAGATTCTTAAAAAAAATGCATAAAGATTGGCAAAATGGGAAAATTAAACTAAAAAAACTTATTTTAAAACAATATAATATATTCGATTTTGAGAAATATCCTAAAGAACCTCAAGATGTTATAGTTCTATGTGATATACTCCATCATATTTATGATGCTCAAACAAATCGGCATATTGAACTGGTTGAAAACGCAAAAAAGCACGCTAGTAAGATCATTTTATGCGAGCCTGTTGCGATAAGACCTAAAGATGTGCATGCAGACGCTTTTCTTGGAAAATCTATGATGTTTATTACTAAATTTTTTCCAGAGAGCATAATTAAAATCTTAGATTTTTTCTTAGCCGACAATGACGGTATTAATTCATATACCCGGCGTGCGAGTTGGCAACATGACGAATATAGTCTAAGGGAGTTGTACAAAAATCTGGGTTTTAAAAAAATTTTGAAAGTTACTGATGATTTCATAGGAGTTTGGGAAAAATAGAAATTTATGCATTAAAATTTATTCAAATTCTCTATTGCTTCGTGGTTTTTTATTATAACTTCAAGGTATTTATGTATTCAATAATAATATACTATTAATAATTGACTTGAAAACTTTTATTTTTTCTAATAAATACAGTGAAATAAATACACTTCGAGGAATGCCAGACATTTGAATATTACTCTTAGTCTTTGGGATATAGGTGGTCAAGAACGGTTTGATTTTTTCAAAACTGATTTCTTCAAAGGTACTGCTGCTGTTGGATTAGTTTTCGATTTAAGCAGACCTGATACATTCAAAAATCTCGATATTTATTTTGACGATATACGTGAGCGCTCAGGAAATATACCAATAATTTTGGTCGGAAATAAAAGCGACTTAATAAAAACAATTGGCAAAACTATTCCAAGGGATAATATAATTCAAAAAATGAATCGAAATAATTTGATTGATTATATAGAAACATCTGTTTTAAAAAATATAAATGTGGATAAGCTTTTTAACACGTTAGCACTTTCTGCTCTCTTAGACTTACGCCCTAGATTAGGTGAAATTGTGGATTCAGATCATTTTAGATTTAAAGTACTACTAGTCGGTGATGCTTCTGTAGGAAAGAGCTCATTAATTAAAGAATTTATAGAAAAACATTTTGATGGTAATTATAAAATTACAGTAGGTTTAGACTTATTAGTTAAAGATATATATCTCCCTAATGAAGACCTCCCCGAAGAAACATTTGAAATAATTAAAGACGCTGTCTCAGCTGAGATAAAAAGGATCAAAGAAATCCGTAAACTCGAAAAAATATCAAAAGTGATGGCAGAAGAGATTGGAAATCCCGAAATTATTAGCGAAGAAATGCGGGATGATAAGCAAATCGTAAAAATTTATAAAAAGAGAAAAAGGAAAAAAATTCTTTATCTATTTCTCATACTAGTTAGTATTTTTTTAATTATTGGTGTAATGGCTATATTAATGGCTTAATATGAAGTTCAATCATTATTTCAACTATTTAAATAGAAAAAAAAATAAATTATGTATCATATCTTCTTAGTAACATTTAGGTGAAAATTATGAGTATTGATAAACTCCAAGAAAAAATCGATGAACTACTAGATAAAAGAGATGCTTTAGAAGAGAAATGCGATACACTTCCGCAATGTAAAGAGGATGATGGCTGTGAAACTTGTGCGACGTACAAAAAAATTGATGAAATTGATCAAAAAATTGAGGAACTAGAAGCGAAAATAGATGAACTCATGGGCGAAGAAGAAGAAGAGGAAGACGACGAATAAAAAAGATTAATTAAATTCTTTTCAAAATCGAGTTCCATTCCAATTTTATTTTTTTCTCTATTTTAATTTCCTTTATTTGGTTAGTAACCATTTCATTCAAAAAAATTAATTGTACTCTAACCAGTTTAATAAAGAAAAAGAAAAAGATTTGAGTTTGGTTAATGATATTAACCAGTTTTTTAATTACATTACGGACATTTTATATAATGTCCGTAGTGCCATACTCATAATATAATTTTGAATTTGGCGTGAGCCTCCTACGATCTCTTGTATTCTAGAGATGTTTAAATAATCATGCATAAGTGTATTGTCGCAAAGACCAGCACCACCCATATTATTTGCACATTCATAACATACATCTTTAGCTAACCATGCAGCACGATATTTAAGTTGACTAGCTCCCGCTACTAACGCTTGGGAGATATTTTTAGGAAGTTTACCACCAAATTTCTCCATTTTTTCATCAAAGGCTTCACAAAATTTCAATAGTCCAAGAGTCAATGCGGTTGTTTTTGCCCAGAGATCAGTTAACAGAAATCCAACCCCTTGGAAAAGTAAGATAATTTGATCAAATTGTTTTCTTAAGTTAGCATAAATTACTGCATGAGCTAAAGCTCCCCAACATTCACTCACACCCATAATTGCGATTGCGATCCTTTCTGGGACTAAACCTTCAAACAGATGGTCACGACCAGTCCCTACAGGCCCCAATATATATTCTTTTGGAACTCTGAGATTTGTAAAGGTTTCTTTACCAAGATAAAGTTTAGGAACCCAGGGTATATATATTCTTTCACATCCCCATCCTTCCCAACTCGTATTAATAAGGAATTGAGCCATGGTATTTCCGTTATTTTGTTCAGCTGTGGCATAAGCAACAGCCCATTTCGATTTAGGAGCATTTGTATTATATATCTTAGTTCCATTGAGTATGAAACTCCCATCTGGTTGTTCATTACAAGTACTTAATTGATGGACGGCATCAGATCCTCTCTCTGGTTCTGTAATAAGAATTGCTCCAGGAGATTTCCCTGTAACCATTTCTTTTAGGGCTTCAAGCCTTACAGGGACATTATCATGGTGTTCATAAACAGGATTAATTGCCAAAACCGTGGCTCCTCCTCCCATAGCAAATTGAGGATCGAACATATCGATGGCTATGTTCCTCATCATATCCATTGCTAGACCATGTTCTTTATAGTTCAAATCTACGACTTCAAATGCATGCTGGCGGGTTATGTAGCCCTGTTCACCAAACGCGGGCACCCATTCGTAAATATCTTCATTAGCACTATGGGTTATATTATTTTTCTTTTCGAAACGCATGCAAAATCGTTCTACCTCTCGTAGAAAGTTGAACTCATCTTGCGATAAAACAGGAGTTAAATTATTATTCAAGAAAGCATAGCGATTTTTAAGACTTAATTTTTCAAGAATTTCATCATTTACCGCTTGAGCATATTCAGTTTTTTCTATTGGCATGTTTTTCACTCATTTTTTTGTATTTTTAATTTTATTGTATAAATTAATATAATATTTTATAGAATTACATATCTCATTAAAACTTAGTTCTCCACATGTGTATCTAATTAGAAGTAATAATTTAATAATATACTATTTTTTCCCCAATCAAGAGTTCTTTTAGACTAAAATTTGCGTAAAATTTAAAAAAAATAAGAAAGATGATGAAAATTTTTAATCTTTTAATCTTTTAACTTAAATCATTTTGAAGAGCTGTCTTAAGGCCATTGACATGATGTATTGCTGAATTTGTCGACTCCCACCAACGATCTCTTCGATTCTGGAGATATTCAAGTAATCGTGCATTAATGTATTATCACCTAATCCCGCACCTCCCATCAAATTGGCCGATTCATAGCACACCTTTCTAGATAGAGATGTACAATGAAATTTAAATTGTGAAGCGGAAGCAACTAATGCACGCGAGATATTAGCTGGTAATTCACCGCCGAATTTTTCCATTTTCTCATCATAAGATTCACAGAATTTGAATATACCCCATGTTAAATTAGTAACTTTTGCCCATAATTCGGCTAAGAGAAATCCTACACCCTGAAATTTCAATATTTCCTGATCGAATTGTTTTCTCATATTTGCATAAATCGCCGCCAGAGATAAAGCTCCCCAACATTCAGCTATAGCCATAGCCGCTATACCAATTCGTTCCGGTACTAAACCTTCAAAAAGATGTTCACGTCCTCTTCCTACTGGACCTAAAATATAGTCTTTTGGAACTCTCAAATTTTCAAAGATTTCATGACCAAGGTGAACTTTTGGAACCCAAGGAATAAAAACTCTTTCACAGTTCCATCCATCCCAGGATGTGTTAATCAAGAATTGCGCCATTTTATTTCCGTTATTCTGCTCAGCTGTCGCATAAGCTACAGCCCACTTAGATTTGGGAGCGTTAGTATTGTAAATTTTTCTTCCATTGAGTAAAAAACTTCCATCTTCTTGCTCAGTGCAAGTTGTTAATTGATGGACGGCATCCGAACCCCGTTCTGGCTCTGTTATACAAATGCAACCTGGACTTACGCCAGTAGCCAAATCTTTTAACGCTTCGAGCCTCACAGGGAGGTTTTCATGATGTGCGTTGATCGGATTAATTGCAAGGACTGTCGCTCCACCCGCCATAGCAAATTGAGGATCAAACATATCCATGGCAAGATTCCTTAAAAAATCTGGTACAGCACCGTATGGGTCTTGATTTAAATCAATACATTCAAAACTATGAGCTCTAGTGATATATCCTTCTGCTCCAAATTCAGGAATCCATGAATAAATATCCTCATCCATTCTGTGAGTAATATTGTTTTTCTTCTCAAATTTTAAACAAAATCGTTGAACCTTTCTGAAGAAAGCAAATTGCTCGGTGGTTAAAATTGGCTGAAGGCAATTATTTACCCAGGCATACCTGTTCTTGAGGCTCAACATCTCAAGAATTTCATCATTTATTGCTTGAGCATAATCAGACTTTTTTAACAATTACTTTACCACTTTATTTTATTTTTTTTAATATCAAATATATTATGATTAAGATTATTTGATACTTTTTTAATTTTTTTACGTAAGTTATTAACAAAAGGAGATTTGGATATTGATCACTACAATTATCATTTTCACAATAATATTTCTGAATTAAAAAATCAAATTGCGTAATCTAGCCGAGAATTTTTTGGAGATTATGAGTGCCGTCTCAAAAGGACAATTATTCTTAAATTGAATTACTGAAATAAAGGAATTGATTCCTACTAAACTTAAAATTCCAAAGCTTTCTAAAGTAATTAATTCATTAATTTTATTATTCCCTATTAAAAAACGTGCTTCAAGGAGTTTAATTATTTCTGATAACACATTAGGATTTAGATATGATACAATAACTCTTCCGGTTTGAGTTAATAATGCAGATGCCATTACAAATGATGAAAAAGTGTGCAATTCATTAATAACATTTAATAAATCTTTTTGAATATCTTCAGAAACTAATTGTTTACTTTTTTCCATGATATCGTCAATATTATTTTCAAATTCAAAAAATTTCGATATTTCACCATCAAATTCAGTTAAAGAAGCTAATTCAAACTTATTTAAAAATTGCATCTTAACTTCTCTTAATTGGTTTCTGAGCTCTACTAAATTATCAGTTCGATCTGCAAATATCGCAAACATTAATTCTTCTGCCTTTATCTTTTCAATCTCAAAGATAAATCTAAATGGACCAACTTCTATTTCAGAAAGCTTTTCTGTTTTAAGAGTTTGCTTCACAAATGAGAAAATAGCGGAAAGAAAACTGCTGGTCAACTTAACATCAAATATATCTTCATAAGATTTATGAAAAATTAATTCGCCCGTAGTCGCTTTCATAATGAAGATATTTTTAATCATTAACTTACAAACCTTTTCAATTATTAAAATGTTCTTTTAAAAACGTCCTAAATTCTTAAGTTTATATCCGATCGTGTAATCGCGTTATTATTATGGACTTTAAAATAACTTAACTCCTGATTGTCATTAAAAAATCTTAAAATTTTTCTTTTCGATATTTGTTTAATAATAGTATTGATATAAAAATCTGTTCTATATTGTATTAGTTCGTATACAAGGAAAAAAAATTACTAAGAAAATTTTTTCTCAAATTCTTGCTATTCACTAGAAAAAACAAGGGACTAAATTATAATAATTTTTACGCTACAATTTTAAATAGTAAATTAGTTAATAATAATTGATACGTTTACTATTGGTATAGCCAGAGAAAATGAGTCTTAGAGAAAACATTATCGAAAAATTATATGAATTGCTTAATTCTTCTGATATTCCAATCGAAATCATTGACAAATCCGAGGATCTGTTGTTAATGATCCATGAAGATGATTTAACCATCGAAAATCTTGCCCATGAACTCACTTCCAAAGATATCAAGAGATTAAAGGAAGAAAAACAAGAAGTTGCAAGATATCATATCTCGGAACAGAGACTCCTCTTATCAATTATTATTAGATTATTAACCACAAATTTAACAATACTTAAATCTAAAGAAGAGCGGTTGGAATTCTATATGAGTTTGCCCTCTATATTTAAATCAGTGTATGAAACACTCTATACGTTTCTTGAAAATAAACTCTAGAATTCTTTCTCCAATTAAATTCCTACTAATCTTCAGACTTTAGTTCATAATACCTATCTTTTACCCTTCCTGCGAATTGAATCATATAGGAAAGTCCTCCAAACTGCGATTCTAAATACTGAATCAGTTCATTGAAGTTCATTCTCCTATGAAGCTGCCCTTTGCCAATTAAAGAAAAAATGCGGAGAATAAAACTATTTCTCATTGTGGTAAACTTAGATGGAAACCGATGGGTCCTCCGATAAAAAATGGCATCTTTTATGTAGTCCAGGATTTCTTTTTCTATGGTGTTTTGCTTAGTCAAGTGTTCAATGGAATTGGTAATGGCCCGAATCGAAGTTAAGCGATAATTTTTATCGAAATAAATGCACAAGTAAAATCCGAACTGAAATACTCCTTTTGTAAATTGCTGCATTGAGGCGTCAATGTCTTTAGTAACCATGGCTTCTTTAAAACTTCTGTCAAGATGATATAAGCTCCTAGCTAAGATGTTATCATAGTCAAATCTAATCTTTGCTATGTCAGGTAATTGATCTCGAATATCTTGTCCATACAAGAGCTTGGAATTTTCTGGACGCTTTAATTCTAAAAGGCTCCATTCATAATTAGAAAACGATTGTGCTTCAAACATGGATTTATTCTGGTATGCTTCAAGGGTATTAAATCCCAACCACACTTCATAGCTATCGATTTCTTTTTTCTCGTATCGAATATGCGTCCAATCTGGCTTAGGGATGGCTTCCAAGGACTTAACGATAACAATAATATCCAAATCGATTTTAATCCAGTCTGAAGGTAGCGAGTCATCAAAATAACTGCCAATGCCAAAAATGGAGATAATATTGTCCGAGAAACGTTGCTGTAAATCGTCTAATACATTCTTTAAAACTGTCTCGCTTATACCACTCAAGATAGATCTAATATAATATTAAAATATAAAAGTAAAAATTTATCGTTTTATTATATAAAAAGTAGATTTAATTAGTTTAGTAAAATCTAAAGGAGTTCCAATAGACCAACATGAATTTTCGTTCAACTTTTTTAATTTTTAAGCTTACTTTATATCATAAAAATCTGGCTGGCAATCATATCTGCCATATGAAGTAAAGTTCCCAGCTTGTTGTTGTTATAGGGTTTATACCTGGACCAACTACCATGATGAAAGATGATTGCCCGGCATATTTCATCATCATAGGGAAGTTTATATCTTCTAAGCACAGCCATCGTACCGTCTACATGATAATCTTGTCCCTCTAATCCATAGTTCAGCACAATTTCATAGTGCGCCGCCTCCAGATCTTTTTTAGAAGTATAAATTTTATTGTCTTTTTCCTTTTTCTTGTAATTATAGTACGCCACTTTTCCAAAATCGTGGTATAGCGAAGTAACTACCGCTTTATTTATGTTCATTTGCTTCTTCATGGTCTTGGTCATGAGATAGACAAAATTTGCTACTAACAATGTGTGATCGAACAGCCCTCCTATATAATACCCGTGGTGCTTATTTAAGGACGCAGGGAGTCTTCTCATCTCATGGATGATTTTTTCAATTTTTGTCCTTATAGAGTCATCTAGGTCAACTAAGCTAAGGAAGAATTCAAATGTTTTACTCCTAAAACTGAGTTTTGAGCCCAATTTTCTGTGGATATAAGGCGAAGAACACGATGGTTTGTAGATATTATCCGGCGATGTAAGTGATCGGGTGATTCCCTGAGAATTGAAAAAAGAATCGATTTGAAGAAAAGTCTGTTTTGCGGTGGTCTTTTGTTTTTCTTCCATGTCTATTGTATCTTAGTTCACTATTATATTATAAAAGACTTAAAAGAAATTCTAAATTATAAATTTCTAATTTTAAAAAAAATTCTAAAATTAGCCTAATGTATTTGCCAATTATCTTGGTCTATTAGCGATAATTGTAAGTATCTCCTGCTATCTTATTTATTTCGATAAATTATAACATAAAAACAGAAGAAGATTAAAAATAAATTAAAAAAAATTTATTTTGATATTTATTAGTTGTTTTAATTTTTCCATCCATTACAAACTCTAACCTATTATATCAAAGTTATTTGAAGTTGAATTTGTATTTGAACCATTGTCTTTAAAGTCTACCTCATTATTTTCCCCAGTATTACCTACAACAGTATTATCATCACAATTTCCCGTAGAAATCAATATCCCGTATCCAATGGCAGTAGTACTAACATGGTCAAAAACACCATTATTACCTATAGTGTTATGAGAGCTGACTGAATTTAATTGAATACCACATGTTATATCACTTATACCACTTATATTTCCTATAATTACATTTCCGGTAACTGTATTATATGAGCTACCCCCCCCTAAATAACAACCATATTGATTTAGCTTGAGTACATTATTAGCAATCGTGCAGTAATATGCAAAACTTAAAGCGAATCCTGCTTGGCATGATTCTATATAATTACATTCAAAAGTATTATGCCAACTAATGCCCGTGCAATATATTCCACGATCAGTACATTCCTTAATTGTGTTACCGTAAATATGTGTATTACTATCGTAAAGTGCAATCCCTTGAAAAAGATGAGAAATGTAGCAATTATACACCCATACGTTCTGAGAATAACTATCAATTCCGATCCCAAGCCGATCCGAATCACCGAAGATATGTAAATTGTTAATGTATACGGGATTATCACTAGGTTCATTTATATATATAATTTGCCTTCCTTGAGATGGAATAGCAGAGGCATTAATTATTAAGTCTTTTAAAATACATGATTTGGCGTCCGAGATGTCAAAAGCAGTTACATCTCCATCACAAGTTATGGTGTGAAAACCTGTTCCTTCAATGATATAACTGCCTCCCCCATTAATTTGTATAGGTGAGGTGACATTAAAATCTCCTATTATTATAATTTTACCATAACCA
>SMTZ1_10003658_pt1 | contig 15461 bp, 14 predicted proteins | sample DeeMarSWOR136_30_FD_25667 | JGI IMG/M metagenome (IMG submission 25667)
CAGAAATCTTCAGGCAGAAATGGAACTGTTTTTTGATGATTTCTTCAGGTTAAGACACCCTTTTGCGCTTGGTGCTGAGAAGAAGTGGCGGCCTTCCGTAGATGTGTACGAGACGAAGGGCGAGCTAGTGCTTATTGCGGAACTGGCGGGGATTAGCAGAGAAGATATCGACATATCTGCTTCCGAAAAAGCGATCTATATCAGCGGAACGAGAAAGGAAGCCGAAGGCCACGAGAAGAAGTACTATCACTCGATGGAGATAAGATTTGGTGCCTTCGAAAGATTGATACCGCTCTCTGCGAGGGTGGACCTTGAGAGAATGGAAATTACTCTGGAAAACGGGCTTCTTACAATCAGGCTTCCGAAGTTACACAAGCCGAAGGAAATCGTGGTCGAGATAGAATAGGTTGAGAAATGGCTGAGGAACTGAAGATACCGGAGGAGCTTCCAATTCTGCCCATTAAGAAGGCAGTCGTCTTCCCATTTATGATCGCGCCTCTTGCGATAACAGACAAGAAACTGGTGCAGCTGATCGACGAGACACTCTCCGGAATGAAGATCATCGGGGCCTTCGCCGAAATTGACGAGAAGGTTGAAGAACCTTTACCTGAAAATCTGTACAGAGTGGGCACTGCCGTCAACATCGTGAAGATGCTCCGGTTCCCAGATGGTTCACTCAGGCTCCTCGTCCAAGGCCTATCAAGAACGAAGATCAAGGAGTTCATCTCGACTCAACCGTACTTGAGGGCGAAAGTTGAGGTCATACAGGAAGAATGGAGTAAGAATGTGGAAACTGAGGCTTTGATGCGAAATGTGGTAGGTTTGCTTCAGAAGATAGTGGCGTCTTCAGCCCATCTCCCTGATGAACTCCAGATGGTCGTGTTGAACATAGATGACCCCGGCAAACTGGCGGATTTCGTCGCATCCAATATTGAACTTGATTTCGACGAATCGCAGGAGCTTCTCGAGACCTTTGACGTGAAGCAGAGGCTGGAAAAACTGATCCCTCTTCTCACGAAGGAGCTCGAGATTCTTGAAGTAGGAGCGAAGATAAGGAGTGAAGTGAAGACGGAGATCGATAAATCTCAAAGGGAATTCTATCTGAGAGAACAGCTGAAAGCAATTCAAAAGGAGTTGGGGGAGAAGGATGAGAGGACCATCGAGATAAACGAATTCAGGGAGAAGCTGAAGAAATCCCGCATGCCGAAAGAGGCTCGAGAGGTGGCGACGAGGGAACTCGATAGACTGGCAAGAATACCAGTCCAGGCAGCCGAATATACCGTCTCACGGACATATTTGGACTGGCTGGTCTCCCTTCCATGGTCACATTCGACCAGGGACAGGCTCGATGTGAAAGAAGCAAGGAAAATACTCGACGAGGACCACTATGATCTGGACGACGTAAAGGAGAGGGTATGTGAGTATCTGGCCGTAAGGAAGCTGAAATCTGATACCAAAGGTCCGATTCTCTGTTTTGTCGGCCCTCCAGGAGTTGGAAAGACATCCTTGGGGCAGTCAATAGCTCGAGCACTGCAGAGAAGGTTCATACGGATGTCGCTCGGAGGGGTCAGAGACGAAGCCGAGATACGAGGACATAGAAGAACGTACGTGGGTGCGCTTCCAGGAAGAATAATTCAGGGCATTAGGAGATCAGGGTCTAACAATCCCGTGTTCATGTTGGACGAGGTGGACAAAATTGGAATTGATTTCAGAGGGGACCCTGCGGCAGCGCTCCTCGAAGTGCTTGATCCCGAGCAAAATCATTCATTCTCTGATCACTACCTGGAAGTACCTTTCGACCTCTCAAAGGTGATGTTCATTACGACTGCGAATGTAGTGGATCCTATACCGCCGGCACTCAAGGATAGGATGGAGACGATTGAATTGCCAGGATACACGGAAGAGGAGAAGTTGAGAATAGCGAATACGCATCTGGTGCCAAGGCAGTTGGAGGCGCATGGACTGAAGCGTGATCAGCTCACATTCACGAGCAAAGCCATTAGGCGGATAATTAGCGACTACACAAGAGAAGCTGGGTTGCGGAATCTCGAAAGGGAAATCGCGACGATATGCAGAAAGGTTGCCAAACAGATTGTCGAAGACGGACGCAAGAGGTTCAGAGTGCGTGACCCCGGTAAGTACCTTGGGCCGAAACGTTACTTCTCTGAAATCGCGGAAAAGAAAGGAGAAGTGGGAGTGGCTGTTGGAGTGGTCTGGACCCCTGCCGGAGGAGAGATACTCTTCGTCGAAGCTTCGAAGATGAAGGGAACCAAGACTCTCAGTCTCACAGGCCAACTCGGAGATGTGATGAAAGAATCTGCCCAAGCAGCACTCTCATATCTGAGGTCTAGAGCCAATGAGTACGGAATAGATGAAGATCTCTTCGCCTCGCACGATATCCACATACATGTTCCTGCGGGCGCGATACCGAAAGACGGTCCCTCTGCTGGAATCGCTATGGCCGTGGCACTTGCCTCAACTCTGTCGGGCAGGGAAGTGGAACCAGGAGTCGCAATGACTGGAGAAATCACTCTGAGAGGAAAGGTGCTGCCTGTTGGAGGCATAAAGGAGAAGGTCCTGGCAGCAAAGAGAGCTGGGATAGAGACGTTTGTCCTTCCGGAAAGGAACCGAATGGACCTTCAGAAGATACCGGATCGGATAAGGAGAAATCTCCGATTCGTGTTCATCGAGACGATTGATGAAGCTCTTGAAGTCACGCTCTCCGATTCCAAGAATCTGAAGAAGAGAAGGAATAATGCGTGATGTACGAAAAAGCTGGAAGATCAAGCCCTTCACAAGGATTAAAGAGAGCGACAAAGTCTACAAGCGCACCAGAGAAAAGGAAGCAGTCAGAGAACAGAAGCACAGGGGTCAGGGGCGGATTCTCGCTCTCGACTTTGGAGAAAAACGTGTGGGTGTCGCCATAAGCGATCCCCTCAGACTTACTGCACAGGGTTTGACGACTCTGGTTGAAAAGACCACTGAGGAAATCCTCTCATTCGTAGGCAATCTGCGGAGAGAGTATACGGTGTTGGAGATTGTGCTCGGTTACCCGCTGTTGATGTCCGGAGAGGAGGGTCCCATGGCAGGCAGAGTGCGTGAGTTTGCCGAGGAGCTTAAGAAGAGGGTATTCATTCCAGTGGTCTTGTGGGACGAAAGGCTCTCTTCCAAAGAGGCAGAGAAGCTTCTCGGAGGAACGAGTCGAGGCAAGAAAGAGGATGTTGATAGAGTTTCAGCATGCCTCATTCTTCAGTCTTACCTTGATAGCGTCGCGGATTGATCTTCCTTCCTCAATCAGTGCATGAAGTACCACTATATAGCCGCCTTATTGCTCTTGTCGATGTCCGTGGCACTCGTCGGTATCTACCATCTGTATTTCTCTCCGCCTCTGCTGAGAGAGGGAATTCCGGAAACCGAAGTGCTCATATCTAAGGGGTTGTCCACATTGGAAATAGCCAAGAATCTTAGAGATAGTGGCGTCATCGACAGCCCGACTCTCTTTGTGCTGTTTGCGAAGCTTCTGGGTCTTGAGAGAGAACTCAAAGCGGGCAGGTACAGGTTGAAGAAGGATATTTCTGAGTTGGACTGCGTCAAGATTGTGTCAAAGGGAGTGATGACCTCGGTCACTGTGACAATCCCTGAGGGGCTCACCGTCAATGCGACGGCGAGACTTCTAGGAGAGAAGTTGGACGTAGAGCCTGAAAGATTCGTGTCGCTCTGCGCTGATAAGGAATTCATACGAGAGCTCGGGTTGGATGGCCGTAGCCTGGAGGGCCGTCTATTCCCGGACACATATGGATTCAGCTGGAATACGGATGCAAAGGAGATCATACGGCTCATGGTGCAGAGATTTGAAGCTGTCTTTGCTGAAGAGTGGATGAATAGGGAAGTGAACGACCTCTCGCCAGACGAAATTCTGATTCTGGCTTCCATCATTGAAGGAGAGGCTGTCAGGGATGACGAAAGTCCGCTCATCTCCGCCGTATTCCACAACCGATTGAGAAGAAACAGACCTCTACAGGCAGACCCTACGATTCAGTACATTCTCAAAGAGCACAAACCGAGAATCCTCTACAAGCATCTTAAGATTGACTCTCCTTACAACACCTATCTTTATACAGGACTCCCACCACGTCCAATCTGTTCGCCAGGAAGAGCATCGATAAGAGCAGCTCTCAACCCCGCTCACGTGGACTATCTCTACTTCGTGGCGAAGGGAGACGGAGGACATATATTCTCGAGGACTTTGCAAGAACACAATCTTGCGAAGAGAAGTGTGAGAGCTAACCAATAAGATAGGCCTATTCCCAAACGCCGGGGATGGGGTGGTTGCAGGACGTGCACCTACCGTGATTCAGATTACATTCGTACACCAAGAACCCGGTTCTTCCCACCGCTAAGCTTCCACAGGAGGGGCAGTAGGTGTTTTCTCCGGAATGACCTGGGACATTTCCTATGTACACATATCGAAGACCTGTTTCCAGGGCGACATCCCTCGCGCTCTCCAGCGTCTCAACTGGAGTCAGATGGAGATTCCTCAGTTTATACATCGGGTAGAACCTGGAGAAGTGGAGCGGAATCCCTTCTCCAAGCTCGTTCCTTATCCATGTACACATCTCCCTGATGAGCTGCATATCATCATTCTTCTTCGGTATCAGTAAGTTTGTGATTTCGAGATGTACGCCTCTTTCCCGATATATCTTGAGAGAGCGAAGAACGTCTTTCAAGGTCGCTGCGCACATCGAATTGTAGAAATCCTCCGTGAATCCTTTCAAATCGACGTTTGCCGCGTCCGTATAGTCACACAATTCCTCGAGGGGCTCCGGGTTTATAAACCCATTCGTCACGAGCACATTCCTTATTCCCTTCTTTCTGGCCAGTTTGGAGGTTTCGAGCACATATTCATAGAAGACCATTGGTTCAGTGTAGGTATAGGCAATGCTTGCGCATTCTTCCTTCTCTGCCAACTCGGCCACTGAACGTGGAGGCAAATCGTAATTGTACGTGTCCTCCGGGGTCACCTGAGAGATATGCCAGTTCTGACAGTACTTGCATTCGATGTTGCATCCCGCCGTGGCCAGTGAGAGTGCACCGGTTGATGGCAGAAAGTGGAAGAGAGGTTTCTTCTCGATCGGGTCGATATGCACCGCACAAGGATTCCCGAACACAAGCGTGTAGTATATGCCATCTACGTTTTCCCTGACTTCACAGTAGCCCCTTCCGTGGTTTCCAACCCAGCAGCTCTTGGGGCAGAGGGTACATCTCACAGCCTTTCTATCTAGTGCTTCGTAGTACATTGCCTCTCTTCTTTGGACAAGCCCCTTTTCGGCGGTGAACTCGTGCTCAGCAGCGAACAGGTCGGCAAGGGAGAGTGAAGAGAGAAAACCCAGTCCGTACTTGAACATCTCTCTTCTTGTGAGCTTCTCCATGCTATATCAAGTATCTAATGTGCAGCTCTCCTGGAGAAGGATTTGCCTCAAGAGAGGAGTACGAATCCTCCTTTTTCCTCTTGTACAGCACGTCCATTACACCATCCCCTCTGGCATATCTCGCACAGAGATCTGCCGCAACGGCAATATCTTGAGGTTGCCCAGACCGGAGCACGGCCACAGGGCCCCCTCCATCTCTCACCCTGAATATGTAGTCTCCGGGAAGCGCATTCTGAAGTAGCCCTCCATTGTCTGCATGGTTTCTTCCAACGATTACCTTTCCACCGCTTGGTAATCTAAAATGCCGTCCATAGAGGAGTAATCTCACATTCCCTGCAGTGAGTTCACCGTGTTCCATCAAGTCCCTCACCCTTCTGGAAAAACTCGGATCCGTCAGCACACACCCACCTGCAGGGGTGGGGACATCGTCAATGCCATATCTGCGTGCGAGTTCAAGCTGGGCTTTCCTTCCTCGACCGCTTAGACCGAGCAAGAGCCCTCTACTCACAATCCCCTCTCTTTCTGGGGTCGATGGAAGCAAGAGCTTGGCAGTAAGGGGTCTCAATATGAGACCATTCAGTTCCGCACGCTTCTCAATCATTCTCATTGTATTCCTGTTTTGGGTCATTGGACGTTCGCCAACAACTTCTCCCGTGATGATGAATGTTGCTCCGATTTCACCCATATATTCTTTCGCAAGCCTGAGCATCATTATTCTACAGTCTATACACGGATTGAGATTTGAACCGTAGCCATGAACAGGTTCCCGGACTATGTCGATGAATTCGTCTCCTATTCTCACGAATTTCGTTGGAATTCCAAGGAGATCTGCTGCCTTGCGTGGCCAATACAAGTCCTTCATGAAGGGAGTGGAGAAATGTATGCCTTCTATGATTACGTGCTGCTCCTGAAGAAGTCTGCACGCCAGTATGCTATCGAGCCCCCCGGAAAGCATCAGTAACGCCCTATCATTGACCAGCATGACACCCGAGAATACTTGCCCGAAGCCGATTTGTCAATAGCCCGAGTAGACGGTTTACGTAATCAACTAGAACATATAGACTTACAAATAAATTATGGTGAGCATTGACACGTGTTGGCGTCGTGTCATAAGATGGCCTGTGCCTTCCGTCGCAAGAAAACATCAACTCACCAATTCTCTCTTATATCACATCTTCAATCGAGGGAGCGCCAGGAGCGCCGTCTTTCACAATGGCGAAGACTACACACAATTCACGAAGATCCTATCACGATACGCTAAAGAGAGAAAACTCCGCATTTATCATTGGGTGCTGATGCCCAACCATTACCACGTACTGCTAGAACTCGATCATCCGGAGGCACTCTCTTCCATCATGGCAGGGATAGACAGATCATACGTACATTACCATCACAAAGCCCACAGCTCCGTGGGGCATCTGTGGCAGGGCAGATTCAAATCCCAGGCAATAGAAAAGGATAGGTATCTTCTGAACTGTGGCCGATATATCGAGAGAAATCCTGTGAAGGCAGGTATGGTGGATTACGCCGAAGACTACCCTTATAGCAGCGCGGCCTACTACGTCTCTGGCAGGGAAGACGAACTAACACAGGAAGATCCACTCTTCAGTTCATTTGGAAATCAACTGAATCAGCGGCGAGAAAGATATAGAGAATTCATAAGAGCCTATGATCAAGAAGAAGAGCTGCTGTTCGAAGGCTTGGAGTTTCCCAGAGGTTCGAAGGAGTTCGTCAATCGACTCATCAGGAAGAAGGGTTTATATCTTCCGAGACAGACGGGCCGGCCAAAGGCATAATTAATCTGTAACTCGTTGTCGTAGTAAGACTTACGTAAACCGTCTACTCACCTCATTATTGACAGGGGTTTCTGCGGTTTCATAAGATGGAAGGAGGATGCCTCCGGAGCCCTATAGAACGAGAGTCATAGAGAGCATCAGACTTCCCTCTCTCAAAGAGAGAGAGCAGGCGATTGAAACGGCATTCTTCAACCCACACCTGCTTCCGGCCGACGACGTCTACATTGACCTGCTCTCGGACAGCGGTACTTCAGCGCTATCAGCCGCACAACTTGCGGCATTGGTGGCTGAGGATGAATCGTTTGCATTCCAGAAGAGTTATTCGGAGTTCGTCGAGACTGTCCGTTCGCTATTCGGCTTCAAATACGTATTCCCTGTTCATCAGGGGAGAGCAGGTGAACACATCCTGTGCAACCTGTTTGTGGAGAAAGGTTGCTCCGTTCCCAGCAACACTCACTACGCCACCACAAGAGCAAACGTCCAGTATTTTGGAGGCGTTCCAGCAGACCTCGTGATTCAAGAAGCGTATGACCCTCAGATTGACCACCCCTTCAAGGGGAATGTCGATCTCGCCAGAGTGCGCGAGCTCATACGACAGCGCAGAGTGCCGATTGGGTTTCTCACGATAACGAACAACAGCCTTGGCAGCCAACCGGTCAGCCTCGAAAACATCCGTGCATACAGAGAACTGATGGACAGAATTCCAGTGTATCTAGATGCGTGTAGATTTGCAGAGAATGCATGGCTTATCAAACAGAGAGACGCTCAGTACGGCGACTGGTCGATACGGGACATCATCAAGAAGACATTCTCTGAGATCGACGGGTGCATCGTCTCAGGAAAGAAGGATGGACTTTCCCACATCGGTGGATTCATCGCGACGAACGATGAGAAGATAGCTCGGAAGATAGAAGACCTGGTGCTTCTCATCGAAGGGTTCCACACTCATGGAGGACTTGCCGGCAGAGACCTCAAAGTACTCTCAATTGGACTTCAGGAAGTGGTGGAAGAAAGCTGCCTCTCTTCACGGGTGGGACAGGTTTCGTATCTCTTCGAAAGATTGAAGAAGAAAGGCATCCCACTCTATTGCCCACCTGGTGGAAATGCAGTCTTCATCGACGCGGAGACATTTCTTCCTCATATCCCCTCAGAGAATTTCCCAGGGTTTGCGCTTGCGTCGGAGATCTACACAGCCGGTGGCGTAAGGACTGCGACTACAGGACTGCCAGGAGATCAGGCCCCTCAATTCGTGCGGATTTCTATTCCACGAAGGGTATACTCAAGTTCGCATCTTGACTGGGTGATTGGCGTTGTCCATGAGGTACACGACAAGAGAGAGAAGGTGCGGGGTCTCAGACTTCTGTGGAAGCCGGCGCACCTTGCCCACTATGTTGCACGGTTCGCACGTGCGTAAGCATACGCTCCTCGCGGTGGACATTGGAAACACCATTGTGAATCTCGGGGTATTCGACAATGAAAGACTGAGAAGAGTGAAACGAATTGTCACAGAGGAGATGGTGGCGGAAAAGGACATCGGAGACTTCCGTGAACAGATTCAGGCCGTGGCCATAAGCTCAGTAGTACCTGCGCTCACTCCACTCTTTGAAAGACTGGCTATCGAGCATAACATGAAGTTGCTTGTCGTCGACCATCACCTTGATCTCGGAATCAAACTTGGTGTTGAAGAACCTTCTCAGGTTGGAGCTGACAGAATCTGCAACGCGGTAGCTGCGCACTACATGTATGGATCACCCGCAATTGTAATAGATTTCGGAACAGCAATAACTTTCGATGTCTTGGGTGTAGGAGGAGTGTATATGGGAGGGAACATTCTACCAGGAGCATTACTTGGCGCTCGCGCGCTTGCTCGAATGACTGCCAAACTCCCCTTGATCGATCTCCGGAAACCCGAGAACCTGATTGGGAAGAACACTGAGGAGGCCATGCGAGCTGGGATTTTCTACGGCGTAATAGGTGGAGTGACATTCATCTACGAGAGAATCCGTGAGGAGTTGGGGGATGCACAACTCATCCTTACTGGTGGAGGCCTTGAATTGTTTCAGGAAGATCTGGATATCGGTGGTGTGTACAATCCACATCTCACTTTAGAAGGCCTGAGGATGATCTATGAGAGGAATGAAGGTTAGAAGCAATTCAGCCGAGGAGACGAGGAGATTTGGAGAATGGCTTTCGCAATTCCTCGAGCCAAGGGATGTGGTGGGTCTTGCTGGCGAACTTGGTGCCGGTAAGACGATGCTTGTTCAAGGAATTGGAAGAGGACTCGGGGTCTCAGAGCAGGTCAAGAGTCCAAGTTTCACTATCGTCAACGAATACAGCGGCTCTCTCCCTCTCTATCACGTCGACCTGTATAGGGTGAACAGCGAAGACTTCTTCAAACTTGGTCTAGAGGAGTATCTGTACGGAGATGGAGTGGTGGCAATAGAATGGGCGGACAAGATTCAGGGATTCTTCCCAGGAGATGGGATATATATCATATTGAAGAGATTGGACGGTCAGCTGCGGGAATTGGACTTAACCACTGAAAAGAACATCGATGTTGGTTCTTGGTCTTGAGAATAGCGGAGCCCTCTGTTCGTGCGCTCTTGCCCAGGATGACACAGTTCTCGCCGAGAGCACGATTGGACGCCCTGAGCACTCGAGGTTTCTACCCGGCCTGATAGACACCGTTCTCGCCTCGGCTGAGACTAGGTTGGAAGATGTGGACTTGTATGCCATCTCAGTCGGTCCGGGGTCTTTCACGAGCCTGAGAGTTGGCCTCTCCATCTTCAAAGCAATGGCTTTTTCTCGACGAAAGTCCTTGGTGAGTGTACCCACCCTGTTTGCGCTGGCCAGAGAGGTAGACTATTCGGATGGACTCGTCTGCCCAATAATAGATGCAAAGCGAGGAGACGTCTATTATGCACTGTATTGCTTCCGTGGGACTGAATTGGAGGAATTGGATGGGCCGGACGCCATCTCTCTGCAGACACTCGTGGAAAAGATAGACAGAGTCACGGTCTTTCTCGGAAGTGGTGTTGCGCCTGGCCGGGATGTCCTCAGGCAGCTGGGCGACAAAGCGGTGTGCCTTGGAATCCTCTCTCCCCGAGTCTCAACAATATGCAGATTGGGGAGAACGAAGTTCGAGAAGGGTGGGGGAGAGGATATCTTTGCTTTGGAACCCATATATATGAGACCCTCGTATGCAGACCCGGCTGGAAAGCTGAGCATCGAGCCAATGAAATTGGAGCAACTCGATGAGGTCGACAGTATTGAGACTGAATCGTTTCGTTATCCGTGGTCGAAAAACGCCTTCGCTTGGGAGATTAACTCTCAGACGGCACTTTCAAGGGTTGCTATGATTGACAAGAAAGTGGCTGGCTATCTTGTACTCTGGACAGCCTACGATGAAATGCACTTGGGGAACATCGCAGTGGCCAAGAGGTGGAGAAGGAGGGGAGTGGCAGAGAAGATGATGAGATGGCTGCTTCGGGAGGCGAAGAGGAGGAACGTGGCCCGGTTGACTCTCGAGGTGAGAACCTGCAACTATCCTGCAATTGCTCTCTACAAGAAATTCGGCTTCAGGGAAGTTGCGGTGAGAAAGCAATACTACCCGGAGGGAACGGACGCCTATCTTATGTCACTGGAGCTCTCAGAGCAGTAGGTCTAGGTCGGCGCTGCCGATCACCGCACTATGGCTCGCGAGCTTCCGCAGTTGCCAGCTGTTGGACTATCTTGCAACAGCACTCTCCAACGTGATCTTTAGATAGAGCGGGTTGACATCATTTATCAACCTGCCCTCCATTGCCAGAGAAACTTTCCTGCTCTCTTCAGAAACTACTATGCAGATAGCGTCTGTCTCTTCCGTTATTCCCACGGCTGCCCTGTGTCTCATGCCTAATTCTGGAGGAATCTCGGGATTCTTGCTTATAGGAAGTATGGACCCTGCAGAGACAATCTTGTTCCCGCGTATGATGATTGCACCATCATGCAGAGCCGAATCTGGAGTGAAGATGGTACTTATGAGGTCTGTGGTGATTTTCGCATCCAGCCTCGTTCCCGTCTCGATATATTCCTTGAGCCCCGTTTCGCGCTCCAAACAGAGAAGGCCGCCCAAGCCTCTGTCCGCAAGCCTCGCTGCGCTCTTCACAATCTCGTCTATCGGGCTCACTTTTTCATACTTCGTGAGTAACCTTACAAGCCGATTCGTTCCAAGGCTGAGAAGTATCTTCCTGATTTCTGGCTGGAATATTATGACAAATGCGACCAGCCAAATGGTCTTGATGCTTGAGGCCAGCCACTTCAGAGCCTCCAGTCCCAACCAGCTTGCAATCACCGAAGTGAGTAGAATGAAGAGCAGTCCTACGAGCATCGGTGTTGCTCTTGTTCCTCTTACGAGCTTCACAAGGTAGTAGAGAATCAAGGTAACGAGTACGATATCTACGATATCAACGAATCTTATTTCCAGAAAAGTCACGGTTATTTGAGTGAATCTACCATTCTGGCGACCCTTACAGCTGGCCTCACATCGTGAACCCTTATTATGTGAGCTCCATTCATTATGGCGACTGCAATCGACGCGAGCGTCCCTTCAAATCTTTCTTCTACGGGCAGGTCGAGCACCTGACCGATGAATGATTTCCTTGAGACGCCTACCAGAATTGGCCTCCCCAAGCTGCGGAACTCACCGAGCCTCTTCAATATCGTCAGATTATGATGGAGTTTCTTGCCAAAACCGATGCCAGGATCGACGACCACTTTCTCGATACCTTTGGACAGGCAGTGGAGCAGTCTGTCTCTGAGATATGTGATAATCTCACCCATGAGGTCTGAGTAGGACGGATTCCGCTGCATATCCTTTGGTTTTCCTTTCATATGCATAATTACGACAGGCGCACCATGTTCTGCGACAACATCGCTCATCCTGGAGTCAAACGAAAGACCCGAGACATCGTTGACAAACGATGCTCCCGCTTCGAGCGCTTCTCTCGCAACGGTCGATTTACAGGTATCTATAGATACGGGTACTTCGATATGGGAGGCAACCGATTCGATGACAGGAATTACTCTCCTGATTTCTTCACCCTCAGGTGTTGGATCGGAACCTGGTCTCGTCGATTCACCTCCAATGTCTATGATATCAGCGCCTTCTTCCACGAGCTCGAATACTCGTTCTATCGCCCTATTCTTATCGAGATAGAGTCCGCCGTCTGAGAACGAATCTGGAGTGCAGTTTACCACACCCATCAGGTGCGTTCTCTCAGAGAGTTGCAGGCTGAAGTTATTGAAGGAAAGGTTGAAGGCTTCTGGATCGAAGCGGCGGACCAGCATCTCTGAAATGTCTCTCTTCACCTCTTTGAGACCGAACTCTTCTGTAGGATACTCCTCCAACTTTCCTACCAGTTCTCCTATTTGAGCCACAGTACCGATGAGAATGAGATCGGATCGTTCACATCCGGAGGTGAGAACTTCCTTCGCTACTGCGGCATCACCTCCCAGAGAAAGCATGAGCTGCTTCAATATGTTGCATGCAGGTGTTCGAACGCTCTCGACCTTCAACGTAAGTCCGATGCACTTGGGTGCAAGGATAGAAAAGCATCTTTCATCAGCCCCGATGCTTCTTAAAGCTTCCACGGCATCCTCAAGTTTGGCAATTTCGAGGATTCTTCCTCCCATTACCTGCCTTTGATGAGTGAGAAGGCCTCTCCACGGGTTGCCTGTTTTCTCATAATTCCCCTCATTGCAGATGTCACCGTGAGAGAACCAGGTTTTTTCACGCCCCTCATCGTCATGCAGAGATGTTCAGCTTCTATTACTACCAACACTCCGAGAGGATTGAGAGTCTGCACGAGCAGATCAGCTATGTCGGTTGTGAGTCTCTCCTGCACCTGAGGTCTTTTCGCGAGGATCTCGATTGCTTTCACGAAAGAGGAAAACCCGGCTATTCTGTTGTCCTTTGGGACATATGCTATATGCGCCTTGCCAAAGAACGGAAGAAGATGATGTTCGCAGATCGAATAGAAAGGAATGTCTTTGATGAGAATCATCTCATCTTCGTTTTTCGTTGTGAACAATTTCAATTCCCGCTTGGGGTCGCGGCCCACGCCACTGAATAATTCTTGACACATCCTGGCTATTCTTTTGGGAGTGTCTCTCAGACCGGGTCGGTTCGGATCTTCGCCGATGGCCTCGAGAAAATCAGCTGCTACTCTTACTATCTTTTCTTTCTCCACGGGAGCGGGAAGTCTTTCCTATGATCTCCTCTATTTCGGATCCGTCCAGTATTTCCTTCTCGAGAAGTGCATCCGCAATTTTGTGAAGCTTGTCAACATGGGTGCGTACTATATCTTCGGCCTTTGCATGAGCTTCTTCCACTATTCTGCGTATTTCGTTGTCGATCAACTTGGCAGTTGACTCTGAATAATCCTTGTGTCTGGCAATCTCTCTTCCCAAGAAAACTTCTTCATCCATTTTGCCGAACGTAAGTGGCCCCAGGTTCTCACTCATTCCCCATTCACAGACCATCTTCCGCGCGACCTGGGTGGCTTTATCAATATCATCAGCAGCCCCCGTCGTCAATTCATTCAAGACAATCTTTTCTGCGGCTCGCCCACCAAGAAGGAAAGCGAGCTGATTCATCCAGTACTTTCTGGAGAAGTTATGCTTTTCGTCCAGAGGCAGTTGCTGAGTTACCCCAAGTGCTCTTCCCCTCGGGATTATCGTCACCTTGTGGATTGGATCCATACCCTCTATCATCTTCGAGACCAGTGCATGTCCCGATTCATGGTATGCTGCATTTCGCTTCTCTGCAGGTGAAATGAGAAGACTTCTCCTTTCCATTCCCATCAGTATTTTGTCCTTGGCTTCCTCGAAATCTTTCATACTTACCTTGCTCCTGCTGTATCTTGCTGCAAGAAGAGCTGCTTCGTTGACGAGATTTGCGATATCGGCTCCCGAGAAGCCTGGGCTTCCACGGGCCAAAACCTCGAGGCTCACATCATCAGCGAGAGGGATCTTCCGGGTGTGGACTTTCAGAATTCCTTCTCTACCCTTTATGTCCGGTCGGTCGATTATGACATGCCGGTCAAACCTTCCTGGACGCAAGAGCGCAGGATCGAGCACGTCCGGTCTATTCGTCGCCGCAAGCACTATCAGTCCTTCGTTGGACTCGAATCCATCCATCTCGACGAGGAGTTGGTTCAACGTTTGCTCACGTTCGTCGTGACCTCCTCCCAATCCGGCACCTCTCAATCTTCCCACTGCATCCATCTCATCAATGAATATTATGCAGGGAGTGTTCTTCTTTCCCTGCTCGAACAGATCCCTCACCCTCGATGCACCGACCCCAACGAACATTTCGACGAAATCGGAACCAGATATTGAGAAGAATGGAACACCTGCCTCACCCGCTACTGCCCTGGCAAGAAGAGTCTTTCCCGTGCCCGGGGCGCCAAGGAGCAAGACTCCCTTTGGAATTCTACCTCCCAGTCGAACGAATTTCCGAGGATCCCTCAAGAATTCGATTATTTCAGTGAGTTCCTGCTTCGCTTCATCCACGCCGGCGACATCGTTGAATGTAGTCTTTGGCCTGTCTCCAGCCAATATTTTCGCCTTGCTCTTGCCGAAGGTGAATGCACGAGACGGACCGGCCTGGAGCCTCGCCATGAAGAAGAACCAGAGACCGAAGATGAGTACGAAAGGCAGATAAGGAGCTATACTTCCCCACCAGGAGAATGCTGGCTTGGCCTTCAATTCTACGCCATGTTCAAGTAGGCGGGCTACGAGCTCTTGGTCCTCAAATGGGATATAGGTCCTGAAATTGGTGAAATCCACTGGTGTATCTTTCCCTGGTGGATAGAACTGAGATTGTTCTCTGAGTATTCCTCGTATCTCTTTTTCCACCATCACCACCGACTTCACGTTTCTCCTCTGGAGCTCTCCGCTGAAATTTGAGTAGGGCAGTTCGACGCCCCTGTCTCTTCTGGAAGTGATGAAGTGCATGACGAAGAGCAGCAGAAGAAGCAAGGCGAACCAGATCGTGATACTCTTGAACTTCCTCACCTTCTCCTTTTTTGCCATCTCCTCTTTCTTGGGCATGGTTTATGATATCAAACCTTGGTGCGGTTGTCAACTGAGCTGGTGACGGGGTAGCGTATAATCGATTGTGTAAAATTGACGGAAAAAGGGAGAGGGTGTATCCTTCCAAAAATAGCTCCACAATTAACTAAGAAAGGAGGGA
>SMTZ1_10003660_pt1 | contig 15458 bp, 17 predicted proteins | sample DeeMarSWOR136_30_FD_25667 | JGI IMG/M metagenome (IMG submission 25667)
CAATAACGGCGAGAACCTCGTTTTTAATGAAATATGGTGCGGTTGTTTTTAATCCAGGTGTTTTATCTAAACCTCCCCCACCAGTTAAATTTAAATTTATTACACTGGCAGATCGTTCAAAATTAGTTTTTACGCTAAGATATTGACCATAATAAATGTTTAGCTCGTTAAATTGAATATCTTCAATATTAAGTCCGGAGGGGCCATCGGTAATAGATAAAAAATATATCCTTTCTCTAACGTTATTCATCCACACAAGGCGATCAATTGCCCAGAAATCGTAGCAAACATCTTTAAACTCGACAGTGAAGTCAGCTGTGAAATTTAGAGCAATTTCAATTTGATTCGCGGGACATGTACCATTAAACCAGTTTTTCGAGTTTTTGTGATTATTAACAGTCTGCGCTAGATCGCCTATTGAGTATGAAAAACTACGAAGCTTCTCGCTGTCTTGGATTGAAAATTGGTATGTCAAATTGAGATCATCCGCCAATTCTATGATCTGTGTTGAAATATTGATTGCATAAGAAGATAGAGAAAAACCAAAATTATATCTAACAGACAGGGATTGACTTATTTTGGTCATGTATAAATCTTGAAATGGAAATTGAGATATCTCCCAATCTTCTACATTGATAATATAATCGTAAATAAAGGAAAAATGAAGGGTTCCATTCTTATTTGAGTGGTGTTCTCGGTAATTATAGACAACCGCACTTTCTGAATCAATAGTATAGTTGTCTTCTGGTAATTCTGTACCGTTTAAATACACTTTAATCAAGTCTGCGGGATATAAATTAGTTTTGTACAGAATTCTACCTTGGGCGCTCTCGTTATAATCAAAGTAAATTGAACAGTTAAGTCTAACTTCTATAGTTTCGCTTCTCTCTCGTGGATCGATAATATTATATTTCGCGGGTTCTATAGTATCGACTAAAACAAGTTCGAAATTATGTGGATACAAATGCTCGTATACAATATCACTTAAAATATCGTCGTATCCGGTCCGATAAAGAATTCCTCTCTCCGTAGTATCCATATCGAGAATGGAAATATTTCCCAAACCGTAAATTTGTTCGTTTATCACGGGTTCATACTCAAACGCTTGGATTTCAGGTTTTGTAAGTGAAAATTGTGTCGTATTTAAATCATTATCACTAGTATTTATAGCCCCATCATGAGTGAAAAACAAAAAGAGAACTAACGCAATTAAGGATATTGCAATAATCGAATAGTTCTTATGTTTCAATCTCAAGAACATGATACTTTCTATAGAAAAATTTTTAGCTTAATAAAGAGGTATATTTTTTTAATTTTATCAGTTTTATGATTTTTTAAACTCAAAGAGAGCTGTCTTAAGTAACGGTTAAAAAAATTATGTAAATATTTTTAATTTGTTCAATGTAAAGATTATTATTGAATGATAGAAGTAAAAGTAAAAAAGGATAGAAAAGCTTTTTTATCCCAATTGGACAACGCGATAGATCATTTTATTGATAAATCTTACGAACATGTAATATCGATTTCCCATAATGACGCAGATGGATTTAGTTGCTCAGCAATAATCCAGAATTTGCTGTATAAAATGCAGATCCCCGTTGAATACCACATTTTTAATTTAGCAACTTCGTGGAAACAATACCTAAAAAACTTTTTTTCAAAATTGGGTAAAAAAAAAATTGCATTTGTATTAACTGATATAGGCTCAAATGTTTCTGAATTGTCTCAAATAGCAGAAAAGAGAAAAGAAGATTTTTACATTTTGGATCACCACGAGATAAATCAAAATATTGAGGATTTAGAGCCCCCTGAAAATTTGTTTTTACTCAATCCAACAGTATATGGATTTGACGGATTAGATGATATTGCTGGCGCAACTTTAACGTACATGTTTTCAAAACAAATAAAACCTTCAATTACTAAATTAGGATGGCTGGCAATTCTTGGTATTGCGGGAGATTCTTTAAAGTCAATGGATAAACTAAAATCGTTTAACCTTGAAGTATATGAAGAAATATTAAGCGAGGAAATTATTGAAGAAAACGATGGCGTAACTCTATTTGGGGGCATGCACGAAAAAATAAAAGAAGGATTGAGGAGTAGCATTCTGCCTTTCATTAAAGAGCTTGAAGGTGAGCTACAAAAATCGAAAATATTACTTAGGAAACTAAAAATTAACGAAAACACCCCAGTTGTGAACCTTAAACCAGACGAGATTGAGAAATTACAAGGTGCTACTAAAGAAGATATTATTGGTAAGTCCGCAATATTACCTATGAAAAACGGTCTTCTAAGATTCGCGTTTGAGCATGCTATACTATTAAACATTTTAGGATTTAATAATATTAATATGGCATTTAACATGGTGTTAAGCCCAAACATCACTCTTTACGCGAAAAAAATGTATTACGATTACATTAAGAATTTAGTTAAAAATCTAAACACCATTTCAAAAATTCAGAAACAAGTCTCAGAAAGAGCAATTATTATAGACGCGAGTGGAAAAATTTCGCCGAGTAATTGGTCGGATTTAGCAAGTTTCGCGACTGTAAACGAGATTTTAGATCCGGAAAAGATACTTTTTCTTGGAGGAGAGGAGCAACGCTATCATATGATGAAATTGAGCGTGAGATGTACTAAAAGATATATTGAAAATCATCCAGGGAAGGGGGCAAATTACATTATAGAAAATATTAAACGGGAGCTGGGAGGAATCGGTGGAGGGCATAAACTCGCGGGAGGATTTAAAATTTCACAAAATTCCTTCAACATTCTAAGAGAGAATATCGATAACTACATCGATTAATTAATTAGAACTTAATCTCAATGCCAATCATAAAAAAAATTACTGATAATATATTTAATATCTCCTTAACTGTAAAGCCGGGCAGTAAACAACGGAAAATATTTCAAGATAATGAAAAATTAATTGTCTCGCTTAAATCCCAACCGACAAAAAATAAAGCAAATAAGGAGCTTATCAATCTTATTAAAAAAACTCTAGATGTTCCCAATCTCGATATCTCAATCTTGTCTGGGAGTAAAAAGAAAGAGAAAACGATTCAATTAATCTTTAAAGAGAAAACTGATACTCTTAATCTCATATTAGAAAGATTATTTAAGCCTTAAACATAAAATTGATATAATAAAAAATAGAGGTAAGAGATCTAAAATGTCAAAACTGGTCTTAGTTGATGGCGCTAAAGGGCACACTGGTTCATTTCTTATAAAGGAGATCTTGGAATCCAAACCAAATTGGCAAATTATCGCCACCGATTTACCTATAGATTCAAGAAAAAAACTAATGAAAAAAGAAACAATATTTAGTAGCGAGTTAAAACAAATGGACGAATTCTTGATTGACCCAAGAGTGGAATTTCTTCCAACAGATTTAACAAAACCCGAAACTTTAGAAGCCTTATTTCAAGGGAGGAAATACGATTTCATATTTCACCCAGCAAGCTTGTACGATTATTTTGCATTACTCGATATTCTCAGAGAAATCAATGTTGAAGGGATAAGAAATCTGTTAGAATTAATAATTAAAACTCAAGACCTTAAGAAATTAGTTTTTGTTCATTGGAGCACTTGTGGAGTTTATGGAGAACCCAAATACGAGAAAGATTTGCGAGGATATCCAATACCGGCAGATGAAAGAGCCCCCTACGATCCTCCGAATTATTATAGTATCAGTAAAATGGAACAAGAATTAGTATTAAAAGAATATGTAAAGGAACACGAGCTAAAATCTATAATAATTAGACCAGCACCGATAATAGGTCCCTATCAAACTTATGGAGCTTATCACATCCTTATGATGATAAACAAACTTGGATTTGCTCCTGGATTGCATATTTATCCCAAAAAGAAAAGACTTGCTATGCCCCTTATCCATATCGAGGACTTAGTCCGCGCCGCGGTTTTTCTTGCAGAGGATGAGAGAGCAATCGGAGAAGCTTTTAATTTAGTTATTAATCCTTGCTTACAGGAAGACTTTCTTGAATATCTGGGAACATTATTAAATACAGATTACATAAACATACCAATTTTGTGGCCATTATATAAACTTCTCTCAAAAATTTTATTCTGGATTGCAAACAGAAAAGAGAAGAAGGCCAGAAAATTGGATTCTAGACCGCAAATCGATTTGTCCATGGCTGGCTATATGAATCATCAGTACCATTTCTCAAACGAAAAAATTAAAATGCTTGGTTTTAATTTTAAATTCCCGGATTACGACGATGTAACCAAGGATACAGTTGAGTGGTATCTTGGAAATAATTGGCTGGAGAGTGATTACTAAAATGGGGTTCGTTAGCAGCATAATAGCGCTCTTTATTTTGGGATGGTTAAATTCTTACTTATACAGGAAATATTTAAGAAAAAGGAATAAAGATTGGATTGCTTTTTTAGCCATCATTTCAATAGGAGTATTCTGGATTTTAGATTGCTTAATTTATTTTGATGTGTTAAATATGACTTGGCTTAATTCTCTGCCTTGGATAAATATACCTGCAAGTGGTTCGGGTAGATACTTTCTGTGGAATTCGTTTATGGTAATAGGATTGCACCCTAATATCTCACCTCAAGCGGGTATGGAAATAGTTGAATTGGTTTTATTAATTTCGTATTTTCCTTGGTATGTCGTCGGAAAACTTTTAGGGAAAATCCTACATGGATATAGAACCTACCAACAAGGTTTATACTGGCCGTTTAGACCAACTAAAACGGTTATAAAAAAGAGAGAGAAATAAGACTCAAAGAAATAAGTAATTTTAAAGATTAACTTCCAATCTTTTTCATTTTTCCACATCGTAAACAGACGATAAAATGGGTCATACCTTCGTCTGCTCTCCTCGTTTGTCGGGTTTCTAGCGCTGCCTTATCGTATCCACACTTGGGACATCTAAAATTCTCGATAACGCTTTGCAGATGCTCATCCTTCCATTTTAATATCTCCGTGGTGCTCTTTACTTCGTCCCTAACGCTTCGCTCGATCTTAGTTTTCATTTTGTATTCATCTTCTTTTTTGTCGTCAAAGGATTTTAGATGTCCGCACGAACGACACTTTAATACCTTGTTTCCGCTGTCGTCCTTAGAGGGAAGCATCATACCTCCGCATTTTTCGCAGAATTCGACCATATTCCCACCATTTCTTAGTATCTTAAACCAAATAATAACGCAACAAACAATACTCCCGTGAGCAAATCTGCCGTCGTACCGGGATTGAGTTGACCCTTTTGTAATTGTAAATAGCTATCAAAATTTATAATTGTTTCTTTTCCTTTTTCACTAATTAAACCACCCATTTCTAAAATTTCCTTAGCTCTCAAAGAAACCTCATTTGCCAAACTTTCTCCGGATTTCCTTATTATCAATGTATCGTTATGATTCGCGAGTATTTTTAAAAAAGTATTTACCGAAGCGATGTTTATATCCTTAGACTCATTAAATGAATTAATAAAATATGGATATCCTTCAGCTAATACTATTTGAAAACCAGACGCGTATTCAGAACTAATTAAATCGTATCCTTTCGAGAGAGAAAATATTTTCTTTAAATTTATATTATCCAGTTTTATCTCTTGAAGCGAATTCTCGTCGTTTAAATCGTATTTTTCTATTTTTCCCATACCACCTGGGTTGCAGTGTCGTATTGCTTTGTATAACAAGATTGTATCTTCGGGTGTTGAATCATTTATGATGCGTTCGATATTTTCTTTATATTTATTAAACGACAAAGCTTTTTGCTTTAAACAAATTATAGTACTCGCCGCTAAAGGGGCTAAAATTAATATATGTCCCAATAATACATTTCCACCTTTTTGCCAACTCATCATTCGATTAGCTGCTGCAAGATAAAATTGACCTAAATTAACAAATGAAAAATTAACTACATTGTTTTCGTATTTGTTATCGATGCGAGTACATAGGTCTTTAAAGGAAGGTAAAATTGCGCTTATTCCAGCGAGAAAGTGTTCGAACCGCGTAGATTCAAAATCTACCGCCCTATGAACATTACCCGGTTTTGGCCACGCTGCAATTTCTAGACTACTTGCAAGGTTAATACAAGTTAAAACATCGTCTAAAGAGTGAATTGAAAGTTTGATATTATCTAACGTAGCCATTATAATAATAGTAGAGAACTAAATAATTTAATAGTAAGTAAATTCGACTTTTTTTCTCTCTTTTATTTCAAATCCGTCCTTATCGTCATCGATGTAAGAGATTGGACGGTATTCGTCTTTTAAATGATTTTTATATAAAAATTTACGAATTCTGAGCTTAATGGTTTTCTTTGCCATTGAAGCGGGCGCTGTGATCTCAAGTTCGTTTCCCTCTCTCAGAATTTGAATTCCCGAAAGTTTTTCTTGCAAAAATCGGGTTAAATCCACAACAAGCGAATCGTCCCTAAAGCTCAAATCGTTAACTTTAAGATAAAAGGTCTTTACTTCTAGTTCTTCTGATTTGACACTATTTTTCTCCGATGACATCTCGTATCACAAATTAGTGAATATAGTATCAATTAAATCTTTTATCATTATTATTTACTTATGGGAAACGATAAAGAAGAAAAAAACAAAGATTTTTTACATTCAACTGAAGATCTGTTTCCAGATTACGAGCCAAAATTAACTCCGGATACCGCACTTGATTATATAAGTGGTCGAGAGGAATATCGTGAGAAAACCATCGAGATTATTCGCAATATAAGTGAACCAAAATTAAAAGATTTAAATCAGATTATAGCTCAATTCAACCATTATTTAAAAAAGGCTGAAGAGAAACTAGGACATTACATAGATGGAAATATGATCCTAGGAGCTCCTCCTAAAGAATATATTCCATCTGAAGCCGAGATAGTAGTTTCCGAATTGGGAAAATCGATTCGTAGTATTTTACAAAATAATCCCGTAGAAAATATTCAAAATTATAAAATGAACGAAAACATTAAAAATCAGAAGATAAAATTCAAAGAAATAATCTTTACCCATTGCGATGTAATGGGATCGGGACGCTTTTTTTACGCTGAGAAATTGGAACCCGAAACAGAATTAGATTTATAGTATAATTAATTAGATGAAAATCATGGATTATGTAAATTTAGATTATACACCGACTGATAAAGACTTAAAATTACTTTATTATGTCGAAAAAGCAGAAAATACCCCTTCTATTGCTAAAGCTGCCGAGGAGATTGCCAAAGAAAGCTCAATTGGAACTTGGACGGATATAATTACGATGTCGGAAGATATAGCCAAACGATTAAAACCGAGCGTTTATCATATCAACGAAGAAGAGAACATAATTAAGGTCGCCTACAACGAAGATCTTTTTGAAGCGGGTAATATGTCTCAAATTCTGAGCGCAGTTGCTGGAAACATATATGGGATGAAAGCAATCGATAATTTAAGGCTCATCGATTTAGAATTTCCTAAGAGCATTATTAATGCGTATAAAGGTCCAAAGTATGGAATTGATGGTATTCGAAAATTACTTAAAGTATATGATAGACCGCTAATAGGAACGATTGTTAAACCGAAAGTAGGATTAAACGAGACTCAACACGCAAATGTTTGCGGAGAAGCGTGGGCAGGAGGATTGGATGTGGTAAAAGACGATGAAAATCTAACAAGTATGAAATTTAATAAATTCGAGACGAGAATCGAAGAGACTATCAAAATTAGGAATAGAATTGAAGGAGAAACCGGTGAGAAAAAGATTTATATGCCCAATATTAGTGCGCCCATGAGCGAAATGAAGAAAAGAGCTGATTTCGTTATTAATCATGGCGGAGAGTATGTCATGGTCGATGTCCTTACCTTAGGATTCTCAGCTATACAAGAAATTAGAGACTATCTTGATGATAAAAATGTGGTGATTCACGCTCATAGAGCGATGCACGCTGCAATAACGAGAACTCCAAAACATGGAATGACTATGCTCTCACTCGCAAAAATATACAGGTTGATAGGCATGGACCAATTACACACTGGAACAGTAGTCGGTAAAATGGAAGGAGGAGAAAAAGAAGTTGTAGATTGTAACAAAGTAATCTCAAATAAGATAGTTGATGAAGAAGACTATTATATGCTTCATCAAGATTGGGGAAATATTAATCCTACTTTACCAGTTGCATCAGGAGGTCTATATCCCAATGTCGTCCAGAAATTACTTAATATTCTAGGGACTGATTTAGTAATACAAGCGGGTGGAGGAGTACACGGCCATCCAGACGGCACGAAAGTCGGTGCAACTGCAATGAGACAAGCAGTTCAAGCCTACATGGATGGCGTCGACTTAAACGATTATGCACAATCCCATTCAGAGCTAAAAGAAGCGCTTGATAAATGGCAATATATAAAATATTAATAATTAAGAAACTAAATCAGGGTACAATTTCTGAAACCATAAGTAAGCATGAGCCGATGGAAATATTCCTGCTTCAGTAATTAATCCATCAATGTACCTTCTACTTACTGTTTCAAATGCAGGGTTCACAATTTCTAAATTTTTAGGTGGCTCTTCCCAAATCTCGTTTGTATCTCTCATTTCAATTATTTCTAATATCCCGAAACTCGTTTCTGGATTATATTTTAACAGCGGTGTGGCTACATAAAATGGAACATGATTCTCTCGAGATACCAAGGCCAATAACCTTGAACCAATTTTGTTCAGAACAGTCCCCTCGCTTGTAATACTATCTGCTCCAACCAATATAATGTCAGCTTCAAAGTGATTCACGGCCCATCTCATAGCCGAATCAACGACATGAATAACTTTGATTCCAGCATCTAATAATTCTTTCGCTGTTTTTCTACCTTGCAATTTTGGCTGCGTTTCAGTATTGACAACTCTAAAGTTTTTCCCTTGATTTTTTGCCTCGATTAAAATTGCTGTAACTACCGAACTATGACAATGAGTAAAAACTGTAAAGCCTTCAGGATCATCGTCAGGAAATCGATTTGCTCCAATTTTAGCAATTTTTGCTTTCGAATCCAACAACATTTTATGATACTCGTCCTTAAACTGCTGTACTTTTGAAGGAATTTCTGATATCGCTATTAATTCTAATTCCTTTTCTAATTTTTTCAAAATATAATTAAGACCGTTCTTCATAGCTGGTTCCGTGGGTCTAGTTGCGAATAAAATATCTTTTCCTTTGTGTAATTTTTTTAATATCTTCTTCTTATCGTCTATTTCTAACCTTTGAGCGTAATCCGATAAAAAATCACAAGCAGATAAGCATACATCTGTTGCACCTTGAATTTCTAACGAGCTAATTCTCTCGGCGTCTTTCTTTAATTTGTCCATTTATATCTCCTCAAAACTACTTTTAAATTCAATACAATAACAATAAAATGAGTATTTATATATATCTATTATGAAAAACTCACCATCCCTAAGGCTGGTCGTTTGTCTTTTCTTCTCGCTGCTTTTTTAGCTCGTCCAGATCTAGTTCGATAAAAAATGGTCCGATATGACCGCATTCGTCACAAATGAATTTCCGAGGACCTAACCAACCAGCTATATTTGTCAAATACCGAACTCTATGTGAACGGCATTTGGGACACACTCTCACATTCTTAGGCATTTAATCACTTATTACTGAAGAATAATCGGTTTATTTCTGTAAATATAAGTTCGAAATGAGGGAAAACAAAGTATTGAAAGTTGTGGGGCACGAAATATTGCAAATATAGTGCGGGTTTCCAAAAACTTACATCCTTGGGATCGAGTACATTCTCGTGAAGTTCATCTAAAGTATCCTTATTAATTTCTGCGGAATCTGGATGCAATGTATAATTCAAATCGTTCCCTTGCGCATTAATCATCGCATATTTTACCAAGCTATATGGATATCCTAAAATTTCTGAGCCAAGTTTATCCGCTCGAATCATGTCTTGCGCCATAATTAGTCTGTTAAAAGGGCGAGTACGAAGAAAGTGAGGGCCTAAACCAATCCCAATCTCTTGACAACCCAAGATACAAATATCAGGAGACATTAATCTTGCAGCAGCGGCGACGGCCTTATCAATTCTGTCGTACTTTCTATGAAAAATGCTTTTTTTCCTTTCCCAAATCGCACCGTACATGTTCTTCTGGGTTAATGTTACTCCACACTCCCAGTGATCTTTAGGGGGAGCGAAGCTAATAATTTTTACATTAGGTTTAAACAATACGCTTGATAAAAGTAAGGGGACATCTAATCCTATACATTTAAATTTTATTGGCTCAACCATTGAGAGGTTTACGAATTTCGTGTTATTTCGCCTTAGCATTTCGTCATATTCTCTTCGCTGCAACATCTTATCGTGCATTTGGTGCGCTCTCATGTTTGCTTCGCATACAAACGGTTTTGCGCCCAATTTCTTTACTGCCTTGATAATAGCTTCGCAAATCAAAGGATCGCTGTAACTTGTTGGGATCTCGTGGATTATGGTCGCAACGCTAATTGCGTTTAAAAGCGATTCACGCTCGGCGATTTCCACCACCAAGATTTATCTTGATGGCTACTAGATCCCCTGATTGTATAACTTCTTCAGCGTTTATCCTATGGAATCCTTCCAAAACGGATTTTTCGATGTTATTGCTAATATCTTGAATGAGAACTGTATCGTTATCTTTTAATACCTTGTGTTCCTTTTCAATTCCGAAATATTTCCCGTCTTTCTTTTCTATTTTGTATCTATCAGTTTCGTGGTTTATCAAGAGTATAGAACCTCTCAATTGTTATTTATTAATTATTATTAAGAAACTCTATAATTACTTTTGCTAATTTCTCACCAACAACTGTTGAAATTTCGTTTAAATTAGCTTTTTTAATACCGTTAACGCTCCCAAATATCTCCAATAGCTTAGACCTTCTAGACGGTCCAATTCCGGGAATATCGTCCAACAGCGATTTTTTAACTCGTTTTTCTCTTAATTTCCTATGCAACCTCAAGCCGAACCGATGCGCCTCGTCCCTAATTCTTTGTAGTAATTGAAGACCAAGTGAATCATTGGGTAAAATTATTGGATGTATTCTTCCGGGTACATAGATTTCTTCGAATTTCTTTGCTAATCCGATTATAGGTATGTTTTCAATTCCCAAATCCTCCAACACTGAAAATGCGCCGTTCAACTGACCTTTCCCACCATCAATTAAAATCAAATCTGGTAAGGTAGTCCCTCTTTCAATTAACGACTTGTAGCGCCGATATACAACTTCCTTCATCATACCTACATCGTCGGGAGTAGTTTTTAATTTTATTTTGTAGTGCCGGTAATATTTTTTAAAAGGCATGCCTTCGAGAAAGGAAACCATTGCACCCGTTGGATCGGTTCCTTGGATATTAGAGATATCAAATCCCTCAATTATTCGCGGGGATGCAGGGAGTTCTAAAACATCTTCTAATTCTTTTAGTGCTTTTTTAATATTATCAGGGCTTGTTTGTTCAAGTTCTTGTCTGACTTTTTCTTGTTCAGTAATTGTACTTGCGTTATTATTTGCAATTTTTAGAAAACCTTCTTCGTAATAATTTTCGGGGGTTTTAAAATTCACTTCCCTCTTTATCAAATCACTTAAAACTTCTCTAATTACTGTACATTCCTCAAGAATTTCGCCTAAAATAATCTCGTCGGGTATGTTTGCAGTTAAATTTAGATAATATTGTTCCATAAAAATGGGAATTAAATTGTTTTCTACAATAATTTTTTCTTTTAAATCATATAAGAAGGGTCTTTTTCCCGTAATCCTCCCTTCTCTTATGAATAAAACTAAAATGGTTGCGTACTCTTCGCCTTTATAATGTCCGATAACGTCTTGATTTTTCTCGTACGCTGAAATAATTGTATGTTTTGTGGTTGCCCCACTCAAATCCTCTAATCTGTCTCGCCATTTCGCAGCAGTTTCAAATTTTAAATCAGATGCAGCCTTATCCATCTTTTCTTTAAGTATTTTCTCTAACTCTTCCGTTTCTCCTCGAAGAAATAATTCGATCTGTTTTACATTTTGTAAATAGTCCTTGGGATTTATTTTACCCATGCAAGGGCCGGGACACAATTTTATCTGATAATACATGCACGGTCTTTTCTGTTTTTCTTTAACAGGTCTTTTACAAGTACAAAAAGGGATGGTTTTTCGTATAAATCTTAAAATCCTCCTGAGTTCCTTTTTATTTGTGTAGGGGCCCAGAAATGCGTTTTTTTGGTTGTACTTCTCTGGTCCTCTAATTATCTTTAATCGAGGGTATTTTTCTGAATATGTGATCATTAAAAATGGATAGGTCGCGTCGTCTCGGTATCTAACATTGTATTTTGGCAAATGTTTCTTAATTTGAATATTCTCTAAGATAAAGGCTTCTTTTTCGTTATCAACAACTATATAATCGATATTTTTAGTATGTTTAACCAAATCTTGAATTTTTTCACCTACATAAGGTACTTGGTAAGTTGTTTTTTGAAAATATTGAGCTACCCGTTTATTTAAATCGATCGCTTTCCCAATATAAATTATTTCGTCCTTTTCATCTTTAAATAAATACACACCCGGTTTATGCGGGAGGCTTTTTCGCTGAACTTCTAAATCCACCATAAAGACCTAAAGAATATAAATCACTGTTGATATTTAAAGCAATTCACTTAGTAAAATAACATTGTAAGAAATGTTTTTATTATAAATGAGTTTTAATCTCTATAAATAAAAAAAATGTGATCTCTATGAAAATATTAGTTGCGTACTATTCAAATACTGGTAATACAGAAAGAGTAGCAAAAGCGATCGCTGATGCGTTAGCTAGTGAAGAATTAGAATTACTACTTGTGAAAGATGTCAATCCAAGTACCCTAGGTTCCTACGATCTCGTAATATTAGGATCGGGGATTTACGCGAGTAAGGTGCATGTTTCAATTACTAAAATGATGAAAGCAGTGGAGAGTTTTCCACCGAAATTCGCCTTTTTTTGTACCCATGCGAGTGATAACATGTATCAAGATGGGTTTAAAGCTGTAATGAGGGTGATTAAAAAAACAGACTCGTCGATAGTAGGAGAATTTGACTGCATGGGAGAAAATCTAGGTATGCCCAAGGAACAACAACTAAAAATGTTGGAAGGCTTACCTCCTGAACAAAGAAAAAAGGCGGAAGATCATCAAAAAAAGCTTAAAGGGCGCCCGAACGAGGAGGATTTAGAAAACGCGAAAAAATTTGCGAGAACTCTAATTTAAAATATTTTCATAAATAAGTTTTAACCATCTTTTAGTTTCAATTTGAGAGTTATGATCCCGGGATGGATTGATCTTCAAGTAAATGGTTATAAAGGAGTCAATTTCTCTGATATTAATCTTTGCATTGAAGACATTGAATTTGTTAGTAAAGAATTATTCAAACAAGGGACAATTGGATATTGCCCAACAATAATTACTTCACCTCTGGAAGTATATAAGCACAATCTCCCCCTAATTTCCCAAGCATGTCATTCAAAGAAGGGTGCTCAGATATTGGGAATACATTTAGAAGGACCTTTCATCAATCCCGAATCTGGACCAAGAGGTATACACCCTCCTAAATATATAATATCACCTTCGATCGAGCTCTTCGAAGAATTTCGCATTTGGGCCAATAATAAATTGTCTATTTTGACGCTCGACCCAGAGCGTAAAGGCGTAATATCATTGATCAAACACATAATTAATACGAGTAAAACGGTGGTTTCGATTGGTCATCATATGGCTGGAAAGGAAATAATTCAAAAATCTGTAGAGGCAGGAGTTCGGGCAGCAACACATGTCGGTAATGGACTCGCAGATATGATCCATCGACATAGTAATCCTCTGTGGCCTATTTTAGCAGAAGATAGATTGACAGGTTTATTTATCACAGATGGTTTCCACATACCTAAGGAAATGATAAAAGTCTGCCTTCGGGCAAAGGGTGTATCCAGATTTATCGTGACAAGCGATGTTGTTCATTTGGCTGGTATGAGACCAGGAAGTTATGTTATTAGTGATTTGCCAGTAATCCTAGAACCAAATGGTTTTTTACACCGAGAAGAGAATAGATTACCTGCTGGCTCGGTTTCAACAATGATGGAATGCATGAATTTCTTGGCGTCTCTTGGGGTGCTCAATGAAAAGGAGTTATCGAAAATTGGACATGAAAATCCATTAAATCTACTTGGAAAAAAAATTGACCCGGATCGTTCAAATAAATCTATTAATGTAGAATTTAATAGAAAACAATTTACCTTGAGAAATTGATTTTTTCTAATTTTGTCCTTCTTAATCTTTTAAGTGAAGTGTTTTTCTAATTTCCAATAGGTGTAGGAATACTTTTTGTTCCGATTTTGGTATTTAATTTTAAAGCAATAAAGTAAAAAACAATTGGTGCAGCTAACCAGATCAACTGGGGTAATAGCGTGATATTTTTGTTGTTGAATTGAAACAATGCCATGTTATACCATACGCCAGGACCTATATAAAATTCCCAACCTTCTGAAAAGGTACTAGTTAACTCGACAATCAACTCAGAAATCTGCCCAACAAGAATTAAAACTCCTAGTTCTTTCCACTTAAATCCTTCGAAACAAGGTTTTTTGCACAAAAGATGTACGAATAAAACGCAGAGAAGAAATAGACCGCCGTCCCAGAGGCTATGGGTCGTAACAATGACAAAAACCGCTAATGGTCCTTGTATGGGAGTCGGTATTATAAAAATAGACGCAGGATATGGATATCCACAGCAGATATGCAATTCGTTTGCAATAGACAATGGAAGCTCCCACAATATCCCGAGACCAAATCCAATCCAATATAAATACCAATAATACTTGCTTAGGTATTCCTTTTTATATAGGATTAACACTATTCCACAAATTATAACGCCCATTAACCAGATAAAGATGTAAAAGCAACCTTCCATAAATCTCGCTTACCTATTAAGCAATTTCAATCCTACTCTCGAAAGGGCATTGTCTAAAGCGACTAAATCCTTTACGCATTCCCTTATTAACACCTTTTTATACAATCCCTTAGAAACCGCTTTTATGAACATCGCAAGCGGTACGATCCTCTTATCAAAAATGTATAATTTGGCTTTCTTTATCCCTTTAAGGTACCGACTTGCTGCGAGATCGGGAGTTATCCCCTCATTAAAATACTCTTCCGATAAAATATCCTTAAATTCTTGCATCTTTTTGTTTAAATTTTGTTGATCTTCAATTTCGAGCATATCAGCAGTGATTTGAAATTCCGCGGTTCTAAGAATATTTGTTTGTACTTTAGTTGGACATATCACAGAGATGTTAAGTCCTTTCGACCTAAGTTCGCTGTAAAGGGCCTCTGCAATTCCTACAATAGCAAATTTCGAAGCGACATAAGGTATGTGAAAAGGTAAACCAACTATGCCAGCCCCGGAACCCGTAATAATGAAGTGTCCAGAGCCTCTTTCGAGCATACGAGGGATAAAGGTTTTA